>Ga0272441_10010952_pt1 | contig 13584 bp, 15 predicted proteins | sample SSMProp6N_FD_193582 | JGI IMG/M metagenome (GOLD analysis project Ga0272441, IMG submission 193582) | Marine sediment archaeal communities from Little Sippewissett salt marsh, Falmouth, MA, United States - SSM-Prop-6N | ecosystem: Environmental > Aquatic > Marine > Wetlands > Sediment ... | reverse complement strand
AGGACCATCGCGAACGTCAAGGCCATCACCACGAAACGGGAGAAGGCCGCGGGGTCGGACCGAGGTCTCGTCACGATTTTCGACGTCCTCAGACGTGTCGTTCTCCCGCTTCTCGTGGACACCATCGTTCCCTCCTCGAGATCCGCTCCGCCGCGATCGTTGACGACGCTCACCGGTCGTTCCCTGCGAGACATCACACCACGAGCGGTCCGCCGAGGCAATTGATCGGGCCGATGGCGAGTATCCGTCATTCGGAGGACGGGAGCGGCCCGACCCTCTCCGTCGAGGTCTGGGCACCTACAGTGCCGCGCGAACCCGGGGTCTGACCGCCGCCGGCAGCAGTCCGTCGACCGCGACAAAGAGATCCAGCAGGGTGAAGGGCTTTGCCAGCACGCCATCCGCACCGACCGAGCAACCGGAGCCGCCGAGATCCCCTTCGAGGTCATGACCGCCGCCGGACATGGCGAGGACCTTGACGTCGCGCCCGAGCGATTTGATCTCGGAGATCGTCAGGTGACATTCGGGTGCGGTGGCGGCTACATCCACGATGACGAGGTCCGCGCCGCAGCGGCGAAATCCGATCAACGCGGCCCATCCGTCCTCGGCGGTGTGGACCCGGTGGCCCGCGAACTCCAGACCCTGCGTGATCACCTTCCGCACTTCCGAGTTGTCGTCGACTACCAAAATGCTGGCCATACCATCCCTCGCGAGCGGGCCTGCGGCGCTCCCGTCTCGTCGCCAATTGGTTGCCCGGAGCGAGGGGAAAAATACCGGGCCCGATCGACCGGCGGTTCACCGCGACGTCTCGAACCACACCCACACGAGCCGGCATGATGGCGCACGGCTTCGGGCGGTGCAGGAGGTGTCGACCGGACGCCGCTACACGGTGGCCATGAACACGTCTTGCGAGTTTCTCGTGGGCTCACCGTCGGGAGGTCGGCGCCGCCGGTAGCTGCCGTCGGGCAACATGTCCCAGGCCGTGTGGTTGTCCTCGGCGTACACCCGGAGCACCTCGTCGAGCTCCCTCTGCAGCTCGGGATCGTGAACCGGCGAGATGGTCTCGACCCTTCGGTCGAGATTCCGCTTCATCCAGTCCGCGGACCCGATGAAAAACTCGGGCGACCCGGCATTTTCGAACCGGTAGACCCGGCCGTGCTCGAGAAACCTGCCGAGCACGCTGAAGACCTCGATCGTTTCCGACAGGCCCGGGACGCCCGCCCGAAGACAGCAGAGCCCGCGGATGTTGAGGCTGATGGGCACCCCGGCCTGGCTCGCCCGATAGAGCTCGCGAATGATGTCGGGGTCCTGCAGCTGATTCATCTTGGCGGTGATGCCCGACGGCAGGCCGGCAACCGCGTTCTCGGCCTCGCGACGGATCAGCTCCGTGAACCGATCACGCATGTGTCGAGGGGCGACCAACAGATCCGCATAGCCGTCGAACTGGGTTGCGCCGGTCAGCTCGTTGAACACCGCCGCGACATCGGTACTCAGCTTCGGATCGCAGCTGAGCATCCCGAAATCCTCGTAGATCCGCGCGGTCCCGGTGTGGTAGTTGCCGGTTCCCACGTGGACGTAGCGCCGAACGCCGTCCCCCTCCTCGCGCACGACCATCGCCAGCTTGACGTGGGTCTTGAGCTCCTCCACGCCGTACGAAACGTGGACACCCTCCTCCTCGAGCAGCCGGCCCCAGGCGATGTTGGGCGCCTCGTCGAAACGGGCCGTGATTTCCACCAGCACGGCCACCTGCTTGCCGCGCCGCGCCGCCTCGGCCAGCGCCTTGAGAATGGGCGAGTCTTTGGACGTTCGATAGATGGTCAGTTTGATCGCGAGCACGGAGTCATCGACCGCGGCGTCTTGAAGAAACCTCAGGACTGACGTATCGAAGCTGTGGTAGGGGTGGTGGAGCAGGAGATCGCCCCGTCGGATCTCGTCGAAGATCGCGCCCGGCGCCTCACTCATCGGACCCATCAGCCTGGGGTGGGTGACCGGATCGTGGGGCGGGTACCGAAGATCGGCCCGTCCATCGACCTCGTAGCTGAGCAGATCGGCGACCCGGAGCCAGTGATCGGTGACGTAGACGTCCACCGGCACCACCTCCAGCTCCTGGGAAAGCCAGCGGATCATCTTCTTGGGCATCTCGGCCGAGACCTGGAGCCGGACCACGCCGGCGAACTTCCGCGCCTTGAGCTCGCTGCTCACCTGGCTGACGATGCTGCCCGGCACCATGATGGAACCGTTCTCATGGTCGGGTCCGGGTCCCCTCGCCGTCCCCTTGACGCCCCGAGTCACCCGAAAGAAGTGGGCCTTGTACTTGCCGGTGGGGAAGAGCTTGTCGAGATTGGCCGCGATCACCTGCTCGAGCGGCACGAACCCGGACCCGTCGTGCAGCGGGACCCACCGGTTGCGATTCGACGGCACCTTGATCCGGACGAATCGCTCACGCTTTTTCTCCTTCAGGGTCACCGCGATGTTGAGCCCGAGGCCGCTGATGAACGGGAACGGATGCTCCGCGTCCACCGCCAACGGGGTCAGGATGGGCAGCACGGCGCGCTCGAAGTACTGGCCGAGATCCTTGCGGTGGGCGGCGTCGAGATCGCGATATTCCAGAATCCCGATCCCGGCCGCCACGAGCTCCGGGCGGATCCGCTTCCGAATCAGCTCGGTCAGCTCCTCGGACTGGGCCAGGATTTCCTCTCGACAGGCGTCGAACTCCTGTCTCGGTGTGCGTCCGTCCAGCGAGTGCTTCCTGATTCCATTCGTGATCTGGCGTTTGAGCCCGCTGATCCGCTTCATGAAGAACTCGTCGTGCAGCATGCCCACGATTCCGGCGAACTTGACCCGCTCGAGAAGCGGCGTCTCCGGGTCGCTCGCCAACTCGATCACCCGGTGCGCGAACTGCAGCCAGCTCAGCTCCCGGTTGATGAACGCCTCGTCCGACTCCGGGGTGATCTCCGCCATTTCTTGCTGCACAACGGCCATATCTTCTCCGACCTTTTATTGTACGCCACGGATGTTAAGCCCGTGCATATCCACAACAATTGTTGAGCCAAAACATGATAGGATCAGGTGTATGTCCTCGCCGAACGACGATGACTGACCGGACCAATGGGGGTTGACATGGCTCGAGCCAAACTGACGGACGTCCCTGGAATCGGCGATCACACCGCCGCGCAGCTTGCGAACGGAGGTATACGGACCGTGAACGCGCTCGCCAAGGCCTCACCTGAGAGAATCGCGGGGATTCCGGGCTTCGGGCCGGCGCGCGCCGCCAAGATTAAAGCGGCGGCCGAGCGGCTCGCCCAGCCCGCGGCGCCAACCGCGGCAAAGACTGCGAAGACGAAGGCGCAGCCAAAGAAGAAGTCGGCGGCCAAAAAGAAGACGGCCAAAAAGAAGACGGCCAAGAAATCCGAAGCCAAGAAGAGTGCCGGTAAGGCGAAGGCCAAGAAGACGAAGAAGACCGCGACAAAGAAAAAGACCGGCGCCAAGAAGAAGTCAAAGAAGTGAGCAGCTGACAGAACTCCGTGCCGGTCCCGTTCCGGCACGCCATCGAACCTGAACTGAGACAGCGCACGTGCACACGACCATCCGCATCCCCGACGACGTTTCGGAAGCTGATCTGCAGAAGGCCCTTGGGGCACAGCTGTCCCTTGGACCTGCTCGGTCGGTCCGTCTGACCTTTCTCGACAGCTTCGATTGGATTCTCTCCGCCGACGGGGCCCGTCTGTGGAGGGAGTCCTCGGGTGGTCGCCACCAGCTGTGTTGGGTCGAGCGACCCGCGGAGCCCACCTACTCGGTCCCGATTCAAGGCGACGTGAGGTGGGCGGCCGATCTTCCGCAGGGCCACCTGCGATCGAGGATCGCGCCGCATCTCGGGATCCGCGCGCTCACCGAGGTGGGCGGGTGCCGCATCCAGCGACGACGAGGTGGAGTGAGGGACGGCGACGGGAACAACACCCTTCTGGTCGACCTCGATCGAGCGGAGCTCCTCGGCCCCTCGGGCTCGACGGTGACCGTGATTCGCCTTGTCGGAGTCCCCGGTCTCGAACGACCCTTCAAAAAGGCCGTCAGAAAGCTCACCGCGTTGGGAGGGGACGCCGGCGAGACCGCGGATCTCCTCGAGCTCGCCACCGCGGCGCAGGGTCGTTTCATCGGCGACTACAGCTCCAAGCTCCGTCTCTCGATCAAGCCCGACCAACCTTCGGACGAAGCACTACGGAACATCCTGCTGACGTTGCTGAAGACCCTGCGTGCCAACGTCGCCGGCACCATCGCCGACATCGATACCGAGTTCCTTCACGATCTGCGGGTGGCCTCGCGTCGCACGCGCTCCGCCCTCACCCAGGTCAAGGGGGTGCTGCCCGCGGAGGACATCGCGCCGTTCATGACCGAGTTCAAATGGCTGGGAACGGTCACCGGGCCGTGCCGAGATCTCGATGTCCTTTTGATGGAGATGGAGGAGTACCACGACGAGCTGCCCGAGCTGGCGGACGCGCTGAAGCCGCTTCTACGGACCATTCAGGACGCACGCGAAGAGGCATACCGAGAGGTGTGCGCAGGTCTGCGATCTCGACGGTTCGCATCGCTCGTGACCGACTGGGAAGCCTATGTCGCATCGGAGACGCCTCCGGACCGCAGGCCCGATAACGCCGGCGTGCCCATCCGTGAGACCGCGTCGGGTCGGATTCTCAAGGCCTACCGGCGGACGCTCAAACGCGGCGGGAATCTCGGTGATAATCCGCCGGCAGAGGCGCTGCACCAGCTCCGGATCGACGCCAAGAAGCTCCGCTACCTGCTCGAGTTCTTCCGCAACCTGTACCCCAAGAAGGAGATCGATCGACTGGTCCGCGAGCTCAAGGCCCTGCAGGACGTGCTCGGCGGACTCAACGACATGGAGGTCCAGCAGGACCGGCTCCTCGGGTTTGCCCGCGACCTGTCGTCGGCGCCCGAAGATCACGCGGCCACGCTCATCGCCATGGGCAGGCTGTCGGCCATCATGGCCGACCGCCAGGAAGCCTACCGACTCGAATTTGCCGAGCGTTTCGAGGTCTTCGCCCATCCCAAGAGCCAGGATCGCTACCGGTCACTGTTCGGGTCCGGAGCGTGAACCCGTGAAGACCATCGCGATCTGGACCATCAAGGGCGGCGTCGGCAAGACCACCGCCGCGGTCAACGTGGCGCACGCCGCGGCCGCGACCGGTGTGCGAACGCTTCTCTGGGATCTCGATCCGCAAGGTGCGGCGAGCTTCTACCTGCGGGTGTTGCCGCAGCTCGACGGAGGGTCTCGGGTGGTGGTGGACCGGACGACCGATCTCGGGTGGCACGCTCGACCGACCGAGTTCAACAATCTCTTCCTGCTACCCGCCGATTTCTCGTTCCGCCACCTCGATCTCGAGCTGGACGCGGCAAAAAAACCGCGAAAACGGCTCGCCAAACGGCTGGAGCCGCTGGTCGACCGGTTCGATCTTGTTCTGATCGACTGTCCCCCGAGCGTCTCGCTGGTCTCGGAAGCCGTGGTCTGTGCTTGCGACGCCGTAATGGTTCCCGTCATCCCGAGCACGCTGTCCATGAGGACGCTGGAGCTCGTCAGAAACTTCGTCCGAGAGACCGGCAGGCCGCACACCACCCTTCTCCCGTTTCTCTCCATGGTGGATCGACGCAAACGACTCCATCGCGAGCTGGTGGAGGAGTGTCTGGCCAAGGAGGAGTTCCTGCGCACGACGATCCCCAACGCCAGCGCGGTGGAGCGGATGGGCATCATCCGCGCGCCGGTCGCCGCAACCCTCCCATCCCAACCGGCCGCCATCGCCTTCCACGACCTGTGGTCGGAGGTTGCGGTTCGAGCGGATCTCTGACAGCGGAGCGGAACCGCCGGCACGACTCACCAGATCCTTTGGCCCGCATCCTCCGTTACTCTTGCCGAGGATAAACGCAGCTCGGGAGAACGCCATGGAGGAGACCGCACAACCCACCGGAAAGCCGAACCAGCGGGTCGCCGGCGCGCCGTTGCCGTGGGAGGATCCCAGAACCCGCGGCCTCGTCGGGCTCCTCCGGACGGTGTTGCTGTTCATTACGCGTCCGGACGAGGCCTTTTCTCGCGTCGGAAGAGCCGGGCTCGGCCGACCCTTCTTCTACGCGGTTCTCATGGCCTGGTTCGAGACGGCGATCTTCGTCGCCTACTGGTTCGTCTTCCAGTTTCCATTCGTCGCGCTCGGTCTGCCCGAGCTGGATGAGGCGCTCGCCGAGGCGGCGGTCGGGACCGGGCTGATGGTGGTGATCGCCATGGGCCTTTTCCTGTTCATTCCGTTTCTCGTCGCCATTGGCCTGGCGATCCACACCTGCATCCTGCATCTCATGCTGCTGATCATCGGCGAGGGCAGAGGCGGCTTCGACACCACCCTCCGCGCGCTCTGCTACGCCCACACGGCGGATCTCGCCAACGCGTTGCCGCTGTGCGGGGGATTGATCTCCTTGGTGTGGTTCGTGGCGCTCCAGATCGTCGGCATCGCCCGTTGCCACAACTGCTCCTACGGCAAGGCGGCGCTGGCGGTCTTTCTGCCGATCCTGCTCTGCTGCTCGTGTCTGACGCTCGTGTTGTCGGTGGCGGGGGTGGCCGCTCTGGCAGACTAGAGCTCATGACGTGGCGGCAGATGACCAAGAGCGAGCGGCAGCTGGCGTGGATCTGGGGGGGTCTGGTCGCCGCTTCCGCCGCGCTCGCTCCATTCTGGATCTGGTTGGCTCCCCACCTCCCACGCTGTCTGTTCCGCCGGCTGACCGGCGTCCCGTGTCCGTCGTGCGGTGCGACCAGAGGCGTCTTGGCCCTGTTGTCCGGCCACCCCGTTGACGCGCTGAGCTCCAACCCTCTGATGGCCGCCGCGGTGATCGGCTTCGCCGTCGGAGGTGTGATCGCGCCGCTCTGGGCATGGCGCGTCGGACGTCTCCCCGTCCTCCCGAGCCCCCTGCCGAGATGGGTCCGCTACGGGATCGTGGCCGTCATCGTCGTCAACTGGGTCTGGGTCATCGCCGTTCACTGATCCCCCGCCCAGCCAACTCGGCTGTGCGGCTGTGCAGCCATGCGGCTATGGGGATTACGGCTCACCGGGCGGGTAATCGATCTCGCATCTCGTATCTCGTATCTCGCATCTGGGTGGGTGAGCGGGGGGACCATGTACACTCTCCCGGATCGTCGAATGAGGGGGGGAACGACCGTGACACACGAAACCGCTTCAAACATAGAAGGTCTGCCGGAGAACGCGCGGCGCCCCCTGGAGCCCGGCGAAGTCTACGTGCCGGTGGTCCCGGACGAACTCGGGGTCTTCGAGGTGACGGCGAGGTCGGTGACACTCGGTCTGCTTTTCTGCGCCCTGTTCTCCATGGCCGCGGCGTACCTGGCTCTCAGAGTCGGCCAAGGCATCGAGGCGGCGATTCCCATCGCAATCCTCGCCATTGGGCTGTCCCCGCTTTTCTCCCGCAAGAGCACGATCCTGGAAAACGTGATCGTTCAGTCCATCGGTGCCAACTCTTCACACGTGGTCGCAGGGGCGGTTTTCACCATCCCGGCCCTGTACATGTTGGCGGCGGAACCCGGGTCCGGTGTGGCGCAACCCACCATTCTCCAGGTCATCCTCGTGTCCTTCCTCGGCGGATGCCTCGGCATTCTGTTTCTGATCCCCCTGCGGTACCACTTCATGGTCGAGATGCACGGTCAACTTCCCTGGCCCGAAGGGACCGCCACGACCGAAATCCTGCTGTCCGGCGAACGGGTCGGCAATCAGGCCAAGATCCTCACACTGGCGGCCGCGGTCGGCGCCCTCTACGACGGTCTCGCGACTACATTTCACGCATGGGCCGAACTGCTCACCTTCCGGGCGGTGGGGATCGGACAGGTTCTCGAGCGCCACTTCATGACCCTCAGGATCCTCAACAATGCGGCCATTATCGGCATTGGCTATATCGTCGGCATCCGATACGCGGCCATCATCTGCGCCGGCTCGTTCCTCTCCTATTTCGTCCTGGTGCCGATGGTCCACGCCATCGGTGTTCACGTTCCAGGCATCCTGCCACCGGGGACCATCCCGATCTCGGAGATGAGCATCACAGAGGTCTTTACGAGTTACGTGCGCATCGTGGGAGTTGGCGGCATTGCCGGAGCTGGCATCCTGGGCATCCTCTCGGCGCTGCCATCGATGGTTCGATCCATTGGCGCCAACATCGTCGGGATGAGTCACCAGGACACCCGGGCCATCACCGAGGTGCCGCGTGTGGATCGATCTCTGTCCGGGAAATTCACCGTCGTCGGCCTGGTGATCTTCGCCCTCGCCGCCTTCCTGTTCTTTTCCTTCGGCATCGGGATCGGCGGATCGTTCGGAGCGGCTGCTATCGCCACCGCCCTGGTGATGATCATCGCCTTTCTATTTGCGCCGGTGGCCGCGCGCGCCATCGCCATCGTCGGGACCAACCCGGTGTCGGGCATGACCATGCTGACGCTGATCGTGACCGGTTTCGTGATGCTCAAGCTGGGTCTGTCCGGCGGCAACGGCATGTTCGTCACCATGATGGTGGGTGGAGTGGTGTGCACCGCGCTGGCGGCCTCGGGAGCCCTCGCCTCGGATTTGAAGGTCGGCCACTGGATCGGCGCCACACCAGCCAAGCAACTCGGACTGAAGTTCTTGGGAACCGCAGTGGCGGCGACCTTCTGCGGCATCATGATGTGGGTCATGTCCCAGGCCGACCCCGGCCAAGGCTTTGGCACCGCGGCCATACCCGCACCACAGGCCTCGGCCATGAAGGAAATCCTGGTCGGCATCTTCGGTGCTCAGACCGCGCCGCTCCAGTGGTATCTCTTCGGTCTGGGCGTGCTGCTGGCCCTCATTCTCCGGATGACGGGCGTGCCGCCCCTGGCCTTCGCCCTGGGAATGTACCTGCCCATGGAGCTCAATACGCCGGTTCTCCTCGGCGGCATCTTGTCGTGGATCGTGGCGCGGCGCCGCGCAAGTGACAGCGAAGCCGACGTCAAGGCGAGGGTCGATCGCGGAGTCCTCGTGGCCTCGGGGTTGATCGCGGGCGGCGCCATCATGGGCGCCTTCGATGCCATCGCCAGCGCCATCATCAAACAGATCACGGGATCCACGGCAGCCAAGAACTCCATCCATCTCCTTTCGGATCACGCCTTCGAGGGACTCACAGGAGAGGTCATCGGCACGATTGCGTTGGTCGGCTTGTGCCTGTTCGTGGTGACATTCGCACGACGGGCGAAGCCGGTCGAATAGACTCGGTTAATCGGCTCCTGGGCCAGAGGATGGGTGCTGAACTCAGGCGAGGCTCGCCGTGAACTCGTCAATCTCGGTCACGACCTCTGCGCGGTGCATGTAGGTGTTGGACGGACACTCCACAGCCCGACCGTTTGGCAGCCGGTCCACGATTGCGCGCGCCTCCTGCTCACCGTGGAGAATATCGCTCGGCGCGTAGGCGATGGCCACCGGCGTGGTCGCGGTCTCCAGATCGGGCCACACCGAGTAGTCCAAAACGGCTCGGGCCGACAGCTTGAGCCGCACCGGATCGGCCGCATTGAGGGTCCTCACATAGCGCCGCATCTGGTCCGGTTCAGCCTTGGCGTCCACCCGGAAATTCCTCAAGTACCACAGCGCGAACCGCTTTGCGGGATGGTATGCCGCGGCTGGTAGACGTACCATCGGCCGTCCCCACCACGGAAATCTAAACTCGGAGTTTGGGCCAACGAGAAAGGCCCCGCGGGCGGGCAAACGGTCGCCCTTGAGGGCCTCGAGAATCGCGTTCGCACCCATCGAGCTGCCGAACCACACCGTCCGGGACCCGTCCACACGCAGCGCCTGTGCCACTGCACAGAGATCATCCGCAAGACGGGCGACCTCGAAATCCTCCGATCTCAGCGGGTTTCGTGTGAATTTCGCGGATCTCTTTTCGCGGGTCTCGACGTAGTGCACCACGCGACTCGGCGCGAGCACTTCGAGCAGCGGCCTCCAACCCTCGATCACCGAGATCCAACCGGCTACGAAGATGAGCGGGTCGGTCTCGTCGGCGTGTTCAGGCCGCCAGGTTCTCACCCGCAGTTCGACACCGTCGGCCACCGGTACAAAGGTACTGGCAAAATCAACCCCAGATTCGATGGGATCCGAAATTTCTTCCATTTCCAGTTCCGATGATAGACCGGAACAGCTCTCCACAGCTAAACTGTCGCTCGTGGAAAAATACGATCTGCCTCGGTTGCCCATTCATGGCGGACAGTCACAGGTTCCTGACGATGACGATGCGCCGTCCTGTTCTCCCACGATCTACGTCAGCAACGAGGAGGCGAGCCTACTGGCCGCCATGCGTGAGCTCAGGGCCCGGGCTCTCGAGGTTCGAGATCGTCTGAAGTCCGCCGACCCGGAACGCCGGGCGGAACTGGAAGCCGAGCTGAAGCGAATGCGGGACGAGCGAGCCGAGCTCGGCCGGAGGCGCGAGGCGGCGTTTGTCCGCAAGATGGTGATGCTGGGCCACCTGCCCCCGAGCGCACTACCGGACTAATCCCCATCCAGGTACGCGATCGTCGCCCCCCAGCCACCCCGGTCGGGAGTTCCATCGTGGAACTCGACGACGCGAGGATCCCGCGCCAAGACGGCGCGGACGCGCTCGCGCTGGACGCCAATACCGCGTCCATGGATCAGCCGAACCTCTCGGAAGCCCTCTGCGTGAGCGGCGGTCAGATAATCCTCGACGATGGCGGGGATGTCCTTCGGCGGGAATGGGTGGAGATCTATGGAGTCCTCGATCGGTATCGCCACCGGCCCGGGAGGATCGCCGACCTCGTCCTCCACGGTGTCATCGGACTGGTCTGAACTCTCTTGGCCTCCACCCATCCCAAGCACCACAACACCGAGCGCAAACAGAACGGCGCCGAAGATGCCGAGCCCCCACCACGCACTGGGGCCAATGATCCTTGACAGGGGCCAGGTGGCGAGGGCCGCGACGGCAAAGACCACGACCTTGGTCATGATGTAGGCCTGACGAACCTTGGGATCGCGGAAGGCGCTGCCGGTCATGGAGGGAGTATACCGCCGGCCGAGCGCGCGCCTCACCTTCGGGCTACTACGGATGGAGCAGCTTGATTGAGCTTGACCGTCAGTGGACGCCGTGGGATACCATGTGCTTGACCATCGAAGAAAGGGATTCCCCATGGCCAAGTGTTGGAAAAGAACCGTGTCTGCCGCGGCATGTATTCTTCTCGCCGTTGGTTGTTCGAGCATCGGCGCGAAAACCATACCCGCCGACCAATTCAACTATGCCGAGGCGCTGCGCGATTCGTGGAAGGAACAGATGCTGCTCAACATGGTCGGGCTGCGTTACGCCGAGGCACCTCTTTTCCTCAAAGTCACCTCGGTCATCAACCAGTACTCCCTCGAAGGCCGGGTCAGCGTCGCGGCACCGCCATACAAGGAACAGGCCGCGGCCCTTCCGCCTGTGGGCGCCGGCGGAAGTTACGCCGATCGCCCCACCATCACCTACATACCACTGACGGGGGCGGACTTCACCCGCAGCGTCATGACGCCCATTCCGCCAGCATCCATCATGTCCTTGATCCAGGCCGGCTGGCGAGCCGATCTCCTCATCCGACTGGCCGTCCGCTCGATCAACGGGGTCGGTTCGTCCGAAGTCGTCGGCGCGCTCAATGAGCAGTCGAAGTTCTACGAGATGGTGTTGCTCTTTCAAAAGCTGCAGTCCTCGGGCGGTCTCTCGTTCCGGGTCGAGGACAGGGGCTCAGAAGGCGTCGCCATCCTCGTGATTCGCTCCACCACATCGAAAGAGGTACGGCTCAACCGCCAGCGTCTGGCCGAGATCCTCAATCTCGACCCTGGGCTCAAAGAGTATCGGCTGGTCTTCGCCCAGCAGGCGGCCGGAGGCGACGAAATCGCCATGGTCAGCCGGTCGATTCTGGAGATGCTCGTGGATCTCGCGATGTGGGTGGACGTTCCCCCGGAACACGTGACAAGCGGGCGCACCAGAGCCTCCCCGAGCACCGAGATCCTCCATGACTACGGTTTCAAGCCGTTGATCCACGTCCACTCGTCTGCCGAAAAGCCCGAAGAAGCATTTGTCATGGTCCGCTACGACGACCGGTGGTTTTGGATCGAAGACACCGACTTCGCTTCGAAACGAACTCTTGGGTTCATGCAGCTCATGTTCTCGCTGGCGGAGTCGGGCGGCGTTCAAACGGCCCCTGTGGTGACGGTCCAGGCCGGAAACTGACCAGAAGATGTCGCCGCCATGCCGGCATGGGCTCGGGTGACGTTTTCTTCGGCCGCCGTCGTACTCGCGGCGGTGACGGTGTATCCCAGTTTTTCAATGGCCTCTTCGAGCTGTTCCGGTTTGACCTTCTTGGGGTGGTAGAGCACCTCGGCCGAGCCCTTTTCGTGATCGGCCGACGCCTCGATGACACCGTCCATCCGCTCCAGCGTACCCTTGATGGTGGATGAACAGCCGTCGCAATGCATGCCCTCAACCACGAAGACGGTTCGAACGGTGTCCGGGCGATCCGCTGCGGACGCCCCAAGGGGCCCTGTGAGTCCGAGGACGACCCCGAGGGCCATACAGATCATGGAGTACCGGGTCATCATCCCTCCTCAGTGCTGAGAATCGGCACCTCGGGGAGCGGACAGGTTTCCCCGAGACATCGGTAGTATGTGGTCATACCATCTCGACGAGCCTGGACCAGACCGCCGCCGCGGAGCCGTCCGAGGTGTTGAGAAACTGCCGCAGGTGTCATGTCCAGCACCGTGGCCATGTCGCAGACGCAGAGTTCTCCGGCGTGACGCAACAGGGCCAGTATCTTGAGCCGGGTCTCGCCGGCCAAAAGGGCGTAGTGTGACGATGCCTTTTGAAGTCGTTCACGTTGCCGCACTAGCGCCTGCCGAAGGGCAAGAAGCTCGTTCGGTGTCCGTTCCGGGTCCACACAATCCACTCGATCATGTTTCACTGCATACTCCGCGATTGAATCATTACTCCCTAATTCCACATATCGTTATTTTAGAATTTTCTTAAATATTGTCAACCTCTGGAAATGACCGGGGAGTTGACGTGTTGTTCAACCAAATGAGTGCTTCGATGAATCCGTCCCGCGCCGTCGAGATCTGGTACGACGGGAGCTGTCCGCTCTGCCGTCGATCACGGGACTGGTGCGAATCACAGGATTCAAACGGCGACCTCAGGTTCAGGGATTTCCGGACCGCTCGCGACGAGGACCTCCCGGTGACCAGAGACGAGGCCGAGAGTTCCATGTGGGTGCACGACGCCGACGGCAGTCTGTTCAGCTCCTTCGACGGTTGGAGGAGGATCCTCGCCGAGCTGCCCCGATGGCGGTGGCTCGCCGCGCTGGCCGGCCTACCGCCTGTGCGGTGGTTCGGGCAACCGCTCTATCGGATCATCGCCCGGTTCAGAAACCAATTTGCAGCCTGGCTCTAGATCCTCCGCCCCTTCTACGGCCTCCAATCGTCCACCGCAATCGGGACGCCCAGCCGATTCTCACCAATCCACGGCGCGACGAATATGTCATTGTCCAGCTCCACCGGGGTG
>Ga0272441_10010951_pt1 | contig 13585 bp, 13 predicted proteins | sample SSMProp6N_FD_193582 | JGI IMG/M metagenome (GOLD analysis project Ga0272441, IMG submission 193582) | Marine sediment archaeal communities from Little Sippewissett salt marsh, Falmouth, MA, United States - SSM-Prop-6N | ecosystem: Environmental > Aquatic > Marine > Wetlands > Sediment ... | reverse complement strand
TTCGATGAGCAGGTGACGCACCCGCAGTCCCAGGAATTTGTCCATGAGATTGTAGACCGTGTCCGTGTGAGGCGCAAATATCAGGTCTCTGGTCATGTAGTCATCGATGCGGACGGTCTTGGGATCGAATGCCGCATCGAGGGTGTTTCGCATGAGGTCCCGCTCTGTCCAGATGCCCACCGGCTTGCCGTCACGGGTCACCATAATCGCCCCAACCTTGCGCGCGTTCATTTGCTTCAGCGCTTCCAGAACGATGGTTCCCTCCGGAACACAGAGGATATCGCCGCCCTTTTCCTGGATCATGTCGTTGGCCGTCTTCATGCTTCCACCACCTTTCCGAAAATTATCGAGAAAGCAGATATAGCTCATCCCTTACCCCTCAACATAGAGCGCTGCCGAAACTCTGTCAATGCAAAGGCGGTTGCTTCAGGCACTGCAGTTACCCTGTAAAAAATTCGTTCAAGTCTGCACACCGTTTCCCGATATACGAATCCAGAACACTTTCATCATAAACTTCACGCATCGCCTGTTTCGCTGTGGCTTTGCTGAGGCATAACCCGGCTTGGGACCAAGCATATCGGAAAGACCGCCGGCAACTTTCACCCGAGGACGGATTCTAAAGGAACACGAAAGGACAAAACGCATGCAGGACGCGCTTCTTGTCGAAGATAGGAACTTTTTTGGCACCATACTCCGCAGGGCCGACGCCATGCCCTACGAAGCTAAAAACCAGGGTCGCAATCGGCTGTACCCATCACCGAAACCGACTGACACCGGCCGCACCTTCCAACCAAAGTCAAGACCCGTTCGGTGCCGGCCGCCATTTAAACGATGCCCCGAGCCTTATAACGAGCGGTAGCGTCATGCAGCAGCCTCCCAAAACCCTGTTTTCAACCATCCAGCATCTTTTCCGGCGGCGATCCCCGGGCGATGTGCAACTGGGCCAGGTGCTGGTGAATCGGGGCATTCTTACCGACAATCAGTTGGAAACCGCTCTCGCCGCCCAGCGTCAGCGATTGATCGAGACCGGTCAGGCCGTCCGTTTAGGACACATGATTACCGAACTGGAGCTGGCCTCCGAAGCCGCCGTGGTGGAGGCCATCAATAAGAACTTCGGGATCTCCGTCGTCTCCCTGTCGGACAACATCCGGGAACTCATTCTCCGCCAGCGCGGAACCCTGGCCGAGCGGCTTCCCGCTCCGGCCATTCCCATCTGGCTTAAGCTGTGCGTCGGTGCACTGCTCATCGTCACCGTCACCATCGTCTCTTTCAGTTATTTGATCATCAGCAAGCAGAAGGACCGGCTTTTCGACCAGACGGTAACCGTAGGAACGGTGAGCCTGAATTATTTTGTCAACAACGCCCGCATTCCGCTCATCGATGACGACATTCTGAGCCTCAACACCCTGATCAAAGAGGCCACCGAGACCGAGGGGCTGCGTTACGCTGTGGTAACCGATACCCAGGGATTGATCCGGGCCCATACCGACGTCAACCACATCGGTACGGCTTGGACGACTTCACCCCCCGCAGCTCCGCCGGTCACACGGGGTAACATCGCCTATTATTCTTTCGTTGCCGCGTCCGGAGAGCAGATCCTGAACCTTTACCGGGATGTGGTTTTTCAAGATAAAATTGTGGGAACGGTCCATGTGGGGGTATCGTTGGATTTTATCGAGCGCTTGGTGGACAGGGAAAAAGGGTCCATCATATATATGACCGTTGTAATGATGACCGTTGGCCTGGCCATTGCGGTTTATCTAGGGTTACGATTTTCAATGCCCATCTCACAATTGGTAGCCGCCACCGAAGCCATCGGCAAGGGCGACTACCGGTATCGGGTGGAACTCGATCGCCAGGACGAGCTGGGCAACCTGGCCACCGCCTTCAACCAAATGGGCGAAGAGCTTTTCCGGCACACCCTAACCCGTCAGTCCTTCGGCAAATACGTGGGCGAGGAAGTGCTGGAAATGATTCTCGCCGACCCGGAAAAGATGTGGCTCAAAGGGCACAAAAACGAGGCCACGATTTTGTTTGCCGATATCCGGGGATTTACTGCCTATGCCGAAGACCGGGAACCGGAGGAAGTGGTGGAGATGCTCAACACCTATTTCGAAATCGCCACCCGCGCCATCCTCGATTTCGGGGGCTACGTGGACAAGTTCATCGGTGACTGCGTGTTGGGTGTGTTCGGCGTACCGGTGTTCAGAAAAGACCACGTGGAACGGACGGTACGGGCCGCCATGGACCTGATGGACCAACTGCGCGTACACAGCATCCATGGTAACCCCCTGCTGTCATCCGTAGGTATCGGCATCCACACCGGATCCATCGTTTCGGGAAACATCGGCTCCCAGGCAAAAATGGAATACACGGTCATTGGCGACACGGTGAACCTGGCATCGCGGCTCAGCGAGCTGGCCAGCCCCGGCGAAGTTCTCGTGACGGATGCGGTCTATGACAACTTGCACACACTCGTCAGTGTGGAACCGGCCGGTACCCGGGCCGTAAAGGGCAAAACCGCACCCGTGGAAACTTTTCGTGTGATGTCCATCAAAAAGAGGGCTCATGTCAAATCAGCCGATTAAGCATTCCACGTCACCACGAAAGCGAGTGATTGCCAGGGTGATCGGCTTCATGGCCGTGCTGATTTGTGCCGGCCTGCTCCCCCCGTCAAGTCATGGCGAAGAGACGAACCCCGGGAGTGCCTCCCGGCTACCCCTTCTGGTGAGAGCCCGCCGGGGAGATACCCCTGCCAGCATCGCCCAGCGCTATTTGGACGATGCGTCCAAGGGCTGGATGATCGTTGAATACAACGGCATTGAAACACTCTCTGGAGGCGAAGCGATCCTGATCCCCATGGCCCCGTTTCGACCCGGCGGTCTGACTCCTGGCGGCTATCAGATCGTTCCCGTATTAGCCTATGCAGACATTGGCGACGCATCGGCATTCAACCACCAGATGCGTGGGTTGAAAACCGCAGGATTTACGGCCATCACGCCGGCCCAACTTATCGATTTCATGGAATTTTCAAGCCAGCTGCCGCTCCGGTCAGTTTTGATTACCTTCGACACGGTGTCCCAGCCCCTTTATGACATCGGCATTCCCATCTTGAATGAATACGGGTTCACGGCAACGGTGTTCGTGGCCACCGATCACATTGGCGGCAAAGGGGCTATGACCTGGGACCAGATCAAGCAGTTACATGAAGACGGTTTCACCATCGCCTGCCGGGGCCGAAGCGGACGTTCATTGACCCGCCGGACCAAAGGACAGGCATTCGAAACCTATTTCAAGTCGGTGGAATCCGAACTTCACCTGGCCCGCAAAGCGATTGAAACACACCTGGACGCGCCCTGCCTGTTTTTGGCCTATCCACACGGCAGCACCAACCGCCTGGTCTCCGCTATGGCTGCCAAGCTCGGGTTTTCCGCCGCCTTCGTCCTGGGACCCGGGGAGAACCCCTTTTTCGCAGACCGGTTCGGCATCCATCGAACCGTCGTCGACAGCCATATAAACCCTGAGCGGTTCGGCAACATTCTTACGACCTTAATCACGGCGGATCTAAATTGATGAAACGATGGCTGCCAGTGATCGCCTGCATGGCCATGGTCATCCTTTGCGGCTGTGCCGGCTCAATGGATTCGGTGTCGGATTTCTTGAGCGCCGGTCCCTGGTGGGAAGCGGCCCAGGCCAGCCATATCAGCTCGCGAGCCCGCGAGCTGGAAACAGGCGGTGAACTCGCCATGGCCTTGGATCACTGGCGGCTGGTTCAGCGGATCTCAATCGATCAGGCAAAAGCCACCCGCGAAACCGCACGCCTGGAAGGAAAAATTGCCGAAGCGGTTCAGTCCCATTACCAACACGGTCTGGCGGAATGGAGAAGAAAAAAGACGGCGGCCGCCCGCGACCACTTTCTGGCGGCCCTTCACCTGGATCCAGATTTTCAGCCGGCCCTGAATCAGATCAAGACCTGCTTCTCATCCTTTCCCCTTGCAGTCTACCTGTCGACGCCCGATGACCGTCCGTCTACGGTGGCTAAAAACGTCTTCGGCGATGAAGAAAAAGCCTTTCTCGTGACCTGGTTCAACGATTTGCCGAAAAACGAAACCCTGATCCCCGGAACCCTGCTGATCCTGCCCAAACTGGAAAAGATCCCCATAAAAAAGGCCCGCATCAAAAAGCCGGCCAATCGACTGGCCGCAGCACGCACACGGCTGGCCGCAAATGATCTTGAAGGCGCAATGACCCTGGCCAGACAGGTAAATCCAGCCTATCCCGACGTCCAGGCGTTGATCCACACCATCCATCTGAAAAAGGCGACCGCCCAGATCGAATCAGGACAGTTCGACGACGCCCGACAATCCCTTGCCACGGTTCCCGACGGATTCACGGATAAGGATGCCACTTTGGGAAAACTAACCATCGCCCTGCAACAGCAGCAAACCGCCATTGACCTCACCCAAGCCCGGAAGCAATTTGATCGCGAACATTATCAGCAGAGTCTTGACCTGGCCGGAGCCGTGCTCAAGGACGCGCCGGACAGCCCCGATGCTCGCGATCTGGCCGCCGAGGCGCGCTATCGGGTGGCCCTGGACCATTTCAATCACAAGCGTTTTCTCAAGGCCCGCGAGGTGCTGGCAAAAGCCGATGACGGCCATGAAGCCAGTACCGTCCTGGCGGAGACGGTCCGCATCCAGTTGGCGGAACAGGCTCAAAATCATTACCGCAACGGCGTCAAATACTTCATCAACGAAGATCTGAAATCAGCCATCGCCGAATGGGAGATCGCCCTTGCCTGCAACCCGGACCATGAAAAAGCCAGTGAAAACATCGACAACGCCCGCCGATTGCTCGACAAAATCGAATCCATGCCCTGAACCCCATCCATAGACCATCACCCTGATTTCAGCCAAGCGAGAACGCCGGCCTGGGCCTAAAAAATGCTGTTTATGAACGCAGATCGGTGATGACTTCGCGAATATGGTCCCGCAGCTGTTCCGGTGTCATCTGGGCGCATAAAGCATAAGGGATAGCAAGCCCGATGGATACCCGCACCGGTTTGGGATTCAGGTGAAACGATCCTTTCCGGTTGTAGTTGAACAGGCCGCTGATGGCAAAAGGCAGAATATCGGCGCCGGCCTGGCAGGCCAGGTGAAAGGGGCCTTTTTTGAATGCTCCCATCTCACCGGTGAGGGTGCGGTGACCCTCGGGCAGGATGATGATGGAGGTTCCCTGGCGTAGCCGCTGCCTGGCGATCTCAAGACTCTGCTTGGCTTTTTCCAGGTTGTTTCGATAGATGGGGATGCATCCCCATCGGGTAACCAAACTGCCCCACAGAGGAATCGAAAAATGGTAGGCCGCTTCCACGGCCACATAGGTCAACGGGATGGCGGCAGGAATCACGAACAGGTCGAACAGGCTCTGGTGATTACCCATGATCAAATAGGTCCGCGTCCGATCCAGACCGGCCAGTCCCGACACCTTTAGCCGAATACCCATTATTTTGGTCTGCACGGAAAAAAGAAACCGGGCCAGGGTAAATACCCGCTCCCGGGACAATAAGAACAGGCCGGTGGAAAGAGTGACGAAGGTCAACGCAAAAAAAGCCGCCCCTGTCGCCCACAGCATTGCCGATCGCAAGGTTTTCATGCGAAGTACCTGACCCGTCGGGGATGAATGGCAACCTGGGTCGGCGTCGATCCGAACAACTCCCCATCCGGCAACAGGGTCTTGGGGGGGTCGGTTTCCACCGAAGCCGCCCTGGCCCGGTAAAATTGTACCGCCGGATGCTGCCCGTGGCTGCCCTTGAAAATCTTGGGGAAGGTGGCCATGAGTGACCGGCGGCTCATGGGTCCCACGACCACCACGTCGAACCAGCCATCGTCGATCGTCGCATCCGGCGCCATGAGCATCTTGCCCCCGGTGTACCGGGAATTGCAAAACTCCACGAAGCAGTTTTCCCCGTCGATTCGCCTGCCATCGATTTCCAGTTTCATCCGGTGAAACCGCAACCCCACCATCCGGTGAAAGACCCCCAGAACATAGCTGAAATCGCCAAACCGTTTCAATCGGTGGGCCGTCCGGGCCACATCGGACACAAAGCCGAATCCGGCGAGATTGACGAAATACCAGGGCTGCCAATCCTGGGTAAAACTGCACACGTCCACCGGTCGCGTCTCCCCGCTGATCAGCGCCCGGATACCGTCTGCCGTGGTGTAGATGCCAAGGTCCCGGACAAAAGCGTTTCCACTGCCCACGGGGATGATGCCCAGCGGGGGCAGGCTGCCAGGGTCGTGATACTTCATGAGGCCGTTGAGAACATGGAAATTGGTGCCGTCGCCGCCTAAAGACACGACGCCATCGTAGCGCGCCGGTGTGAGTTTACGCGCGATATCGATGGCATGGGCATGGTACTGGGTGATGAAAATCCGGTAGTCAATGCGATGCCGGCGAAGTTGCCCCTCCACGTGGGGGATGATTCGGGCGCCTTTTCGACCCCCGGCGCTGGGATTGGCAATCAGTGCGATGGTCATGAACGGTAGCTCAACATTCAGGATTGAACCCTCCCCGGGGCAAGCCGCAGGGAATCTTCTGCCTGAAACGGCAGTGCTTCGCAGCATCGTAAGGATAAAAGCCTATTTTCAGTTCGCTCGCTATCGCGGTTCACCGGGCAGTAACTGAATCGTTAGCGTTTCCAATGACAACCCAGGGGTTTTTTGGTAGATTGATAGACAACCCCCATGGGTATTGATCTTATAAAAATGCGAAACGAGAAGAACGTGCATGTACATACCGCCATTGCCCGCACCTGACCTGGCAATTGAACCCTCCCCGCGGCAAGCCGCGGAGAATCTTCACCGTAAGGATGAAAATCGATTAATAGTTCGCTCGTTAACCCCGCCGCAAGCGGCGGGGATTGCGCTCACTATCGCGGTTCAACAGACGAAAGGAATCCTCACATGCAAAAACAGCCGACACCGACCAACGCCGAAGGTGCGATGGCTGGATCACGCCAGCGCTACACCATTCTCCTTCCGGGCATCCCGGTTTCTTCCACCCGCGGCGCATTGGGCTGGTCAACGGTTGCTCTGATCGAGACCGGGGGGCTTCGGATTCTTTTCGATACCGGCTCCTATGGCGACCGCAGTCTGTTGATCGAGCGGCTGCAGGCCCTGTCGCTGGACCCGCAGGCACTGGATGCTGTTTTTATCTCCCACCTGCACTACGATCACTGCCAGAACATCGATCTGTTCGCAGACATCCCGCGCTTCGTGAGCGAACGCGAACACCGCTATGTCCTGGAAGGGGAATACAGGGAACGCCGGGATCCTTATGTGCCTGCGGCAACAATTTTGAGTCTGAAGGACCGGTTTAAGACGGTCATTGACGGCAGCGAGCTTTTCCCCGACGTAAAGGTGGTCGCCCTGCCGGGCCACACGCCCGGCCAGGCCGGCCTGTTTCTATCGCGGGAAAAGATTCTGCTGGCCGGCGACGGCGTCAAAAATGCCTGGGAATTTGCCAACCGAATGGCCCCGCCGGCTTTCTTTTCCAAAGCTGCCGCCCTCAGCAACTATGACTGGGTAATGGCCAACGCCACCGAAATCGTACCGGGTCACGACCGGCCGTTTTGCCTGCAGGCAGATGGCACACTCGCCTATCTCACCCCGGCCGCCGACGTCACGCTGACTTTTTTCCCGGGCCCCGGTCTGGACCCGAAAGCGGTCCGTCTATCCTGATGGCAAGCGGATCATGTCTCAGCCTGCCCCGCCCCTATCGACGACCGCTCGCCTTGCCCACGCGAAGGGCCATTAGGTCTGATACAAGCAATGAATGAGTTTATCCACCACAACCGGTGAGTCCCAGTCAACGGCCGCAGGATCGGGTCTATCCCGTCTGAACCGCTGCTCAGCCGCCGGCAGTTCTGTTTCGTAACGAATCTGTTCCAAAAGGGACGCCTGGTGGCGGTATAGCGCATGGGCGGCGTCTATGTCGATGCGTTCAAAGCGGATGCAGTCTCCTGGAAGGGCCTGGGCGACACGCGGAATGTCACTGGAAATCACGGTCGCAATCTTGGTGTATCCCCCGACCGTCTGTTCGCTCAGCAGGATGATCGGCTGCCCGTCCTGGGGTATCTGCACCCCCCCCGGCAGACTCGGTTCTGAAATGATGCTCCGGGGCATGGCCTCGATCTGGGAGATGACCGGGCCTTGGAGCCGGCAGCCCATGCGGTCGGCCTGGGGCGACACGGTAAAGGATGCGTTGAAAAAAACATTCAGGCCATGATCGAAGAAATCATCCTGAGGGCCGGGGATCGCCCGCAGGGTGATCTCGGACGGATACGCCGGGACCCGTTCCACCGGCACCCGGCGCGCCAGATCGTCGGCCTCACCGGGACCGCGCCTCAGGCGATCGCCGGCCTGAAGGGGCCGCCCTTTGAAGCCGCCGATTGCCGCACCGACATAGCAGGAACGGCTGCCCATGACCAGGGGCACATCGATGCCCTGCGAGACCGCCAGATACCCGCGGCAGCCGCTTCTGGCCATGCCGACGGTCACCGTATCTCCGGGCTGAACGCGCAGCGCACACCAGCCTGCGGCCGGGACGCCGTTGATCGAAAACGGCATGTCTGCACCCGTTAAAGCGATGGTCGCCGGTGCGAGGATCTTCAAGGTCGGGCCGGAGAAGGTCAGCTCGAGCAAGGCCGCCGAGTCGGGATTTCCCACCAGCATGTTGGCGACACGTCCGGCGAAATCATCCAGCATGCCGCTGGGCGGCACGCCAAAGGGTTGCCAACCGAATCGCCCCAGATCCTGAACGGTCGTGCAGGCACCCGGTGACAACACGTTGAAGATGTCAGTCATGTTCGCCTCCGATGGCACGTCGCCGATACTCGTCCGGCGTGATCGGCTCGAACCTGAGGGTGTCGCCCGCGCGCAAGAGAAAGGGGTTTGGCCTGTCCGGGTCAAAGAGCCGCACGGGCGACCGGCCGATGAGCTGCCAGCCCCCCGGGCTGGCGATCGGATAGATCCCGGTTTGGTTGTTGGCAATACCGACGGAGCCGGCCGGAACCCGCGTTCGCGGGGAGGTCAGCCGGGGGGTATGAAGATTTTCCGAAAGCCCTCCCAGGAAAGGGAAACCCGGGGAGAATCCCAGCATGTAAATGGGGTAACTGGGTTCCGAATGGAGGCGGATGACGTCATCGATCCCGATGTGGTTATGCTCGGCAACAAAAGCGATGTCCGGCCCGTATTCCCCGCCGTAACAAACCGGAATCACGCTTTCTTTCGGGGCAGGCGGCTCAATCCGGGCCAGCCCCTCGTAAAGGGATAGAATCCTGGTCGATAGCAAGGAAGGGTGGGTCGTCAGGGGATCGTAGACGACGACCACCGAGCGGTAGGTCGGGATCACTTCGCGGACACCGGGGACTGCGGCCGCTTCCAGCGCAAAGGTCATCGCCCGCACGGATTGATTGATTTCAGGGGTGATGGCATTGCCGAACTCCACCAGCAGGCCCCTGTCGCCGGCCAGGCGGAATTTCGGTCGATCGAAGCGTTGACTGTCCACGGCGGCTACGTCCGTCACTGGTCGCCGGCAAAGGGGGCGACCCGGATGTTCTCGTTTTCCAATGTCTGGCGGATCTGCCGAACCAGGTCGACGGCCCCCGGCGTATCGCCGTGGACGCAAAGCGTTTGGGCTTTCAACGGGATCCGTCTGCCGTCGACCGCCACGACGACACCGTCCCGGGCCATCAAGAGCGCCCGAGCGGCAACGTCGGCGGGGTCCCTGATCACTGCACCCGGCCGGCTGCGGGGCACGAGGGTACCTTCAGGCGTGTAGGCCCGATCCGGAAAAGCCTCTCGAATGACCTTCAGGCCCATCTTTTTGCCGATACCGGCGACGAGGTCGCCCTTTTGGCCGGCCAGGGCCATGTAGTAAAGGTCCGGATCGACGGCGGTAATGGCTTCGGCAATCCCGCGGGCAACCTCCTCGTTGGCAACCGCGGACAGGTAGAGGCTGCCGTGAGGCTTGACGTGGCGGAGTTTCAGGTCGTGGGCCGCGCAAAACCCTTGCAGTGCCCCAATTTGATAGATCATGTAGTTTCGAATTTCATCGCGGCGCAGGTTCATCTCCCGACGCCCGAAGCCCATCAGGTCAGGATATCCGGGATGCGCGCCGGGACTGACGCCGTGTTCCTTGGCCATGCGGATCGTGCGGTCCATCACCATGGGGTCGCCGGCGTGCCATCCGCAGGCGATGTTGGCCGAAGAAATATACGCGATCACGGACTCGTCCATCCCGATCTGGTAAGCACCGAAACTTTCACCCATGTCGCAGTTGAGATCAATACTGTTGGTTGCCATGTTAACCCCCTACCCCTAAAAGGTCTCTATCGCGCCGGCCATCACCTCGCAGGTGTAACCGTGGCCAAGGGTGCGGTTTAAGACCGGGTCGTGCAGCTGAAAGTCATATCCGTCGCCGGCGACCAGGCCCTCCACCGTGCCGATCGTTCCCGAAAAGAGCACCAGGCCGTCCTCGAGCCCACCCAGACGCTTGTGAAGATCTTCGATCCAGTATGCCGGGGGCAGGATCGCCCCGCAGCAATCCTCCTGGTAGAGCGACACCGTCCCGCTGCGGGTGACCGTGCAGTGCAGCTCGAGCTGGTCGAAATGGTCCTTGACCTCTTCGTAGGGCCACAGGTCCTGGGCGATGACGTTGAGGCACATGTTCTTGGATTTGGCCACCGACACCGACTCCAGCTTGCGGTCGGTGTGATCCGACCCGACGGTCACCAAGATCTCTCCATGGTGCCACAACAGCACCCATTCCACCTCTCCCGAAGTCTGCGGTCCGTGGACCTGAATGTGACGGCTATGGGTCAGCAGATGGTTGCCCAAGGCCAGCAGGGTGGGAATGTGCTTCGGTGCGGCGACGCCGACGTCTGCCAGTTCATCGATGTGGTGCTGCAGGGCCTGGCGGTCGCTGCCGACCCAGCCCGCGTTGAACATCCGTTTGGCGTTGAACACAATCTTTTCCGGCTCACGGTTCAACCGGTTGACGGTCAACTCGAGTTCGACTCGCATGACAGGGGATCCTTCCGTTCAGGTCATTTTTAACGTCTATCGCTTTTGGCTTCTTTCGGTAACACGAGTCACCCTGCAAAGATAAGCGGCGCGGGGTATCATGACAACCGTTACCCCGCCATCTGCATCGGCAGAATCATGACAATCATCGGGAACAGGGTGATCAGAATCACCGCTAAAAAAATCAGCAGGAAAAAAGGCACCGCGGCCATGGCGATGTTTTCCAGCCGGTCTCCGGTCAACCCTTGAATGACGAACAAATTGAAACCCACCGGCGGGGTGATCTGTCCGACCTCGATGACGAGCGTCAAAAAAATCCCGAACCAAACCGGGTTGAACCCCGCCTGAACCACCAGCGGAAGGGTGATCGGCAGGGTCATGACGATCATCGAGATACCGTCGAGAAAAAAGCCCAGAAACATGTAAAACGCGGTCAGAATGGCGATCAGCAGGTAGGGGCTCAAGCCCAGGGATCCGATGAAGGCCGCGACCTGGGCCGGCAGCTTGAGGTAGCCCATGGCCACCGCCAGAAAACTCGCCCCGGCAATGATGAAGCAGATCATGGCCGAGGTTTTGATCGTTCCCTTCATGGCTTCGACCAGGTTCGACCACTTCAGGTCTCCCAGCAGCGCGGCCGCGACCACAGACCCGACGGCACCGACGGCCGCAGCCTCGGATGGGGTGGCCAGGCCGGAATAGATCGAGCCCAGGATGAACAGAATCAATGTCGACACCGGCAGCAGCTTGACCACCGCCAGGAGCTTGGCCTTGAGATCGAATTTTTCCCTCTTGACCGGGGCCAGGTTCGGGTTCAGCAAGACCCGGATAATGACGTAGCTCATACAAAGCCCGGCGACCATCAACCCGGGAATCACGCCGGCCATAAACAACTGGCCGATGGACTCTTCGGCCAGCACGCCATAGATAATCAGCACGATGCTGGGGGGGATAAGCAGCCCCAGGGTGCCGGCCCCGGCCAGGGAACCGTGGCTGAGCTGTTTATCGTAGCCATCTTCTTCCAACTGACGCAGGGTGATTTTACCGATCGTTGCCGCCGTGGCCGGCGATGAACCCGAAACGGCCGCAAAAATCGCCGAGCCGAGGATGTTGATGTGCAACAGACGACCGGGTATGACCTGAACAAAAGGCCGCAACCCCTCGAAAAGAAGATCGGACATCCGCGTGCGCAGAATCATCTCCCCGAGAAAAATGAACATCGGCAAGGCCGCCAGGGACCAGCTGTTCAAGCTGTTCCACAGGGCCTGCGCCCAGATCTTGGCTACCGGCATGCTGGTCAGGAGCTGCATCGATATGCCGGCGGTGGCCATCAGCGACATGGCGATCCAAACGCCGGACCCCAGCAGCCCGAAAAGCAGTACCATTACCGTAACAAGCGTGACGTTCATCAGTTCTTACCGGCACCGTGGGCGCGTTTGAATTGTTTCACCCCCCCGACGATCAGGGCGATGAGACGACCGAAGATCTGGAGGGTCAGCAGGACCATCCCAACGAGGACGATGGCCTGAGGGATATACAAGGGTGTCTCGGCCGGCGTGTAGGCCGTGAGATTTCGGGCTTTGGAGGTCAGGACCAGTTCAAAAAGGAACAGGCACGACAGCCCGGACAAGATCATCGCGAACACCAGGCAGCCGACCTCCAGCACGAAGGCGCTCATGGCCCCCAGCCTTTCGCGCACGAAGGTGATCCGTATATGGGCGTCCTCCCTGAAAGAGAAGCCCATCCCGAGATAAATCATGGCCGCCAGGGCGTACCCGGAATACTCGCCGGAGACCTCGGTGGAGGATCCCATAAAGTTTCTGAGAATAACCTCGGCCAGGATCAACAGGACCATCCCGGAAAAAATCAGGGCCGACAGGATGGCACCGACATCGGAAAACCGGTTGATCGGGTTCACCAGAACGGCAAAAAGCGGATGTTTTCTCTCCTCGGGTGACGCGTTCATTGCTATTTCCATGGGTTGGCATTTGCACGCCCCTTGCGTTCAGGTCGGCGCCGAAAAGACGCTACACAGGGCTTCCCGCAACCCGGCACCGCGAATTTTAGGCTGGCGTCAAGGGGGCTGAAACACACAAATTGATGGGGGGCCGCAGAAAACGGCCCCCGTTGGGAAGTCGATCGTTCCTATTTGAGTTTTTTACTTTCTTTCTCAAACGTTGCCAGAACTTCCTTACCGACCTTGCCCGTCTTTTTCAGCCAGTCGTTAATGACATCCTGACCGCTGGCCTTAAGTTTGGCGGCCAGTTCGTCGGATACCTCGGTGGTGATGGTCATGCCGTTGTCGGCGCAGGTTTTCTCATCTTTAACCATGGCCTCCTCGGCGATCTGCCACTGGCGGAGTTCCATCTCCTTGCCGATCTTCACAAAGACCGCCTGCTGATCGGGGGTCAGGGCATTGAAGCTGTCCAGGTTGATATTGATCATGTTCAGCGGAATGGCGAAGTTGACGCGGGTGGTGTCCGAAAGCACTTCCCAGAATTTGC
>Ga0272441_10010950_pt1 | contig 13587 bp, 11 predicted proteins | sample SSMProp6N_FD_193582 | JGI IMG/M metagenome (GOLD analysis project Ga0272441, IMG submission 193582) | Marine sediment archaeal communities from Little Sippewissett salt marsh, Falmouth, MA, United States - SSM-Prop-6N | ecosystem: Environmental > Aquatic > Marine > Wetlands > Sediment ... | reverse complement strand
CCAGCAGCTCATCAAAGGCATTGCGGCAGTGCACGACGATGGGCAGGTTCAGCCCGTCAGCCCTCGCCGACTCGATCATCGCCAACTGCTCGTTGAGAACCCGATCCTGCAGTGCTCGCGGCGGCTCGTCATAGTGATTATCCAGCCCCAGTTCGCCCCACGCGACGCACCGCTCGTGCGCCGCCGCGGCGCGGACCAGATCCCACTTGGGCGCCTCCTCCGCGTAGAGCGGGTGGACGCCGGCCGTGAACCACACGTCCTCGAAGGACTCGGCCAGCGCCTGCGACTCGCGGCAGTTGTCAGGGGAGATGGAGACGGTGATCAGACCGCGGAGACCGGCCTGGCGGGCATTGCGGATAACTGCATCCACCTGACCGGCATAGTCATCGAACGTGAGATGGCAGTGGGTGTCAATCATGGCGTGCGATGCTTCCGTAATGGCCGCCGCGTCAGGTGACGATCGTCTGCGATAGCTTATCCGCCCCGAACCGCCAAGGCCGTGGACGCGCTCCATGCCCCGCGCCGACGGCGGGCGAGGAACGGTGCGGGCATGAGAGAATGCGGCGAGAGGGCGCTGCCGGACCGCCGATCGCTTGCCTGCCCGCAGGTGGGGAGTATGATTCGGCCCTCCGCCGCGCCGACAGGGCCATCTTGACAGCGCGGGGCGCGGTGGGGCGCAATCCCTTCGACTCCAGGACGTTGCAAGGAAGGGCGCCGCTCGATGGGCCGGTACCACTACGTCTTTCCCAGGTGGAGCAACCTCCTGCTGCCCGGCGCGCTCGTTTTCGGGGCGATCGTTCCCCTCTACATGGTTCTGGTCGTCGCCTGGGGGTTCAGCCCGAAGACGACGGACGTGGGCTACCAGCCGACGCAGCCCGTGCCGTTCAGCCACGCGATGCACGCCGGTGACCTCGGCTTGGACTGCCGCTACTGCCACAACACCGTCGAGCGCACCGCCCACGCGGCCATCCCGCCAACCCAGACGTGCATGAACTGCCACACGCAGATCCACAAGGACAGCCCGAACACGCAACTGCTGTGGGAGAGCTATCGGCAGGGGCGGCCCATGGAGTGGGTTCGGGTGCATGACCTGCCCGACTACGCCTACTTCAGCCACGCCGCCCACGTCACGCGCGGCGTGAGCTGCGTCTCCTGCCACGGCCGCATCGACACCATGGCGGTCGTCTACCAGCAGGAGCCGTTAAGCATGGGCTGGTGCCTGGATTGCCATCGCCATCCGGATCAGTACCTGCGCGATCCGGCGCTCGTGACGAATCTCGCCTGGACCTTTCAGGGCACGAAGGAAGAAGAAGCGGCATACCACGCGTTCTGGAAAGAGCTTCATCAGATCAACCCCGCCCAGGACTGCTCGGCATGCCATCGTTGAACGACTCCAAGCCGACCGGCCAGGCGTACTGGCGCAGCCTGGATCATCTGGCGGACACGCCCGAGTTCCGAGTGTTCATGCACCGGGAGTTTCCCGCTGGCGCTTCGGAGCTGCTGGACTCGGCTGATCGGCGTCACTTTCTGAAGATCATGGGTGCTTCGATGGCCCTGGCCGGTCTGGGCATGGCCGGCTGCCGGCGCTGGCCGCAGGAGCAGATCGTTCCCTACGCCAACCGGCCCGCGGGGCGTGATCCCGGCGTGCCCGTGCAGTACGCCACCTGCATGGAGCTGGGCGGCGCGGCCCGCGCCCTGCTCGCGACATCGCACGATGGCCGGCCCACGAAGATCGAGGGCAACGACCGCCATCCCGCCGGCCGAGGCGCTGCCGACATCTTCGCCCAGGCCAGCGTGCTCGATCTCTACGATCCGGATCGCAGTCGGTCGGTTCTGCGCGAAGGGAAGAAGGCCACCTGGCGCGAGTTTACCGACTGGGCGAGCGGGCATTTCGCCGGCCTGCGCGACAGTCGCGGCCACGGCCTGGCCGTGCTCGCCGAAGCGAGTTCATCGCCGAGCCTGCGGGCGATGAGGCGGCGATTTGTCGAGCTCTATCCCCGTGCTACGTGGCACGAGTATGAGCCGCTGAACAACGACGGCGAGGTTGAGGGGGCACGACTCGCCTTCGGCGCGCCGTATCGCACGCATCTTGATCTGGCCCATGCGGCCGTCATCATCTCGCTTGATGCGGATTTTCTCGGCGTCCACCCCGACGCCCTGCGGCACATTGGCGATTTCGCCGCCGGCCGGAGGGCCGATGACGCGGCAAGGACGATGAATCGCCTTCATGTCTTCGAAAGCGATTTCACTCTCACCGGCGCCAACGCCGATCATCGCAGCGCCGTGCGCAGCGCCGATATCGCCCTCGTCGCGGCCTTCTTCGCCGCCCGGATCCTCGGCGACGAAGCGCTGAAACGGTTCGAGGAGGACGCCGCGGCCGGCCGCGCGCTGACCACGGAGTTGCGCCGGGATCTCGAGGCCGCGGTGACCGATCTTCAAGCTCACCGCGGCTCGGGTGTGCTCGTCGCCGGCCCGCGCCAGCCGGCTCAAGTCCATCTGCTCATGCATCTCATGAACGAGGCGCTGGGCAACGTCGGACGCACCGTCGCTTACACGCGGCAGCCGGATCAACCCGGGCATGCCGAATCGATCCACGCCCTGGCTGGTCGTCTCGAAGAGGGGACCGTCCAGACGCTCGTCATGCTCGGCGGGAACCCCGTCTACAACGCTCCGGCCGATCTGCGCTTTGTCAGCCTTCTGGAGAAGGCCGCGGTCACCATTCACCTCAGCGACTACAACGACGAAACGTCGCAGTGGTGCGATTGGCACATCAACCGCGCCCATTACCTGGAGACGTGGGGCGACGGCCGGGCATGGGACGGCACATACAGCGTCTGCCAGCCGCTCATCGAACCCCTCTTCCAGGGCAAAAGCGCCCTGGAGCTCCTGGCGGCGCTGACCGATGACGGCTTCGCCACGGGCCAGTCGATCGTGCAGCGAACTTTCACGGACATGGTCGGCGGCGAGAACGGCCCCCTCTGGCGACAGACACTCCATGACGGCCTGTTGGCCGGCAGCGCACCGCCGAAGGAGACGCCTGCCGTCGATCGCGGAGGTCTTCATCAGGCCACGCAGGCGCTTTTCGCGCGATGGTCGGCATCTTCCGGGGGCTGGGAGGTCGTCTTCAGCCCTCATCCGACGCTCTATGACGGGCGGTTCGCCAACAACGGCTGGCTGCAGGAAGTGCCGGACCCGATGACGAAGCTGACGTGGGATACGGCGGTGCTGCTGAGCCCCGCCGCGGCCGAAGAGCTGGGCGTCAGCCGGGGCGACATGGTGCGCATCGGTCTCGCCGACCGGAGCATCGAGGCGGCGGTGATGATCCAGCCCGGTCTGCCCGCGCGCAGCGTCATCCTGCCCCTGGGCGGCGGGCGCGCCTTCGAGGGGCGCATCTGCACCGGCGCCGGATTCGATTTCTACCGGCTCCGCACGAGCGAGATGATGTCATTTGCCGGCGGCGCGACGATCACGAAGATCCCCGGCTCCTATGAACTGGCCACCACGCAGGATCATCACACGATCGACGTGGAGACCGTGGCGGGCAGGAGCATCCAGGATCGCCTGCCGGCGCTGTTCCGCGAGGCGGATCTGGAAGAGTATCGGCATCATCCGGACTTCGCCCGCCATCGGACGCATGTCGTCCATCGCCTCTCGCTCTTCGAAGAAGATCTGCCGCATCAGGCGGGCGAAGGCGACTACGCCTGGGGCATGTCCATCGATCTGAACGCCTGCGTCGGTTGCGGCGCGTGCATCGTGGCCTGCCAGGCGGAGAACAACATCCCCATCGTGGGCAAGGACCAGGTCAAGCGCGGCCGCGAGATGCACTGGATTCGCGTGGATCGGTATTTCAAGTTCGCCGAGCGAAGCGACAAGTACGATCCCAACCGCGTGCAGGCCGTCGCGGTGCAGCCGGTGGTGTGCATGCACTGCCAGAACGCGCCGTGCGAGCAGGTCTGCCCGGTGGCGGCGACCGTCCACGACAAGGACGGCCTGAACGTGATGGTCTACAACCGCTGCATCGGCACGCGGTATTGCTCGAACAACTGCCCCTACAAGGTCAGGCGGTTCAATTACTTCGATTATCACCGCCGCGGGCCGCTCCGCGCCCAGCCGGGCAGACTGCTGCAGGTGGAAGACGAGTACTTCACCGAGAAGTCCGCCACGCCCGACGAATTGAAGCAGTTGCAGTTCAATCCCGAGGTGACCGTGCGCATGCGGGGCGTGATGGAGAAGTGCACCTACTGCGTCCAGCGCATCAGCCGGGCTCGGATCGTGGCCAAGAACGCCTATGCGCAGCTCCCCCAGGCGGAGAAGGAGAAGCGCAAGGACCGGCGCATCGCGATCGAGGACGGGGCGATCACGCCGGCCTGCGCCCAGACCTGCCCGGCCCGGGCCATCGTCTTCGGTGACCTGAAGGATCCGGACAGCCGCATCGCGGGCCTTCGAAGGCACGAGCGTTCCTACGAAATGCTCGAAGAGCTGAACGTCAAAGCGCGAACGACCTACCTTGCCAAGCTCCGCAACCCGGCCCCCGGAAGTTGGGACGGTGCCGGAAACGGGGCGGCTCATGAAGCGCCGGCTCACGGCAACAACAGTCAGGACGGAGGGGGCGCAGAGCACTGATGAGCACGCAGGCCGTGGACAACACGCTGGAGGATCCGACGCGGCGGGCGCCGCTCGTCCTCAACCACGACGACTTCACGAGCGTGACGGAGGAAATCTGTCGCGTGAACGAGTCGCCGCGTCCGCCGAAGGCGTGGTATGTCTCGATCGCCATCTCGAGCATGCTGGCATCGCTGTTTGGAGTGCTCATTCTCTATCTCGTGTTCACCGGCGTGGGCGTGTGGGGCAACATGAACCCGGTGATGTGGGGGTTCCCCATCGTCAACTTCGTCTTCTGGGTCGGCATCGGACACGCCGGCACCCTCATCAGCGCCATCCTCTTCCTCTTCCGGCAGAAGTGGCGCACGGCGATCAACCGCTTCGCCGAGGCGATGACGATCTTCGCGGTGGTCTGTGCCGGCACGTTCCCGGGTATTCACATCGGTCGCGTCTGGCTGGCTTACTGGCTGTTCCCCATTCCCAACCAGATGGAGATGTGGCCTCAGTTCCGCAGCCCGCTGCTGTGGGACGTCTTCGCGGTCGGGACGTATTTCACCGTCTCCCTGCTGTTCTGGTACGTGGGAATGATCCCGGATCTGGCGACGCTGCGCGACCGGGCGTGCGGCAAGATCAAGGCGATCGCCTACGGCTTCTTCGCCATGGGCTGGCGGGGGAGCATGCGGCACTGGCACCGCTACGAGCGGGCCTACCTGCTGCTGGCGGCGCTCGCCACGCCGCTGGTGCTCTCGGTGCATTCGGTGGTGTCGTTCGACTTCGCCGTCTCGCAGCTTCCCGGCTGGCACACGACGATCTTTCCGCCCTACTTCGTGGCCGGGGCGATCTTCGGCGGGTTCGCCATGGTGGTCACGCTCGCCGTGCCCGCCCGCCAGTGGTGGGGGCTGAAGAACTTCATCACCATGCGGCACCTGGAGAACATGAACAAGATCATCCTCCTCACCGGGTCGATGGTCGGCTACGCCTACCTGATGGAGTTCTTCATCGCCTGGTATTCCGGCTCGCTGTACGAGATCTTCGCGTTCGTCAACCGCGCCACCGGCCAGTACGCCTGGGCCTACTGGCTGATGGCGTTTTGTAATGTCGCGGCGCCACAGCTCTTCTGGTTCAAGCGATTGCGCCGGAGCATCCCGGTCATGTTCTTCGTGGTGATGTGCGTGAACGTGGGCATGTGGTTCGAGCGGTTCGTGATCGTCGTCACCTCGCTGTCGCAGGATTATCTGGGCAGCTCCTGGGGCTACTTCACGCCCACCTGGGTGGACATCGGCATGCTTGTCGGCAGCTTCGGCCTGTTCCTCACGCTGTTCCTGCTCTTCATCCGCTACCTGCCGGTGATCGCGATGGCGGAGGTGAAGGCCATCATGCCGCAGGCCGATCCGCACGCTCACGGCGGGCACGGTGAGGAGGTGAAGGCATGAGCACGATGACCGTCCCCCGGAAGCGCCCCCGGAATGGGCAAGAGAGCCGCAGCGAGACCGCCGCGAAGATCTGGGGCCTGATGGCGGAGTTCGACAACCCCGCGGCGATCTACAGCGCCGCGAAGCGCGCCCGCGCGGAGGGCTATCGCTGGTTCGACTGCCACACGCCGTTCCCCGTGCACGGCCTGGACAAGGCGATGGGAATCAAGCCGACCATCCTGCCCATCCTGGTGTTCCTGGGCGGGGCGACCGGCGTCATCCTCGGCATCATCCTGCAGTGGTTCGCCAACGCCTCGAGCTTCGATTTCTGGCTCATCGTGCCCGTGCGGGGTTATGACTTCCTCGTGAGCGGCAAGCCGCTGGCGAGCGTGCCCGCGTGGATCCCGGTCATCTTCGAAATGACCATTCTCCTGGCCGCGCTGGGCTGCGTGGGCTGGATGTTCCTGCTCAACGGCCTGCCGCGACTGTGCCACCCGACGCTCAAGAGCCGTCGGTTTGCCCGGGTGACGAATGATCGATTCTTCCTGGTGATCGAGGCGCGCGATCCGAAGTTCGTGCGCCGCAGGACGGAGGCGTTCCTCCAGTCACTTGAGCCGCTGTCCATCGAGGCGCTGGAGGCCTGAGCCGGCATGCCCAGACCGCTGATCTATCTCGTGCTGACCCTCATCGTTCTGGCGATGATCCCGCCGGCGCTGATCATGCGGGCGCGGACGGCCCGGACCGAGGCCCCGCGGATGCACATCATCCAGGACATGGACAACCAGGCGAAGGTCAAGCCGCAGCAGGTGGGGCCTATGGGAGCGGACGGCAGGAGCATCTTCGCCGACGGGCGCGGGATGCGGCCGCCCGTCACCGGAGCCGTAACGCGCGGGGAACCTGTCGGCGACGATCATTATGCCCGCGGCGTAGTCGCCGAGGGCTGGGCCGTGTCCTTTCCGCCTCAAACACCTGTCACGCTCGACTTCGTCCGGCGCGGGCGCGAGCGGTTCGACATCTACTGCGCTCCCTGTCACGGGGCCGCCGGGTACGGCGATGGCATCATCCACCAGCGGGCCATGAAGCTGGTGGCCAATCCTACGCTCGGCAACGGCACCGTCTGGGTGCAGCCCAAGAGCCTGCACGATCCGGATATCCGCATCCAGCCGGTGGGGCAGCTCTACAACACGATTACGAACGGCATTCGCAACATGGCCGCGTACGGCGCGCAAATCCCCATCGATGATCGCTGGGCGATCGTGGCCTATGTTCAGGCCCTTCAGCGCAGCCAGAACGCGCCCCCGGAAGATGTGCCCGCCGCGCAGCTTGAGAGCCTTCCCGTCATCGATCTCATGCCGGAGCCTGAGCAATAAATGACCGCGGCAGAGCTTGACAATCCGAGACTGCGGCTCGGTCCCCTGGCGGGGAAGATCATGACGATCGCCGGTCTGATCGGCCTGGCCGGGCTGCTGCTCAGCGTGCTCCTCGCCTTCAGCGCGGGTTGGGAGCATTTCTTCCGCGCGTATCTCACCGCGTTCATGTTCGTGATCAGCATCGCGCTGGGCGGTTTGTTCTTCACGTTTGTCCAGCACGCGACACGCGCGGGGTGGAGCGTGGTGATCCGGCGCATCGCCGAGGCGTTCGCAGGCAACCTCCTCTGGCTGTGGATCCTGTTCCTCCCGATCCTCGCCCTCGTTGTCGTTGGCAGGGGCGGCCTGCTGTATGACTGGATGGATTCAGCGCACGCGGCGGGTGATGAGCTGTACGCGCACAAACGGCCGTACCTGAACGAGACGTTCTGGGTCATTCGCGCGGTGGTTTATCTCGCCGTCTGGGCGGGCGCCGGCTGGTTCTTCCTGCGCAATTCAGTGGCGCAGGATGACTCGGGCGATGTGAATCTCACGCACCGGATGCAGCGATGGGCACCGCTGGCGGCGATCCTGTACGCCGTGACGCAGACTTTCGCCGTCATCGACTGGGTGATGGCCCTGGAGGCGCACTGGTTCAGCACGATGTTCGGCGTGTACTTCTTCGCCGCCAGTTGCTGCGGGTTCTTCTCCGTGCAGATCCTGGTGGCGTACTTCCTCCAGCGCAACGGGAAGGTTCAGGAGGAAATCACGCTCGAGCATTACCAGGACATGGGCAAGCAGCTCTTCGCCTTCGGCATCGTGTTCTGGGCTTACATCGCCTACAGCCAGTACATGCTCATCTGGTACGGCAACATCCCGGAGGAGACGGGGTGGTACATGGCCCGGCAACTCGGGGGCTGGGGCGGCGTGAGCATTCTCCTTCTCGTCGCCCACTTCTTCATCCCGTTCCTCCTGCTGGTGACGAAGCACACCAAGCGCATCCGGGGGCTGCTGGCCCTCATCGCCCTGGCGATGCTGCTGCTGCACTTCGTCGATGTATACTGGCTGGTGATGCCGCACGTGCCGGCCGAGGCGATCGCCGCCTCGACGACCTACGGGCAGGTCGCCCGGCAGGTCGCCGCCGGCGGAGGGGAACTGGTCGGCTATCATCCGCACCTGATGGATCTGACGTGCCTGATCGGACTGGTCGGGCTGCTGGCGGCCGGAACCGCCCACCGGCTGCGCCGCTGCGCCCTCATCCCGCTCGGCGATCCGCGGCTGGGAGAATCGCTGGCCTTTGAGAACATGTGATCGGAGCAGGGGATCGCGGCGGCCCATTGCAACGCCGTGTCCCCGGAACAGAAGCCCGTTGGAATCGGTTGCAATCACAGGAACGCAGGAGGCCCCGGAAGAATCGCATTCGCCACGAACCCGCCATGAGCCGCGTCCAGATGAACAACTCCAGACGGCACGAAGACCCCGCCGCCGGGCCGACCTGGGTGATCGGCCTGATCGGTGTCGTGCTGTTCGTGGCCATCGTGCTGGCCATCGCCGCCCTGCTGTTTCGCGTGGTGTCGGCGGAGTTCGAGCAGAAGGTCGCCGCCGAGCCGCCGCGAGAGCTGATGGAACTGAGGGCCCGGCAGGCGGCGAGACTGACCGATCCGCCGCGATGGGAGCTGCGCCCCGACAGCCCCGAGGGCGGGCGGTCGCTCGTGATTCCCATCGAGCAGGCGATGAACGCGTTCGTGGAGGAGACGGCCGGGGCCGGACAGGAGGGCGAGTCATGACCGGCGAGGCAACTGCGATTCGAGTGTGCAAGATCGCCGCCGTGACGCTGCCGGCCTTCGTGACATGTCTGGCGGCGGTGCACGGACAGGCGCCGCTGCTGGCCGAGGACGTGCCGGCGGAGCTGGAGGATGTGACGATCATCGATCGTACGGGCGATGCCGTTCCGCTGGATCTTGCCTTCGTCGATGAGGCGGGCCGGGCCGTCACCCTCGGCGACTATTTCCAGCCCGGCCACCCCGTCATTCTCACCCTCAATTACTATCGCTGTCCGATGCTCTGCACGCTTGCGCTCAACGGCATGGTCGATGCGCTGAACGACATCGACTGGGCCGCGGGCGGGGAATTCGACATCGTCACCGTCTCCATCAACCCCGATGAAGGGCCGGAGCTGGCCACGCAGAAGAAGAAGGGTTATCTCACGCAGTACGACTGCCCGACCGCCGACGAGGGTTGGCATTTCCTCACCGGCAGGCAGGAGAATATCGAGAAGCTGGCCACGGCCGTCGGGTTCAAGTATCGCCGCATCGAGGAGACGGGCGAGTACGCCCACGCCGCCAGCATCATGTTCATCACGCCCGAGGGGCGCATCTCGCGCTACATGAACGATGTGATGTTCGATCCGAAGGCGGTGCGCCTGGCGCTGGTGGAGGCGTCGGAGGGGGCGATCGGATCGCCCGTGGACAAGTTCCTGCTGATGATGTGCTATCACTACGATCCGGAGGCGGGCAGCTATGCCTTCTCGGCGATGAAGCTGATGCGGCTCGTGGGGATTCTCACCCTGCTGGCCCTCGGCGTGGTGCTCCTTCTTCTCTGGCGCCGGGGCCCGAAGCTCACGCGGACCGCGGCCGCTGCCGGATCGCTTGATTCATGACGCTGCTGACCACCATCCTCGGTCTGCTCGCCGCCGCGACCGAAGGGCCCGTGGGCGGGGGGTTCTGGATGCCCCGGCAGGCGTCCACCGCCGCCGACGTCGTCGACAGCATCTTCTTCTTCATTCTCTGGATCAGCGTCTTTTTCTTCGTCCTGATCGTGGCGCTGATGGTGCTGTTCGTCATCAAGTACCGCCGGCGCGAGGGGCACGAGTCGGCGAAGACGGCCACGCACAACACGGCGCTGGAGCTGACCTGGACGATCATTCCCCTCATCCTTGTCATCATTATCTTCTACGTCGGCCTGCGCGGCTACGTGGGCATGATCCAGGAGCCGCGCAACGCCTACGAGGTCTGGGTCACCGGGCAGCGATGGTCGTGGACATTCGAGCACGACAACGGCGCGGTGCAGACCAACGTGCTCACCGTGCCGGCCGGTCGGCCCGTGAAGCTCAAGATGACCTCCACGGACGTGATTCATTCGTTTTACATTCCCGATTTCCGCAAGAAGCAGGACGTCGTGCCGGGGAGGTACACCTACCTGTGGTTCGAAGCCCCCGAGCCGGGGCAGTACCAGCTCTTCTGCGCTGAGTACTGCGGGACGCAGCACTCGCAGATGGCGGGGATCATCGAGGTGACTGCCGCCGATGAGTTCGATGATGTCATCGCGCAGAAGGCCAACTGGATCGACGAGTACGCCGATGAGGATCTGCCCCGGGCGGGGCTGCGCTTATACCCGCGCTGCCAATCCTGCCACACGCTGGACGGCTCGCCGCTCCAGGGGCCTTCCTTCCGCGAGACGCATCGGCTCTGGGGGCAGAAGCGCATCTTCGCCGACGGCTCGGAAACCGTGGTGGATGAGAATTACGTGCGCAACAGCATCCTGAACCCCGGCGCGCAGATCGTGATGAACTATCCCAACGTGATGCCCACCTTCCAGGGCCAGCTCAAGGAGCGCGAGATCCGGGCGCTGATCGAGTTCATCCGCAAGCTCGACGAGGTGGTGGACGAGCAGGGCGGCCCCCGGGAATAAGGAAGAGAGCGGACGAGCGGCATGAGCACTTTGACGCCAGAACATCCTGATTTGCGAACCAACTACCTGACGCACTCGCGCGGCGTCCTGTCGTGGATGTTCACGCTGGATCACAAGCGCATCGGCGTGATGTATCTCGTCTCGGTGCTCGCCTCGTTCCTGCTGGGCGGGATCCTGGCCCTCCTCGTGCGAACCGAACTGATCGCGCCGGGCGAGACGATCATGGGCCAGGACGCCTACAACCGGACGTTCACCATGCACGGGGCGGTCATGATCTTCCTCGTGATCATCCCCTCGATCCCCGCCGCGCTGGGCAACTTCATCCTGCCCATCATGCTCGGGGCCAAGGATGTGGCATTCCCGCGCCTGAACCTGACCAGCTACTGGCTCTGGGTGATCGGGGCGATCTTCGCCGTGATGTCGATGGTGGTGGGAGGCGTGGACACGGGCTGGACGTTCTATGCCCCGTACTCGACGGAGGCGGCCCGCGTCGGCGTGGTCTACGTCACCGTCGGGGCCTTCATCCTCGGCTTCAGCTCGATCTTCACGGGCCTCAACTTCATCGTCACCATTCACCGCCTTCGCCCGCCGGGGATGACGTGGTTCCGTATGCCACTGTTCCTCTGGTCGCTGTACGCCACGTCGATCATCCAGATCCTCGCCACGCCCGTGCTGGGGATCACGCTCCTGCTGCTGATCGTGGAGCGGGTGTTCCGGGTGGGCATTTTCGATCCCGCCCTCGGCGGCGATCCCGTGCTCTACCAGCACTTCTTCTGGTTCTACTCCCACCCGGCGGTGTACATCATGATCCTGCCCGCGATGGGCATCATCAGCGAACTGGTGTCCATCCACAGCCACAAGCACATCTTCGGCTACCGGTTCATCGCCTACAGCTCGATCGCCATCGCCCTCTTCGGCTTCCTGGTCTGGGGGCATCACATGTTCACCTCCGGCCAGTCGGCGCTGATGAACGCGATCTTCTCGGCGATCACGTTCAGCGTTTCGATTCCCTCGGCGATCAAGGTGTTCAACTGGCTGGCCACGATGTACCGGGGCTCCATCAGCCTGAACACGCCGATGCTGTATGCACTGGCGTTCATCTTCATCTTCACCATCGGCGGGCTGACGGGCATGTTCCTCGGCACGCTGGCGACCGACATTCATCTGCACGACACGTACTTCGTCGTGGCGCACTTCCATTACGTGATGATGGGCAGCGCCCTGATCGCGATGATCGGCGGGCTCCATCACTGGTGGCCCAAGATCACGGGGAAGATGTACTCCGAATCGCTCGGCCGCCTCGCCTGGGCGCTCGTGTTCGTCGGCTTCAACGTGACGTTCTTCACGCAGTTCATGCTGGGCAGCCAGGGCATGCCGCGCCGCTACCACGACTACTCCGACACGATCGGCAACTGGCTGCCGGAGAAGACCCAGCTCTTCCACACGTATCACTTCATCTCGTCGATCGGCTCCTACGTCATGGCCCTCGGCTTCTTCCTGATCCTCTTCTACCTGCTGCACTCGATCTTCCGCGGCCGCCGGGCGCCGGCCAACCCGTGGGGCGGGCGAAGCCTGGAGTGGCAGTGCACCAGCCCCCCGCCGCACAACAACTTCGATGCGCCCCCGGCCGTCGGCGACTGCTACGACTTCTCCGTCCTGGAATGGGATGAGCAGGAGGGCGGTTATAAGTGGAGGGAGGATGCCCCCCATCCGGGCGGGCAGGACTCGTGAGCCCTCGACGAGACGAACCAATCATGCCTGACGCAGCACCATCCACCCCGGCCGAGGCGCAGCGGAGCGAACCGCACGGCGTCGGTCACATCGTCCCGATGCCCCTTCTCATTGGCACCGGCCTGGCGCTGCTCGTCCTGACGTGGGTCACCATCGCCGTCGCGGGCATCGACCTGGGCGAAGCGAACATCTGGGTCGCGCTGGCCATCGCCGTGCTCAAGGGCACGCTGGTGGCGCTGATCTTCATGCACCTGCGCTGGGATCGCCCGTTCAACGGGATCATCTTCGTCGCCGCGCTGGTCTTCGTGACGCTGTTCATCGCCCTGGCGCTGACGGACACGGCCGAATACCAGTCTGATCTGCATCCGGGAGACGCCCCGGCGGTGGAGAGCAAGCTGCAGGAGCTGGAGAGGTGATGCTCCGCTTTGCCGACAGTGCGGTCAAGTCGCCGTTCGCCGATGCCGCGGCCCGCCACAGCGCGGGGCGCTTCGGGATGGTGCTCTTCCTCATCTCGATCGGCGTCCTGTTCATCGCCACCCTCATTGTTCTCCTGGTGGTTCGCGTGCAGTTGGCGCGCGATGGACTGTGGCCGTCCGACCTGCCCGCGCTGCCGAAGGCGCTGTGGGCGAGCACGGCGGTGCTGATCGCCAGCAGCGGGACCATGCACCGGGCGCTGAAGAACATTCGCGCCGACCGCGTGCTCGCAGCGCGGAACGCGCTGCTGGTCACGACCGTGCTGGGCATGGTGTTCCTCGCGATTCAGATCGGCTGCTGGATCGCCTGGGCGGGCGTCGTCTCCGATCGCT
>Ga0272441_10010949_pt1 | contig 13588 bp, 16 predicted proteins | sample SSMProp6N_FD_193582 | JGI IMG/M metagenome (GOLD analysis project Ga0272441, IMG submission 193582) | Marine sediment archaeal communities from Little Sippewissett salt marsh, Falmouth, MA, United States - SSM-Prop-6N | ecosystem: Environmental > Aquatic > Marine > Wetlands > Sediment ... | reverse complement strand
TGCATTTGTTGCACTTATGATTAAGTCAGTTCCATCAACATTATCTCCGCCTCTTGTAACAGTAACTGAAACAGTACCTGCACTACATGTTACTTCAGCTATATTCAAATCAAGCCCTATACACCCTGCTTTTGATTCAACTTCTTCTGTTCCTCTCTGAACAAGCCCCTTATAAGCTTGCCAAACAATAACAATAGAAGCTAAAACTAGCAATATGATTAAGACAGTTGTTATGATCTGACTTTGTGCTTTTTTGTTTTTCATATTTTACCTCCTTTTAATAATTTTATAAAACTTTACTTACTTCTCCAATCTCTCCTATATTCTCTAAGAGCTGAGAATGCATTCTATCAATAACTATCTCTTGAATAGTCTCTTTTAATAGTCCCTGACAATTTTTAAGATTTTGTTCTGGAGAGGCTAATACTCCTAAGGGAAGACTGCATACCATCTCCTTGCCTTCTAATACACTTAGTTCAATATTTCCTTTTTTTATTTGAAGCATTTTGACTTTTACTAGACATTGATTGTCTTCTTTTCCTAATATTTTATAATAATTAATTGTTTCTTCTCCATTTCTGATATAACTTGCTTTTTGACAGTTAACAAGATGTTCTGCAAAGCATTCTTCATTTGCACATTCTGGTGTGTAGAATATTAATATATATGCTAAGGCTATTGCAATAACAATTATGCTTGCAATAAGAACTATTTTCACTTCTTTTTTCATGAATATATTAGGAAGAAAGGGTTTTTAAGATTTTGTTTAGGTAATTTTATAAATATCTTATAATTTTAACCCCTATGACTAAATATATTTTACATGGGGGATATATAAGCAATCCTTCAGAAAGTAATAAACAATTCTTTGCTGAAATGGTTAAAGATTCAGATAATCAAGTAACTATTTTATGTGTTTATTTTGCTAGAGAAAAACAAGAATGGTCTCAATTATTTGAACAAGATAAAAAACTTTTTTTAGAAAGAGCTAAGTTTAAACAACCTCCAAAATTCATATTAGCACAAGATAATCCTGAAAAGTTTATTCAGCAGATAAGGGATTCAGATACAATTTATATGAGGGGAGGAAAAGATTTTTATTTAATTGAATTTATGAAAAGTATAAAGAATTTAAAACAATTATTAAAAAATAAGATTGTTGGAGGTTCTTCTATGGGAGCATATGTTATTGCTAAATATTATTATAGTAATGATGAAGATAGATTAAGAGAGGGCAGAGGATTATTACCCATAAAAGTGTTTGCTCATTATAATGAAAGTAAGGCAGACAAACTTGAACAATTAAAAAATTATAAAGAAGATTTAGAAACTTATCCTGTTGCAGACGAAAAATTTGTAGTTATCAAAGACTAACTAAGTTAATATCAGTATAAGTAGTTGTAAAATTCTTAGCAACAATATTGCTTATCCCTAATCTCTCTGCAGTCTTGATAATATTAGGTAAGGCAGTATCATTTATAGCTAAAACATAAATATCTTCAGAAGGCTTAAAATATCCAAGCCTGCTAATCGGAAGTTTCTTAATAACTTCCAAATCTTGATTAAAAAGAATTGCTGCCTTAGTTCCGACTATCTCGCTTATCTGATCTCTTACTTTCTCTTTTTCTTTCTCAGTCATTTTTTTGATTTCTGTTTTTTTAGGTTTTTCACTTGATGTTTCTCTAGTTCTTATTTCTCTTCCTGTTCTTCTATCTCTTTCAAAATATTCTTCAACACTAACTTTTTTTCTTAAAGACTGGAGGATTTCTTTAGATGTAAGTTCTTCAACTTCTTTACCCTCTGGAGCAATCGCAATAAAATCAACTTCTGCATTTTCAGTAACATTTTTGATTATAAGCTTACCCCCTCTATCTCCATCAACAAAAAGAGTAACTTCTTTTTCTTTTGTTAATTCTTTAACAGTCTCAGGAAGCTTAACACCATTCATGGCTATGACATTTTTGATTCTTTGTCTAAGCATATTAACAACATCTGCTCTTCCCTCTACAACAATCAGTTCTTTTTCAGATATATCTCCACATGGAAGATTTTCATTTCCATATGTTTTTATAGAAGATGCCCTTGAAGCCGAGCCTAATTCTCTGCTCATATCCTTAAGATCTCCTCCACCCATTCCTTCTAAAAGTTTTTTAGCTCTATCCATAATATAATCTCTTTTACTTCCCCTAACATCATCAATCTTTTCAATAACAATCTTTGTTTCACTAGGTCCTATTTTTTCAATAGTTTCTAAGGCAGCAGCTATCAAAGTAGTTTCTGTTTTATCCATAGCTGAAGGGATCTCAATATCTCCTATTGTTTTTCCATCTTCAGATTCAAGATTGACATCTATTCTTCCTATTTTACCTTGTTTTTGAAGCTCTCTCATCTCCATATCCTCTCCTAAAAGACCTTCTGTTTGTCCAAATAAAGCTCCAATTACATCTGGCTTTTCTATAGCTCCTTCTGCTTCGAATTTTGCATAAATAATATATTTTATTGAAGTTGGCGCAATTTTTGCCATTTTAATAATTTTTCTCCTATTATATTTTTATTAGAAAAAGATTGTGAAAATAAAATATTTATTTTCTAATTCAAACTCTTTGTTTTTAATCTAATCCGCTTAATAATAATCGTGATTTGATTATGATGTGTGATTAATCTATTGATTAATATGTGATATCTTTTTCTAATATCTATTTTATATTAATTATTAAGAATATAGATTGTTTATAAATTTTTCTGTTTTTTATGCTTGTTTTTAGGTTTTTTTGGATGTAGTGGGTAAAGATCTATAAGAGAGGGATTATAGCTATTAGTAAAAATAAAATACTACATATAATTAGATATGGCAAAACCACTATAAAGAAAGATTTTCCTATTCCTTGTTTATATTGTTGAGAAACACCTATTGTAGCTAATAAAACCCATATAATAGAACTTAATAATTCTCCAATAAGAGGAATTGGACTCAGTAATACTGCCGGTTGTGCAAAGGCCACAATTTTATCAGTTTTTTCTTCATTATCATATTTTAAGATCCACAAAATAAATAATCCAAGAAAAAAAGATCCAAGAGCCAAGGTTATACGCATAAAGGGTCTAATAAACAAAAAAATAATTAAGAGAAACCCAAAAAACATTAGAGGAATACTTTGAAAAGCCAAAACAAGTGCTGTGACTAATATGCTTATTCTAGAAACAAATCCCATGAAGGTAATAAGATCTTCTTTTTTATCTTTATTTTTTTTATAAAACTCTTTTGGATTTTTAATAAGTCTTACAAGTTTATCAAAAGAATCTTCATCCCTTTTCATATCAAATATAAAATATCTAACTTTATAAATCTAACAATCACATCCTTTCCAAAACTCCAATCCTCTTATCAATAGAAGGATGTGTACTTCCTAACTCTGCTTTCTCAAAAGGATTACTAATAAATAAAGGAGCAACAGCCTTATTTATTTTTCTTTTTTCCTTAACATTAGGATGTTCTGATTTGATTTTTTTCAAAGCTCTAATTAATCCTGTTGGAGTTCTTGTAAACTTGACTGCAGAAGCATCAGCTGAAAATTCTCTTTTCCTACTTATTGCCATCTGAACAAAATAAACAACAATAGGGGCAAGTATAGCCAGCACAATACCCATAATCATTATAACAGCATTATTTTTATCTCTTCTTCCCCCACTACTCCACCACAAACTTCTCAAAAATATTTGACTGATTATAGAAATCATTCCAACAAGAACAGCTGTAAGTGTCATAAATCTAACATCAAAATTAGCAATATGACTTAATTCATGGCTTAGAACTCCTTCTAATTCGTGTTTATCAAGTTTTTCTAGTGCTCCTGTTGTAACACAGATAGCAGAATGTTTTGGATCTCTTCCAGTTGCAAAAGCATTTATCTGAGAATTTTCCATAATATATAATTTAGGTTTGGGCATTCCAGAAGCTATTGATAAACCTTCAACAATATTATGATATTGCCTATATTCACTTTCCTTTGCTTGTTTTGCATTCACACTTGCTAATGCAATCTTATCTGAATTATAATATCCCACCATAACATAAACTATAGAGATAATTGTTGCAATAATTAAAATCAGCCAAAAAGCATCCCTATAAATCAAACCTATAACATATCCTAATAAAATGATTACTAATAATATTATAATGATCAGAAAAATAGATTTTCTTTTATTTCTTGCAATCTGATCATGAAAACTTATTCTTTGCATTCTTATTATTGGGAATAAGCATTTAAAATCTTATTTATAGAAACTGCAAGATTCTTTTTTATCTCAGGATCAGCTGAATTCGCTAAATCCATAAAATAAGCATCTATCTCCTGTTTCTTTTTTTCTATATATGTTTTAAAAGCAGGTAAAATAAATCTTGATTTTTCACTTAGACTCATATTAGATATATCATCAAATTTTTCAGAAGTTTCTTCTTGTTTTATTATTTTTGGAGTTTCTTTTGTTTTTTCTTGTTTTGTATCTTGAGTTAATGTTTTTTCAGAAGATTGTCTTTCTCCTAGGTCTGAAGTTGGTTCTTCATTATCTTCTTCATCCTCATCATCACTATTACTAGTAGTGATGTTCTCCTCATAACTTCCTTCTACTGAAAAACTTGTTCCAAATCTAAAGGTTATTTCAGCACTAACTTCTTCATTAAATTCTAATTCTAGTTCAGTTTCTCCATCACAATTATAATCCTCTATAGAGATTATATCATCTTCTAAAGAATAGTCAATAGTACTTGAATCACATTCTATCTGTCGTATTTCTAGATCTTCATCAGAATCAGAAGATATGGATCTAGAGGATTCAATCTCTAGATCTCCTGTTCCTGTTAAACTGACTTTGATTGTCCACTCGTCACTAGCTAAAGAAGATTCAATTAATTCTGCTTTTCTTATATTAATATCATAAGTTCTCTCAGATAAATGATCTACTGTCCAATAAATCGTATCAATAAAGCCATCTTCGTCTGTATCATTATAAGAATCAATACTTATTTCAGTAACTCCTTCATATAATCCTATTGCACTAGATTCATTAGTATATGCAACTTCGTTAATATTTGTATAAGCAGTTATATTTTCATAGGAAGTATTAGAAGAAATTGTAATTGATTTTCTTAAGTCATCTGTTTCTTGTTCAGAAATATTAGGAGCCTCTGTATAATAATCTATTTCAAAATTATCTCCTGTATCTGAAACAATCAAAGAATCTTCTTCTAATGAATAAAAACAAGAATCTATTTCTATATCTTCTTTTTTAATAGTTATATTTTCAGCTGATTCATGGATCTCAGTACTAAAATTAGAATCACAAGATAGATTAATTATTTTTTTCCATCTAACTTTTTCTCCTATAACCGCAGGATATTGTATTAAAGTTTCTGTTTTTTCTAATTCTTGCCCTAATATTGTTACTTGCTCTGTTGTTTCATAAATTAAAATATCATCATAAACAATATTAACAATAAGATTATAATCTCCAGGATTTTCAGAACTAAGATTAAATAAGTTTAAAGAGACATCAATTATTTCTTGATCTCCTAAGAAATCTTCTCCAAAACCATATTCTGTTTCATTTGTTGTTTGATTCATCTTAGATCCAGGCCAACCAAAACCCTCTCCAGAATCATATAAGGAAACAGATTCAATAAAATAATCAGAATTATTTTCAGGAATATCCAAACTAGCCTCTTCAACCAACTCTTGAAAACTAACATAAGAAGAGATACCATCTATAGAAAGATTAACAACAGCATTGGAAGGCATTAACTCTCCATGTTTTAATGTTAACTGAAAAGTCCCATCGATTATTTGATTGATATTATAGGTCTGAGAACTTAATTCCAAGATAATCTCTCCTGTTAATAGATTTGAGCACGAAAAATAACACCCTGCAACTAAGATAAAGGTCACTAATAATATTCCTATAGAATTTACTGCTATTCTCTCTTTTTTCATAAAAATCATAAGGAGACCATATTTATAAAACTAACTCAGCAAAACTATTCTCTGTTTCAAATAGTTTTAATCTTTTCAATTCTTTCAAATCTTTAAGCTGATCTCTTGTCCATATTAATATGTTTTCAGTAGTTGGATTTTCAATAATATCATTAAGGTATTTGTGATCTAATTTATTAATAACTTTTTCATTGATATTCTTCTTAATATCATGAAAGTCCAAAATCATACCATTTTCCTTAACCTCTCCTTCTAATGTGACTATTAATTTCCAAGTGTGTCCATGAAGCTCCTTACATTTTCCATTATAATTGGGAAGTTTATGAGCAGAATCAAACCTAAAAACCTGGCTGATAAGCATTTTAAAATTCAACTTTAGGAACAGCCCTAGCAGATTCAGGTATCTTCAAATATGCTTGCTCTTTTTTCTTGAACATTCCTGCAAACATATTTCCTGGAAATGTCCTGAATAGGTTACTATAATCTAAAACAGAATCATTATAATATTGTCTTGCATATGCTACCTTATCTTCAATAGCACTTAATTCTTGCTGCAGATGTAAAAAATTTTCATTTGCCTTGAGATTTGGATAATTTTCAGCAAGTGCAAAAATACTCTTTAATGCTTTTTGGAGAGCATCCCCTGCTTTTACTTTTTCCTGAATATTTCCTGCTTTTACTAGTTCTTTTCTAGCCTGTGTAACTTCTTTAATAATGGATTTCTCATGTTTCATATACCCTTTAACAGAATTCATTAGATTCGGGATAAGATCTGATCTTTTTCTTAATTGTACATCTATCTGAGCTAAAGAATTCTCTATTCTATTTTGCAATACTGCAAATCTATTGAAGTAATATATTAGTATAACAATTAATAATACTAATATAATCCCAACAATCCAAATCCATAACGCCATATTATATTGATATATTAGTTATTTATAAACTTTATTCATTTTCTACAATACATAAATCTTTAAATATTTATCATTAACTAAATAATTATGAAAAAAGAAGTATTTTGTTTAATACTAGGAATATTGGTTTTGTCTTCCTTAGTCTCTGCTATAAATCTTGACATTAAAAAAGAGACTGTTTCTTCGATGGCTATAATTGAACTAAATAAGCCTGCTATTTTTAATTTAGACATATATAATAAAGGAGAAGGAGGAGAATTTGAGATTTATTCTCTTGTTGGCATAGAAATAGAACCAAAAGAACCATTTCATATTAATTCTGGGGGGACCAAGAACATAGAACTTAAAATATATCCAAAAGAAACTCCTGAATTTTATAGCTTTATATATAAAATAAGAGACCAGAATGAAAGTTTTCAGGAAGAGAATATTGATATTAATATTATAAATCTAAAAGATGTATTTGAATTAAGGATAGATGACATAGGATTAGATTCTAAATCAACTATTTTATCTATTAAAAATAAAGGAGGCCATACTTTTGGGAATATAAAGTTAGATATAGACTCTGTTTTTTTTACAGAAAACCTTGAATTTTCTTTAGAAGATTTTGAAGAAAAACAATTTGAGATAAGTATAGATAAAGAAAAAGCAAAAGAGATTGTAGCAGGTTCTTATATTATAAATGCAGAGATAACAATAGAGAATGTTAGTTCTGAATTAAGTTCTCCAGTCATTAAATTTGCAGAAAAATCAGGAATTGATACAATTGAGAATATAGAAGGAATCTTTTTTAGAAGGCATGAGGTTGAAAAGACAAATTTAGGAAATGTTCCAGAAGAAGTAACAATTGTATTTAATAAAAATGTATTATCAAGTTTATTTACAAGTTTCAATATTGTTCCAAATAAAAAACAGAGAACAGGATTTAGTATAGAATATATCTTTAATAAACAATTAGCTCCAGATGAAGAGTTAAAAGTGATCTCTAAATCAAATTATTTTATTCCTATAATCATCATTATTGGCCTAATATTGATTATATGGCTTGCTAAGAAATATTCTTCTTCAAAATTATTAATAAGAAAAAAAGTTTCTTTTGTTAAAACTAAAGGAGGAGAGTTTGCATTAAAAATAAACATCATCTTAAAAGCAAAAAGTTTTGTTGAGAAGATAAGTGTTGTGGATAAATTGCCAGCTATGGTCAAGGTTTTTGAGAGATATGGAACAGTTATTCCAGATAGGGTTGATGAGAAAAATAGAAGGCTTGAATGGAATATTGATTCTCTTGCTCCTGAAGAAGAAAGAGTATTAAGTTATATTATCTATTCTAAGATAGGGATTATAGGCAAGTTTGAGCTTCCTGAATCAAAAGCTACTTATGAGGATATGGGAAAGATAAAAGAATCTTCTTCTAATAAGGCTTTTTTTATTAATGAGACAAAGAGTGATTAGATTTTAATATAAGATGGATCCTAGAGATTTTTTTAAACCATATTCTCCTGAGACTCATGGCGACTTAAGAGAATATTTAAGAACACATGATGGAACCCTGGCATGCAATTTATTTCATGGGCCTAAATATTTTTTTGTTATTAAAGATAAGGGATTTTTAATTCCAAATGTTAGTGCTGTAAGGATAGATCGTAGTCCAGCCCCAGATATTGGTTTTTCTGTAAATTCTGATTTTTTATTAGAAAGCAGGGAACAAGGAAAATATAATATGAGTCTTGTAGGGGCAAAAAAAGGAGTTTATGATCCTAAGATTGTATTAAGACAAAGAGGATGGTCAATTTTAGGTTTGAGGATTGATTAGTAATTTTTTCTTATCAAAACCTTTAAAATACCTTTATCCCTCTAGTTTGCATAGCCCCCAGTAGCTCAGTGGTAGAGCAGTCGGCTGTAGACCGGCGTGTCCCAAGTTCGAATCTCGGCTGGGGGATATTCTTAATTTCAATCTTATTTGAACTCTTGAAAATCTTTATATACTATTTTTTCTTAATAAAAATATGAAAAAAATATTGTCACTAATAATGTTGGCATTATTAATAATGCCTTTAGTAAGTGCAGATGTAATTGTGGATGATCCTTCAACAAGAGACATTCCTTATAATGTCTTTATCTCAAATCTTGAGGACTATCCTAATTATGTTTTTGTTCATGGAAGTAGAGGATTAGAAGGAATGTGCGAATTTCGAATGATAGAAGGGGACGGAAGAGTTCCAGAAATGACTTATAAATTTTGCTCAAGCGAGGTTTATGCTATTAAAAAATCAAGTTTTAATAATGGTTTCTTAGAAGAGATTAATAAAAAAAATGAAACTGAAAAAGATATTTATCTTGCTTCAATAAATGCAATCAATGTTTTATCAGGACCACATAGCTCTTATGTTTCTGTTCCAATACTTAGTACAAAAAAATCAATTACAAATTACTACCTAATTGATTTAGAAAATTTAGATCCATCTCCAGATAAGGTTATTACAGAAAAAAACAATATATTTTATGCTTATATTCTATTGCCTATAATTGCATTAGTTATTATAATTTTAATCCTGATTAAGAGAAAAAGAAAATGATCTTACTTTTGATAGGATTTATCTTAACATTCTTTATTGAATTTATTATCATCTTATTAATTTTAAAAAAAGATCTTAAAAAAATTCTTTTTTATGTTTTTCTTATTAACTTATTTACATGGCCCTTGGCTAATCTAGCTTTTAGCTATTCTCTTAATTTTTACTTTATTGAACTAATAGTTATTTTAGTAGAGAGTATTTTGATTACGCTGCTACTTAAATTAAAGTATGTTAAATCATTATTAATATCATTTTTAGCTAATTTTGTAACAGCATTGATAAGTTTTTTCTTTTTATCACCATAATTTTTAAAAACCAATAAATTATCAGAAAAATATGGCAGTAGAACAAATAAGACTTCCAGCAGAGAACATATTTTATACTATTATGATTGAAGAAGGACTTCTTTCAAAAATTCCTAAGAGATTAGATACAGATAGAAGATCAGCGATTATTGCAGATAGTACAGTATCTGAGTTGTACGGAGGAACATTAAATCATCTTATGCAAGCAGCAGGACATGAAGGTTGCCAGTTATTTGATTTTCCAGCTGGAGAACAAAGCAAAACAGAAGAAATGGCTATGGATATTATAGGAAAGATGTCTAGTGCAGGTTTTGGAAGGGGTTCTAGAGTATTAGCATTAGGCGGAGGAGTTGTCGGAGATTTAGCAGGATATGTAGCTGCTATATTTAGAAGGGGAATTCCTCTAATTCAAATTCCAACAACAATTCTTGCTCAAGCAGATTCGTCTGTTGGAGGAAAAGTAGGAGTAGACACTGAATTTGGAAAAAATTTAGTTGGAGCTTTTAAACATCCAGAAGGAGTTTATATGGATATTTCTACTCTTCAGACCCTCCAAGATAGAGAGAGAAGAAATGGATTAGCAGAAACAATAAAACATGGGGTAATAAAAGATCCAGAATTTTTTGATAGATTAGATGGACATGTAGTTGAAAGAGTATTAAAGGGAAGTACAGATGCTTTTGCATATATTGCTGAACAAAATTGTAGAATCAAGGGAGGAGTTGTTATGATTGATCCAAATGAAAAAGGATTAAGAAGAATACTTAATTACGGACATACAGTAGGACACGCAATAGAAAAACTTGCTAACTATACTATCCCTCATGGAGAATGTGTATCAATGGGAATGAATGCTGCAGGAACTATCGCTTATATGCTTGATACAGGATTTACAGCTGGAGAATTAGCAAGACAAAATGATCTATTAATGAGGGCAGGGCTTCCAATATCAATTCCAGAAAATATTTCTAATGAAAATATTATTAATGTAACTTCTCATGATAAAAAAGCAAAACAAGGAAAAGCAAGATATTGCCTTCCATCTGGATTAGGAAGAATGGCAGAATTTGATGGAGAATATGCAACATATGTTGATAACGAAGTAGTAGAAGAGGCCTTGAATAGGTGTAGATAATTATGAACAACAACGAACTTTTAGAACTTATGAAATATATCAGAGGAGAAGTTAGTGTTAATCAAGGAAGACTTGATAGGTCTGGCTTAATCAACACTGTAAAAAAAGGTTATAAAAAAGAAAAAGGAATAGAACTGAGTTCTCTTGATACTGCAATGGCAATAGCTGAAGCTGAAAAAAGACAAGCAATAATTCTTGAAGATCCTCATTTAGGCCATGACATACAAACAAAAGAATCAGGAAAAAGATATTCATTAGGCCCTGGAAATATAGAACAAGAAGCAGAAAATGTTAACCTTCAATTATTAGCTGAACAAGCAGGCTTTGAATCAAATGCTAATTCTGAAGTTAGTTTAACAAAACTAATCCAAGGAGCTCAAAATTACTTTTTTTATTGTTCTCCAGGCTCAGGAGTATTTGTTTTTACTTATGAAGACCAATCAGATCCATCTACTGCATTATATTTTACAAGAGGTTATAGGAGAATTGCAGCTGAAGGATTAGATCTTTCTCAAGCAGAGCCTCACTTTTCAGGAGAAGTTGCAGTAAGGGCTATGCAAAAACATATTTCGGATAGAGCATTAAAGACTAGAAAAAAATCTGACAAATCAAGATCTAGATGGAGATAATTATTTTCTCTTATTTTTACCTTCTAAGGCTCTAAGAATTTCCAAAGGAACACCTATAACTACAGTATTACTTTTATCACTAGAAAGATCATTTAAAGTTTGTAATGTTCTTAAATGAAGAGCTCCAGGAGCTTTTCCAAGAGTTGCAGCTGCCTTTGCCATATTAGTTGCAGCAACAACTTCTCCACTTGCCTTGATAATAACTGCTCTTTTTTCTCTTTCAGCTTCTGCTTCCTTACCTATTGTTCTTTTTAATTGTTCAGGCAATTCAACATGCTTTAATTCAACACTTTCAACTTTTATCCCCCAAGGATCTGTAGCCTTATCAACAATTTCTCTTATTCTTTTACTTACAGAATCTCTTTTACTTAATAATTCATCTAATGAAACTTCCCCAACAACATCCCTCATTGTTGTCTGAGCTAATTGAGACACAGCATAATTAAAATTTTCAACTTCAATAATAGCTTTTTTAGAATCACTTACTTTATAATAAAGAACAGCATTTACCTTAATAGAAACATTATCTTTTGTAATAGCATCTTGGTCTGGAACATCAATTGCTTTAACTCTTATATCTACTCTTTGCCATGATTGTATTACTGGAAGGACTATCCTTAACCCAGGAGACATAATTCCAGAATATCTTCCTAAAGTAAATTTAACTCCTCTTTCATATTCCTTAACTATCTTTAATCCTGCAAGAACATATATAACTGCAACATAAATAATTGTTAACCAAACTGCCATAGATTATTTATATATCTCTTATTAATAAATCTTTTGCTTTTTAGTCTTTTGTCACTAAAATTTAAAGTGAAATATAATAAAAAAGTTTAAAAACCTAAAATCTTATCCCTAATTAATTAAATTTTTTGTTTAATTGAAAAAAAATGGAAGAAAACGAAACCCCAACTGAAGAAGGTGGAGAAGCTCAAGAAGAAACTTCAACTGAAGAAGAAACTTCAACTGAAGCTCCAGCTGCTGAAGGCGGAGAAGAATCTGCATCAGAAGACTCTGAAGAAGATTCATCTGATGAAGGCGGAGAAGAAGCTTCAGATTCTGAAGAAGATTCATCTGATGAAGGCGGAGACGACTCAGCTGACTCAGAATAAATAAACTTTTTATTTTTATTTTTTTAATTTTTTAGAGAAATCTAAATTTTCAATTCAAGAACATTGTTTTTATCATCAAGTTCTTGTGTTCTTGAATTTATTTTTATTTTAATCTTATCTGTATTTCTATCTAATAATCTTAAATTTTTCACATAGAAACTTTTTCCAGCTCCAAATTCTATTATCCCTAAATCAAACTCGTCTATTATTTCTTCTGAATCATAAACCTCTAAGGCTACAGCATGAGCATTAATCATCCCCCTATTTTTGATTAAAGTATCAAAAAAAAGATATCTTCCTTTTTTATAAGCAGTTATATTGCTGAAATATAATTCTGAAAAAGGTTCCACAGAATATAAATCTTCAAGCATATCAATCAGATTAGGATTTATATCCTGATTACAATTAACATAAGGATACATTACCATCTTGCTGTTATTAATATGATCAAATCCAAGAACATGAAAGATCTCATGAAGTTCTGTGATTGGTTTATCGCAAGATGACTCATTATATAAGATTACCTTTCCTTTTAGTATAATCGGATATAAACTGCTATTGATTATTTTAGTTGGCCCTCCTTCTCCCACTATAAATAAGTTTTTTTGTTTTTCATAGGTATCAGGAGAACAAGCAACTAATATGTCAGCATTAGCTTCAATTCCTGTTTTAAAAAAAGACAAGGAATCTACTTGGGTTTCTATGATTGCAAAAGCTTCTTCAACCCTCTTTACTCTCCCATCATCACATTCTGAATTTATATAGTACGAAATATCATTATGATTGAATCTCATATTATGATAAAATTGAGTAACAGAATCACTTGCATAGATTTCAGGAACATCTATATCTCCTATAACCTGTCCTAATATCTTAAATTCTTGTAATTCTCCTGGAAAGTTCTGATAGAGAAAATAAGCA
>Ga0272441_10010948_pt1 | contig 13589 bp, 12 predicted proteins | sample SSMProp6N_FD_193582 | JGI IMG/M metagenome (GOLD analysis project Ga0272441, IMG submission 193582) | Marine sediment archaeal communities from Little Sippewissett salt marsh, Falmouth, MA, United States - SSM-Prop-6N | ecosystem: Environmental > Aquatic > Marine > Wetlands > Sediment ... | reverse complement strand
TGAAATGTTCGCCCTGACCAAATCTCCCAAAGAAGCGCCCGACGAACCAACAACAGTAGAAATTGAATTTGAAAAAGGCATTCCCAATGCCGTCAACGGAAAGAAAATGGACGCTGTTTCCCTTGTCGAATTATTAAATGAAATCGGCGGCGAAAATGCCATCGGTCGTGTTGACCTGGTGGAAAACCGGTTGGTTGGTATGAAGTCACGCGGCGTATACGAAACACCGGCCGGTACGATTTTATACAGGGCGCATCAGGAACTGGAAAGTCTCGTTTTGGACCGTGAAACCATGCATTTTAAAGAAATGCTTGCACCCAAGTACGCCGAACTGGTTTACAATGGCGCCTGGTTTACGCCATTACGCGAAGCGCTGGACGCCTTTGTTGAATCGACCCAGACCCATGTCACCGGGGCCGTTCGGTTTAACTTGTACAAAGGAAATGTTTTGTCGGCAGGAGTAAAATCTCCTTATTCCTTGTATCGTGAAGAGTTGGCTACTTTTGGTGAAGAAGATGTTTATGACCAGTCGGATGCTAAAGGCTTTATTAATCTGTATGGATTGCCTTTAAAAGTCCGTTCACTGGTCGAGATAGACTGGGGCAAAAAGCCCGGATATTCTGAACCGGATTATACTATTTTTAAGAGGGATTAGTAATATTATGACAAAATCAAAAATTTGGAGCGGTCGATTCAGCCAGCAAACTTCATCTCTGATGGAAGCATTCAGTTCTTCCATCAGTTTTGATCAAAAGTTGTTTGACGCGGACATTGCTGTGAACAAAGCCTGGGCAAACGCGCTGATAGATGTCGGCGTATACACACAGGAAGAAGCCGAAAATGTGCTTGAAACACTGGACAGCATTCAAACCGATTTTCACGGCGGTAAACTGCAATTCGTCGAAACGGATGAAGACATTCATTCCGCCAATGAGCGATGGCTGACCGAGCGCCTGGGCGATCTGGGTGCGAAAATCCACACCGGCCGAAGCAGGAATGACCAGGTTGTGACGGACCTGCGTTTATATCTGCGCACCCAAATTGATGATTTAAGCGGCGCCGTGAAATCTTTACAGGTTGTATTAATAAATCTGGCCCGGGAGCATATTAACACAATATTCCCGGGTCAGACCCATTTACGGCAGGCACAGCCGGTTTCTTTCGCGTTTTATTTATTGAGTTTGTTTTTTCAGTTACAGCGGGACAAGGAAAGGATTTTTGAAGCCCGGAAACGACTGAATAAAATGCCGCTTGGTTCCGGCGCTATTGCCGGCGCGGCATTCGATATTAATCGTGAAAAGCTTGCCGAAGCGCTTGGTTTTGACGCGCCTACTGAAAACAGTTACGACGCCACATCCGACCGGGATTTTGTCCTGGAAATATTATATAATAACGCGCAGATCATGCTGCACTTTTCCAGAATTGCCGAAGACCTTATCATCTGGTCTTCCGAGGCTTTCCGGTTTATCGATATTCATGAACAATACTCGACCGGCAGCAGCATGATGCCGCAAAAAAAGAACCCGGATTCGCTTGAATTGATCCGGGGAAAATCGGCTCGTGTTATCGGTAACCATGTTGCCGGTATGACGCTGATGAAAGGCATTCCGACAGCTTATGTTCGTGACCTGCAGGAAGATAAGGAACCGGTGTTCGATTCGCTGGAACAAACCTTTATGTCGATCCAAATTTTACGGGGTGTTTTTGAAACCATTACTGTTAACAAACAAAAGATGGTCAACGCGCTTGATCCGGCGCTGTACGCGACCGATCTTGCCGATTATCTGGTCAGAAAAGGACTGCCGTTCCGCAAGGCCCATAGTATTGTCGGTTCCATTGTTGCGCGGGCGGAAAAAATTAAAATTCCACTGCATGAGCTCGGTTTGGATGAATATCTAAAATTTTCCACACTATTTGAAAATGATGTTTATCAATTATTCGATCCGAATGAATCTATTAATAAAAGAAACATTTCCGGGGGAACCGGTCCCAAATCGGTGCAAAATCAGCTTACACATGCAAAAAATTGTAAATAACGGGAACTTGTTGTTTATTTTTTCGTTCCACTAAAATCTATTCCGAGCGTTATATATCGAATTTTACTGCATGCTTTATTGTTTTACAAGTTATTATTCAGTTTAATGCAATAATTGAGTATCTTGTAAATTCTCGTGCATTAAAACAATCTATAATGAAAACAGGAGTACATTGTGAACATGAAAAAAATTATCAATACCTTATTTATAATTTGTTTATTTACTTCACTTGTATATAGCGCCGTCGATTCTCAATGGCGCGGCCCGAATCGTGACGGTAAATACCCTGAGCAAAATTTGTTAAAGACATGGCCTGCGGAAGGTCTGAAATTGTTATGGGAATTTGAAGGTCTGGGAGACGGACATTCCTCCGTTTCCATAGCCAATGATAAAGTATATGTTAACGGTTCAATTAAAGGCGCCGGTACTTTATTTGCACTGGATTTATCCGGTAAACTGTTATGGAAAAAAGCGTACGTACCCGAATGGTCGATAAGCTATCCCGGCTCACGTTCGACGCCAACCGTAGTCGGAAAACACGTTTACCTGGTCAGCGGTAAGGGCGTAATTTATTGCCTGGATGCCAATAACGGCGGCAAGGTCTGGTCGCTTGATTATTTCAAGACTTTCGGCGGCAGTAATATTGAATGGGGCGTTGCCGAATCACCCGTGGTGGACGGAGAGCGCGTTTTCATTACCCCCGGCGGTAAAAACGCGGGTATCGTCGCCCTGAACCGGCTGACCGGCAAAGTGATCTGGAAGAGTAAAGGCCACAGCGAATCCTCCGCGTATTGTTCGCCGGTTATAGCAACTCACAATAATACCCGCTTATTGTTAACCATGACACAGAAATCTATTGTATGTTTGAATGCCGACACCGGTGAATTATTCTGGTCGCACTCTCATATAACGGATTATGATGTTAATCCCAACACGCCATACTATAAAAACGGTTTTGTTTACTGTACCAGCGGTTACGGCACCGGCGGCGTGATGCTAAAGCTCTCAGAGGACGGAAAAAGTGCCAAAGAAGTATGGACAAATAAATTGCTTGACAGCAGATTCGGCGCGTTTATAGTATATGGGGGTTATATTTACGGCTCCGGGGACAGGAACAGGGACTGGACCTGTCTGGACTGGAAAACGGGTAAAAGTCAATACAAATCCAGAGAGCTCGGCAAAGGTAATGTCATTTTCGCCGATGGAATGTTATACTGTTATACTGAAAAAGGAGAAATGGCTCTGGTCAAACCCGATCCGGTTAAATTTAATGTTGTCAGTGTATTCAGGATCAGAAAAGGAACCGGCCAGCATTGGGCGCACACGGTCATTAAGGACGGCAGGTTATATGTGCGGCACGGCAATGCACTGATGGTTTATTCAATTTCCCAATAACACAAAAACAGCAAAGAAGCGAGTAGTTTATGAAAATGATTATGAAAAAAATGAAATTAATTGTCCTGCTATCCTGTATACAGATATTAGTACTGTTAAATAATGTTATGGCTGATGACTGGCCCCAGTTTCGCGGCATGAACAGGGACGGCAAATCTGCGGAAACCGGGCTTTTGAAATCCTGGCCGGCGGAAGGTCCGAATCTGTTATGGTCAATTGACGGTATTGGCAAAGGTAATTCCTCAGCTGCAATCGTAAACGGCGTCATTTATATAACCGGTATGAAAGAAAAAAAGGAATACCTGTCCGCGATAAGCGCCGACGGACAAATTTTATGGCAAAAACAATATGGCGACACGTGGAAAAATTCCTTCCCGGAGCCGAGAACAACCCCGACGATCGACGGCAACAATATATATGTCATGAGCGGCATGGGACAATTAGCCTGTTTTGATCTGAAAACCGGCAATCAAAAATGGGCGGTTCATGTTGTTGAAAAGTTCGAGGGTGAATATCACAAATGGGGTATTTCGGAATCCATTCTTATCGACGGCGATTATGTATATTGCACCCCGGGCGGCCCAAACGCGACTATGGTGGCGTTAAATAAAAATACCGGCAAAACCATCTGGACCAGTAAAGGACTGAGCGACAAGTCCAATTATTCTTCACCCATAATTGTTGAACGCGGTGGTAAAAAAATAATTGCCGCAATGGTTGAAAATTCTTTTGTCGGAATTGATGCCAAAACCGGAAAAGTCATCTGGAACGAAAAACTAAATGATATATTGCCCAAAAACAGATCTATAAATCCCAATTCACCTGTTTACTTTAACGGCAGTATTTACATCACCGCCGGTTACGATTGGGGCAGCGCCCGGTTGGATATATCCGCTGACGGGAGCAAATTAACCAATAAATGGATAGACAATACGCTTGATGTGCATATCGGCGGCGTTGTTATTGTGGACGGTTATATTTATGGCGCCAATTGGCTGAACAACAAAAACGGTAACTGGATTTGCCTGAATTGGGATACCGGTAAAGTGATGTATGAAGAACCGTGGTTAAGCAAAGGTTCCATCATTTACGCCGACGGAATGTTGTATTGTTACGAGGAAAAAAAGGGCAATCTGGCGCTGGTCAAAGCCACACCGGAAAAATTTGATATCGTCAGTTCGTTCCGGATCCCAAAGGGTAAAAGTCCCTATTGGGCCCATCCGTCAATATCCAACGGTGTTTTGTATGTTCGTAATGACCAATTTCTGATGGCATATTCAATAAAAGCGAAATAACCTGTTATTTTTACATTGCTTTAGTGGGTTATATGTACTAAATTAATTTTTAATTTTTTCAACGCTCTGCATTTTATACGATATTCTTTAAATGAATTATAAATTAGTTTCCAAAATAACTATAATTACCCTCATAATAGTTGCTGTGACAATTATGAGTTGGTGGTTTTTTTATGATCCGACCGGGCAGTTTACGGAAAGTGTGCCCGGTATGGATAACCAGCCGGAAAATATGTCAAGCCTGGTCTCACTGGTTAACATCGGTGAATTTTTTGAGCGGTTCGACGGCATCGCCGCAAATTTAAAAGGGGCCTGGCCGCGATTCAGGGGTATCAATTTTGACAATAAAAGCACAGAAAGATCAAATTTAAAATGGGCGGATACCGGTCCGCAAATTCTATGGTCGGTTGAGCTTGGCGAAGGGCACGCCGGCCCGGCAATTTATAACGGCCGGGTGTACCTGCTGGATTATGACGAAACGAATCGCGCCGACGCCCTGCGCTGTCTGTCGCTGGATGACGGTAAGGAAATATGGCGGCGTTGGTATAACAATCCCATGAAAAGAAATCACGGCATGTCGCGTACGATCCCGGCCGTGAATGAAAAGTACGTCGTCACGATCGGCCCGCAATGCCACGTCATGTGCGTTGATGCCGATTCCGGGAATTTCAGGTGGGGTATAAACCTTGTACAGGATTACAATACAACGGTCCCGCTTTGGTATACCGGGCAATGTCCGCTACTGGAAGACTCGCTGGCCATTATCGCGCCTGGAGGAACATCCCTTGTTATGGCTGTCAATTGCCGGAGCGGTGAAATTGTCTGGCAGACCCCTAATCCCAACAACTGGCAGATGTCCCATTCCTCAATTATGCCGTGGACCTTTAACGGCAAAAAAATGTATGTCTATTGCGCGGTGGGCGGAATAGCCGGTATTTCCGCGGAAGGGGAGGACATTGGGCAAATTCTCTGGGAATCGCCGGAATGGAACCAAAATGTCATTGCGCCGTCACCGGTATTTCTCGAAAACGGTAAAATTTATGTAACCGCCGGATACGGCGCCGGATCAATGATGTTTCAATTGAAATCCGAGAACGGTATATATAAACTGGAAACGTTACAAAAAATTGCGCCCAAAGACGGCCTGGCGTCGGAACAGCAGACGCCGATACTCTATCAGGGATATCTTTTCTGTGTTTTGCCGAAAGACGCCGGACCAATGCGCAATCAATATGTGTGCTGTGATCCTGACGATATCACTCAATTTGTATGGACAAGTGGTAAAACCAACCGCTTTGGCCTGGGGCCGTTCATTCTTGTCGATGATAAATTTTTTATTCTGAGCGATGAAGGCGACCTGACAGTCATTCAGGCCAGTACGAAGGAGTACAAACAACTGGCAAAAGTCAAAGTACTGCACGGCGCCGACGCGTGGGGTCCCATAGCCGTCGCCAACGGCAGAATGCTTTTGCGTGATTCAAAAAAAATGGTTTGTATTGAAATTTGAGGTGTAACATGGATAATAGATCGAATGGTGTAAAAAATATTTTAACCGGATTTATTATTATCGTGGTCGCCGCCGGTTTAACTTTTCTCGGATACCGTTCCCTGAGCAGAAAACAGGTCACACAGAGCGAGAATCCCTATGAATATAATATCGACGAGTTTCTGAATATTCCCGAAAATCTGGTCCATTACAGCGAGATGGCAAAAATTGATATTGACCTGAAGAATCTGTTCGGCCTCGCGCTGGATAGTATGAATAGAATATATGTTACCGGCGACAACAGTGTTCTTGTATTGGACGCAAACGGAAATGTTCAAAACTCTTTCACAATACCGTCTGCGGCGCATTGCATTGCGGTGGATGAAAATTTTGATATATATCTCGGTATAGGTAATCATATCGAGGTTTATGATACGACCGGCAAACGGCTTTCAGGCTGGCAGCCGCCGGAGAAAAATTCCTACATCACGTCAATCGCGTTGACCGCTGAAAATGTATATGTGGCCGATGCCGGTAAACAGATCGTTTTACGTTACGACAAAACCGGCACATTGTTAAACCGGATAGGCGACAAAGACGAGGCCCGCGACATACCCGGATTTGTCGTCCCCAGTCCCTATTTTGATGTTGCCGTTGATGCCGACGGCTTTATCTGGGTTGTAAATCCCGGCCGGCAGTCGCTTGAAAATTATATTCCGAATGGCGATTTGCGGTCTTTTTGGGGTACGGCGTCCATGCGGCTTGAAGGATTCAGCGGATGCTGCAACCCAACTCATCTCGCCCTGCTGCCGGACGGTTCTTTCGTCACCAGCGAAAAAGGCCTGGAAAGGGTAAAGGTCCATAACCGGATCGGAGAATTTGTCTCCGTCGTCGCTCCGCCCAAACTTTTTACGCGGGGAACCGTGGGACTTGATCTTGCCGCTGACGCGGAAGGCCTGATCTATGTTCTCGATCCCAAAGCGGGTAGCGTGAGAATATTTCAAAAATTAAACGATCAGCAGAGTTCATAATATGAAAATTAAAATACAAACACGGCGTGACTTTATAACCGGTATTTTGCGTAACTTGATCATTACCGTAATGGCTGTGCTCACCGGTGTTTTTTTGTTAAGAAAAAAAAATGAACAGACTCCCGGCGAAGAATGTAATAACCGCGGTTTATGTTCAAACTGCGGCAGAGTGAAAGATTGCCGGTTACCGCAAGCCGCCGATTGGCAATAAATATTTATACAATTAATTCCTGATCGTACGAGGAAAATATGGCCGAAAAAAAATCCGATAAAAATGTTGACAGAAGAGGTTTTATCAAAAACGGGTTGAATACGACCGCCGCCCTGGCTCTGGGCGGTATAGCAGGTTTTACCATCACCAAATCGACAAAGGGTGATATGGTCTGGCAGATCGACCCGGACAAGTGCATTCAATGTGAAAAATGCGCCACCAATTGCGTGCTGTATCCGTCGGCGGTGAAATGTATACATGCCTATGCCATGTGCGGTTACTGCAAGTTATGCGGCGGTTATCATCGTCCCGGCACAAAACGGCTGGACACCGCGGCGGAAAGCCAGTTGTGTCCGACCAATGCCATCAAAAGAACCTATGTTGAAGATCCATTTTTTGAGTACACCATTGATGAAGAACTATGCATCGGCTGCGCGAAATGCGTCAAGGGATGCAGTGCATTCGGCAACGGATCTTTGTTTTTGCAGGTTCGTCATGATATTTGTGTCAATTGTAATGAATGCAACATCGCCAAAAACTGTCCGGCTGACGCCTGGGTGCGGGTGCCGGCCAGCGATCCCTATTTGTTCAGGGGTGAAGTACGGGACAACCGAACAGCGACATCAGAAAGCGGAGACGTTTGATTGAAAAAAATAATATTATTGATGTTATTATTGGTTTTACCGGTTATAGAATCCTATTCGCAAGTTCAGCGTTTTCCCAAACCGGAATTTGAATCCGGTTATACCCAGCCGGTTCCGGTCAAATCGTTCCCCCGTTCCGTTTCTCTGGAATATCTGGATGTCGCCGTCCTGTTTATCGCGCTTTGCCTGTCCGCTTATTTCGCGCTGAAAAAGAGATCCAGAAATTATATATTTTCACTGATGCTCTTTTCAATGATTTATTTCGGATTTTTTCGACAAGGATGTGTGTGTTCCATCGGTTCGATACAAAATATCAGCCTGGCTTTATTTGACAAAACCTATGTTGTACCATTGGGGGTGATAGCCTTTTTTACCCTGCCGCTGATTTTTACATTATTTTTCGGCAGAACCTTTTGCGCCGCTGTTTGTCCGCTTGGCGCCATTCAGGATTTTGTTATTCTTAAACCGCAAAAACTGTCAAACAGGTTGAACCAGGTTTTAGGGTTGATCCCGTATTTGTATCTCGGGCTGGCCGTACTGTTTGCCGCCACCGGCGCGGGCTTTTTGATCTGCCGGTATGATCCGTTCATCGGCTTTTTCCGGTTCGGATTCAATCAAAACATGTTTGTTTTCAGTACGGCTATTTTACTTTTGGGCGTATTTATCGCCCGGCCGTACTGCCGGTTTTTATGCCCGTACGGCGTACTGTTAAAATGGGCCTCGGTCCTTTCCAAACGGCATGTGACCATCACACCCGATGAATGCATCCAGTGCCACCTGTGCGCGGATTCCTGCCCTTTTGACGCCATCAACACGCCGACGCCGGAAAAATATCCCGGTGATCCGGATAAAGGCAAACGGCAGTTGATCCTGTTGCTGATATTGCTGCCGGTGATGATCGTGGCCGGGGGGTGGTCCGTGTCAAAATTATCCGTACCGTTATCGCGAAATCATTATATTGTCAAGGTCGCGGAGCAAATCAGACTGGAAGATACCGGCCGGACAAATTTGACCACGGAATTCAGCGAAGCGTTTCGCGGAACCGGCATGCCGACAACAGAGTTGTACAACCGGGCGGCCCATATTCAGGCCCGGTTCAAAACCGGCTCCTGGATTCTGGGGGCATTTTTGGCCCTGATTTTTATGAGTAAATTGATAAATTTAACGCTGTGGCGACGGCGAAAAGATTATGAACCCGATAAAGCGGCCTGTGTCAGTTGCGGCCGCTGCTTTACATATTGCCCGAAGGAACATGAAAGATTACTGGAATTAAGAGGAGAAACTCTTGAACATAACCGAAACTGATAAAATTGCCGTTTATAATTTGTTAAAAAAAATTGCCGTCATTGCCGCTGTTTTTTCTTTACTGGTTTGTCTCTTTTTTATTTTGAATTATTTTCAACTTGTAACCAACGATCCCCTGAACAGTCCGGCACTGGAAAAATTTTACACGGACCTTGATGCCAACCCGAATGACGACGCGCTGCGTCAGCAGATCCGTTCGCTGGATTTGCTGGCCCGGAAAGCCTATTTCACCAAACAATGGCAGATCAATTTTGGCGGTTACATCCTGTTTGCCGGGATAATCGTTCTTCTCGTCTCTTTGAAATTAATGAGTTCGTTTAAACATAAAGCGCCGGAACTTCCCGGCGCTCCCGAGGATACATGGGAAAACCGGTTGCTGTCGCAAAAATGGATCATGTACTCCGGTATCGTTATTCTCAGTGTAACGATAACACTGGCTTTACTGACGCGGAAAGAAATGACCGCCGCTTCGTTCGAAAAACAGGGAGCCAGCAAATATGAAATTCCATCTGAAAATGATATTCTGAAAAACTGGCCGTATTTCAGGGGCCCGCGTACCATCGGTTACGCCGAATACAGCAACGTACCGCAATTTTGGGACGGTGAAACCGGCGAAAATATTCTCTGGAAAACGCCGTTACCCAAACCGGGTTTCAACTCGCCACTGCTCTGGGACAATAAAATTTTCCTGTCCGGCGCCGATGAGAGCGCTGAAGAAGTGTATTGTTTCGATGCCGAAACAGGTCAAATTATTTGGCAGCGACAGGTAACCGGTATCCCCGGTTCGCCTTCGGAACCCCCGGATGTCACCGAAGATACCGGTTATGCCGCGCCGACCATGGCCACCGACGGCAGTTATGTTTACGCCATTTTCGCCACCGGCAACCTGGTCTGTTTTGATGTCGATGGAAATAAAATCTGGGGTAAAAACCTGGGCGTCCCCGATAACCATTACGGCCATTCCTCGTCTCTGCTCGTTGACCGGGGAATGCTGCTCATCCAGTACGATCACGGCAACGGCGCTTCGGTGATGGGACTTGACGCGTCGTCCGGCAAAGAGGTCTGGAAGGTGGAACGGGACATGGGCATCGCCTGGTCATCGCCGGTACTGGTTAACACCGGTAACAAGACCGAATTTATTCTCAATGCCAATCCCAATGTGGTTTCATACGACCCCAAAACCGGGTCCGAACTGTGGCGGGTCGAATGTCTGTCCGGCGAAGTGGCGTCGTCGCCGGCTTACGCCGACGGAATTGTATATGCCGCGAATGAATACGCCATCCTGGCGGCCATTCAACCGGGCGATCCACCGGAGATCATCTGGGAATACGAGGACGACCTCCCCGACGCCTCCAGTCCGGTGGCGACGGATAAATATGTGATTTTGTCTTCCGGTTATGGATCTGTGACCTGTCTGGACGCGAAAACCGGTTCTGTATACTGGTTTCACGAGTTTGACGATGGATTTTATTCCTCGCCGATACTGGTTGGCGAAAACGTCTATCTTTTGGATTTGAAGGGATATACGCATATATTCAAAGCCGATACAACATTCTCCCTGCTCAATACGGCAAAATTGGGTGAAGAATCTTCGGCGATCCCGGTTTTTGCGGACAAAAGAATATTTATACGCTCAAATGAAAATCTTTATTGTATAGGTGAAAAATAATTTTTTATGGAACAGGATATAAATATAAACGATATTGATATAATTGTAAAAAATATCGGTACCGGCCCGGATTCAGTCATACCCATATTACAGGCGATACAAGGCAAATACAAATATTTACCAGAAAAGGCCCTGCAGCGGGTTTGTGAAATTTCCGGTATTACCCCCGCGTCAATTACCGGCGTTTCAACTTTCTATTCGCAATTCCGGCATAAACCGGTCGGCGCGCATAATATAAATATATGTATCGGAACGGCCTGTCATGTCAAAGGCGCCGAACTCGTTTATGATTCGTTCATTCGCACTCTCAATATTCAGGACAATGATGATACCGACCCGGCGAAACTGTTTACCCTGCATAAAGTGTCATGTCTGGGATGCTGTACGCTTGCGCCGGTCGTGCAAATTGATGGTATAACCTATGGTCACGTACAACCCGAAACCGTTTCACAGATAATCCATGATTTCCAAAAGTACTCGCGGAAAGCAGTCCGTAAAAAAATCAAAGCCGGTTTGCCGGATACACAAGTGAATGGCGAGATACGGATTGGGCTGGGATAGTGTTGTGTCGCCAGCGGCAGCGGCAAAGTACAGGAAGCCCTGATCAAAACCCTGGTTGACAACAAGATCAATATCCCGGTAAAGCGGGTCGGCTGTGTGGGTATGTGCCACCAGACGCCTCTGATGGAAATTGATATACCCGGCAAAGATCCGGTCTTTTATTCCAATGTACAGCCGGAACAAGTCAACAATATTATATTACAACACTTTAAACCCAAAGGTTTTTTTGCCTTTACGCAAAACATCAGCACCGCAGTGCAAAATTTGCTGACGGACAATTCGGCCTCTGAAGTAAAACGTTATCCGCTGAATGTCCGGGAAAAACCGGTCACATCATTTTTGGGGCCGCAGGTGCATATCGCGACCGAACATTGCGGGGTGATCGATCCGGTTGATCTGGAGGAATACCGGCAGCGCGGCGGTTTTACGGCATTACAGCAATGCCTGACCGAATTATCCTCCGAGCAGATCATCAGCTCGGTCAAACAAAGCGGTTTGCGGGGCAGGGGAGGCGCGGGATTCCCGGCATGGAAAAAATGGGACCTGGTTAAAAATAACAACTCGCAGGAAAAGATCATCATCTGTAACGGCGATGAAGGCGATCCCGGCGCGTTTATGGATAGAATGTTACTGGAATCCTATCCGTTCCGGATCATTGAAGGAATTATCATCGCCGCTTACGCCGTTGGCGCGAAAACCGGATATTGTTACATTCGCGCCGAGTATCCGCTTGCTGTGAAACGTGTCAATGAGGCGCTTGCCATATGCAGGCAGGAGGGCCTGCTGGGAGATAATATTCTCAACAGCGGATTTTCTTTTGACCTGAAAGTCAAAGAAGGCGCGGGCGCATTTGTGTGCGGTGAAGAAACCGCTTTGATCGCGTCGATTGAAGGGAAGAGAGGTATGCCCAGGATCAGGCCGCCTTTCCCGGCGGAAAAAGGATTATGGGGCAAACCGACCCTGGTGAATAACACGGAAACTTATTCACTGGTCCCCTGGATATTTCAAAACGGAGCGGAAAGATTTGCCAGCCTGGGCACGGACAAGAGTAAAGGCACCAAAGTATTCGCGCTGGCAGGAAAGATCGCTCGGGGCGGACTGATTGAGGTCCCGATGGGCATTACCATCCGGCAGATTGTCGAAGATATCGGCGGCGGCATTGCCGGGGGCAAGTCTTTCAAAGCCGTGCAGATCGGCGGGCCTTCAGGCGGCTGTCTTCCCGCAGAACTCGCCGACACCGGTATTGATTTTGAGGCCCTTAACGATGTCGGCGCCATGATGGGCTCCGGCGGTTTACTGGTTATGGATGAAAACGATTGTATGGTTGACATCGCCCGCTACTTTTTGAGTTTCACCCAGGATCAGTCCTGCGGCAAGTGTACCTTTTGCCGGGTCGGTACACGGCGAATGCTGGACATTCTGAACAAACTGTGCGAGGGTAACGGCAGTAAAAAAGATATTGAGGACCTGGAATACCTGGCGCACAAAACCAAACAGGGCAGTCTGTGCGGTCTGGGTAAAACGGCGCCCAATCCCGTTTTAACCACATTGCAGTATTTCCGCCATGAATATGAGGAACATATTAACGGTATCTGCCGGGCCAAAAAGTGCAAGGCGCTGATCAAATATTCCATTACGGATGACTGTATCGGCTGTACTCTTTGCGCGCAAAATTGTCCTGTTAATGCCATCGATTTTAAACCCTATGAGCCCCACACAATCAATCAGGAATTATGCATAAAGTGCGACACATGCCGCCAGGTATGTCCCGTAAACGCGGTAGAGGTGATTTAGATGCCGGAAATAGTGATCAATAATAAAAAAGTACAGGTTGCCGACAATACGACCATTTTGCAGGCCGCGCGCGAGCTGGATATTTATATACCCACCATGTGTTACCTGGATGGGTTGGAACCGTTTACATCCTGCATGGTCTGCGTGGTTGAATAGAAAAAC
>Ga0272441_10010947_pt1 | contig 13589 bp, 3 predicted proteins | sample SSMProp6N_FD_193582 | JGI IMG/M metagenome (GOLD analysis project Ga0272441, IMG submission 193582) | Marine sediment archaeal communities from Little Sippewissett salt marsh, Falmouth, MA, United States - SSM-Prop-6N | ecosystem: Environmental > Aquatic > Marine > Wetlands > Sediment ... | reverse complement strand
TTTCTGTTTTATTACCGGGCCGGCAACCTCTAGTAACCTTTAGTAACCTCTTCGTAACCTATAGTAACCCTTAACGCGTGACCGGAATATCCCCTGCAGTGCCGAAGTAAACCCGGCTGATTCCCCGGATCGCCCAGAGGCCGCTGCTCGGACGGAAGATCAGTGGTTCGTCAAGCGAATTGTTGTCAAAGTCCCCGATCAAGGGGGTGTCGGTGCTTGCCCCGTAGTAAAACCGGGTGAGATCCCGTATCGCCCACAATCCACTGGAAGGCCGGAAGATAGCGATCCGGCTGGCAAACGGCCCGTATTTTTCACTATCGGGGCTTTCGGAGTCCAATTGATAATTGCTAACTGCTAATTGATCATTGCTAAATCCGTTCGTCAGAACGGCTCCGTACCATTGGTAAGAACCCGGAATCGGCTTATCCCCGCTCTGGCCGTAATATATCCGCGTGATTCCCCGCACAGCCCACAGGCCCGTGGAATGACGGAAAATCGCGATTTCGGCGTAGTCCATCCCCGCGTAGTCGCCGGGAACCGGAAGATCTCCGCTTTCCCCGAAGTAAACCGCGGTGATACTCCTCAGGCTCCAGCGGCCTGCCGCCTCATTGAAGACCGCCGCGTCGCAGCAGCCGTCCCCGTCGTAGTCCCCCGGAACCGGCAGGTCGTCGCTACCCCCGAAGTACAGGCGGGTGACGTCCTTGACCGCCCAGAGGCCGCTGGAGGGACGGAAGATCGAAACGTCGGCGTAGCCGTCGCCGTCGTAATCTCCGCTCACCGGGACGTCGCCGGCTGCCCCGAAGTAGATCCTTCCCAGACCCCGCACCGCCCAGAGGCCGACATCCTGGCGGAAGATCGCTATGTCTGAAATCCCGTCGCCGTTGTAGTCGCCGTTCTCAAGAACAATGTACTCTGGTGTCGGCGGGATTGTGGGCGTGGGCGTGACCGAGGGCGTCGGCGTTAAAGAAGGCGTCGTTGTCGGTGTGACCGTAGGCGTCGGTGTGACCGTAGGCGTCGGCGTCACCGAAGGCGTCGGCGTCACGGATGGTGTCGGGGTGACGCTCGGAGTCGGCGTCGGCGTGACCAGACAGCGCATGAAAACCTTTCCTCCCTGGCCGTCGGAGTTGGCCACACCCGCGAAGAGGCAGGGCCAGCAACCGGCGAGCGCGTGGACCGCCTCGTTGGTGGTATCCCCGAAGCCGTTTTCGTTCACCTGGGTCCAGGACGCCCAGCCGTACTCCCACACCTGGCCGCCCGAGGGACTCCCGGAGTCGTTCCCCGTCCCCACGTAGAGTCTCCCGTCGAAGACCTCCATGCAGCGGGCGGCATCGTACTGCATGTCGTCGCCGGGGTCGTTCCGGGTAAAGAACCCGCCGACGTACTCCCAGACCTGACAGGAGATATTCCAGCCCGCTCCCCCCACGAAGAGGCTCGGACCGAATGTGGCCAGGCTGCGGAATTCGATGAAATTATCCCCGAAGCCCCCCTCGGTCACCAGCATCCAGTCGGAGGTCGCCGGTCCGTCGTAGCGGTAGAGGCGGGCGTAGTCGGAGGTGTTGTAGACACCGGCGTAAACCTTCCCGTCATAGACGGCGAGGCTCCTCACCTGCTCGTTGTCGCCGTCGCCGAAGTAGTCCTCGTTGACCTGGGTCCACTCGCTCCAGTCGTAGGTGAAGACGGCGGCCTGCCAGGAGGTCCCCAGCCAGAGCTTGCCGTCGTGAACGACCATCGAGGCGGCCCAGGTGTTGGCGCTGTCCCCCAGTCCGCCGGAAGCCCGTTGTGTCCAGTCGGAACCGTCATAGGACCAGACCTCGAAGCCGTCGTCGTTGTTCGCCGTCCCGACGAAGAGCTCGTCGTCGTAAACGGTCAGAGTGTGGGCCCCCCGGTTGGCGGAGGTGCCGAAGCCGGCACCGGTCATCAGCGTCCAGTCGGCCGGATCGGGGCCGTCATAACGCCAGACCTCGCAGCCGTCGGAGTTGTTCCAGGTCCCGGCGTAAATGGCCCCTTCGTAGCAGGCGAGGGCGAAGGCGGAGAAGTTGTTGGTGTTCCCGAAGCCGTCCTCATTCACCTGCGTCCACTCGGTCCAGTTTCCCGTCGGGACCGGCAACGGCGTCGGCGGGACACTGGGTGTCGGCGTGACTGACGGCGTCGGCGTCGCCGTCTTGTAGCCTTCCGGCGTCGGCGTGATGCTCGGCGTTGTCGTCGGTGTCACCGAAGGCGTAGGCGTCACCGAAGGTGACGGCGTCACGCTGGCCGTCGGCGTCGGCGTGACCGACGGCGTTGGCGTCATGGACGGTGTCGGCGTCATTGTCGGCGGCGGCGTCGGTGTCGGCGTCTTGTATCCCTCCGGAGTCGGGGACGGCGTCGGCGTGGTCAGGTAGCCGATCCAGGAGAGCTTGGTCAGAAACCCGTCGTAGTCCCCCCCGCCTTTGCTCGGCTGGTAGGGATTCGCTGTGGGAAAGTTGACCGATTGGGTGTACCCGCTGACGTAAGCACTGGCGGTGGAGTCGAGGGCGAGGTTGTAGCAGTACTCCATCCCGTTTCCCCCGAGATAGGTCGAATATTCCAAAGAGGAACCGGTGGGAGAAAATTTGGTGACGAAAGCGTCGTAATTGCCGGACCAGCTCGACTGGTATGGATTGATGGTCGGGAAAGTGCCGGCGTCGGTATATCCGCAAACGTAGGCGTTCCCGATAGTGTTCACCGTCACACCCTGTCCCCAGTCATTGCCCCAGCTCCCGATGTAGGTGGAATAGAGAAGGCTTGAGCCGGTGGAAGATAAATGAGTGAGAAAGCAGTCAACTGAGCCGTGGAGATTAGCCTGGTAGGGGTTCGCAGTCGGGAAGTCGTCGGACTGGGTCCATCCGCAGACATAAGAATAACCTCCCGTGTCAACCGCGACATTATTGCCCTCGTCCATGTCTTCGGCGCCCCCGAGATAGGTCGAATAAAGGAGCGTGCTACCGGTTGAGCCGAGACGGGCGACGAAGGCGTCCCGACTTCCACCCAGGACGGCCTGATAGGGATTGACAGTGGGAAAATTGTCCGAGTAGGTGAAGCCGATGACCGTGGCGGCGCCCAGGGAGTCGAGGGCGATTCCGAGCGCTCTCTCTTCCGTGCTCCCGCCCAGATAGGTGGAATACAGGAGCGAGGAACCGGTGGAGGAGAAGCGGGTGACGAAGCCAGCCCGCGCGGTGCCGTGGTGGGAGGCCTGGTAAGGGTTGACGGTCGGGAAGTCGCCCGACCATACCGCGCCAGCGATATAGGCGCTGCCGGTGGAATCGACGGCGATCGCCTCGCCGTGGCTGAGGAAGGTGCCATCGAGGTAGGTCGAGTAGAGAAGAGCCGAGCCGGTGGAGGAGAGCTTGAAGACGATGGCGGATCCGATCGCGCCCGGACGGCTCGACTGGTAGGCGCTGACGGCCGGGAAGTTCCAGGAGCTGCTGGTGCCGGTGACGTAGGCGTTCTTGGACGAATCGAGGGCGATGGCCAGGGCGTTGGAATAGTCGCTGGACCCGCCCACATAGGTCGAATAGAGGAGATTGGACCCGCAGGAGGAAAACTTGGTGACGATGACATCCTGGCTCCCTCCCAGGCTCGGCTGGTAGGGATTGAGCGTCGGGAAAGCGGCGGAGAAGGTGCTCCCGCAGAGGTAGGCGTACCCTGCGTCGTCCACGGCTACGTCCCCGGGGAAATCATTGGCGGAGCTCCCCAGGTAGGTCGAGTAGTCGAGGTTCAGACGCTCGACGTAGTTAAAAGGTGTGGGCGTCGGCGTCTGGGCTAAGAGAAGAGGGGAGTGAAGGATAACGGCCAGTGAGCATACTGACAGTAGGAAGATCTTTTCCATTTTTTCGTTCTCCTTAAAATAGACAAAGACCGGTCCTCACGGGACCGGGCTCGGTTCAATGAAACTCCAATGATAAAATTTAATGGTGTCATCCCTCCGAATATTTCCGACCCGGTATAGAAGATAAATCCCCGAAAGTCAAGCGGGAAAACCGGCGGACGGCCAACTGTTCACTGATTACTAACGGGTGACCGGAATATCCCCTGCAGTGCCGAAGTAAACCCGGCTGATTCCCCGGATCGCCCAGAGGCCTGATGAAGGACGGAAGATCAGCGGATCGTCGAGTGAATTGTTGTCGAAGTCACCGATCAAGGGGGTGTCGGTGCTTGCCCCGTAGTAAAAACGGGTGAGATCCCGTATCGCCCACAATCCACTGGAAGGCCGGAAGATAGCGATCCGGCTGGCAAACGGCCCGTATTTTTCACTATCGGGGCTTTCGGCGTTCCATTGATAATTGCTAACTGCTAAATGATCATTGCTAAATGCTAACTGATAATTGCTCATTCCGGCCATCCGGCCGGCCCCGTACCACTGGTAAGAACCCGGAATCGGCTTGTCGCCGGCAGCCCCGTAATAAACCCGCGTCAACCCCCGCACAGCCCACAGGCCCGTGGAAGGACGGAAGATCGCGATCTCGGCGTAATCCATTCCCGCGTAGTCACCGGGAACCGGAAGATCCCCGACGCGGCCGAAATAAACCGCGGTGATACCCCTCAGGCTCCAGCGGCCGGTTACCTCATCGAAGACCGCCGCGTCGCAGCAGCCGTCGCCGTCGTAGTCCCCCGGAACCGGCAGGTCGTCGCTACCCCCGAAGTAGAGGCGGGTGACGTCCTTCACCGCCCACAGTCCCGTGAAGGGACGGAAGACGGAAACATCGGCGTAGCCGTCGCCGTCGTAATCGCCGCTCACCGGAATATCGCCGGCGGCGCCATAGTAAATAATGCCCAGATCCCGCACCGCCCACAGTCCCGCGTCCTGGCGGAAGACCGAGATATCGGAGGTCCCGTCACCGTTGTAGTCCCCCGACTGCAGAACCAGGTACACCGGCGTGGGCGGTATCGTCGGCGTGGAAGAAGGAGACGAGGTAGCTGTCGATGTCGGTGTCGGCGTCACCGAAGGAGTCGGAGTCCTGGAAGGGGTCGGCGTGACACTTGGTGTGGGCGTGACCGTCGGTGTGGGCGTGACTGTGGTCGTAGCCGTGACCGAGGGCGTCGGCGTAACGCTCGGCGTGGGCGTCACCGTCGGCGTCGGAGTGGCGCTCGGCGTCGGTGTCACCGTGGGCGTTGGAGTGGGTGTCGGTGTCCCCTTGGCGATGCTGCAGAGCGAAAGGTCGGTGTAGGTGTTCCCGTTCAAACCCACGTAGAGCTCCGTCCCGTCCGCCGTCACCGCCGGCAGGATCACGTCCAGGTAGTAGTAGCTGTCGTAGCCGATCCTGATCTTGTCCCCCTCCTCGACCGCGAGCGGCTCCGCCTGCTCCTGGAAGAGGAGCTTGATCTGGCTCTCGCTCCCCATCACTCCCCCGTCGAACCAGAAGTTGAGCTTGTCGGGAACATAGCCGAAGTCGGTGTCGTTGTGCCAGTCCAGCCCCCTGATGAACCAGCCGTTGTTCACGGAAGCCCTGGTCTCGAAGATCTCGATGTAGGTGATGTCAGTCACCTTCAGCGGCGAAACGCAGGGCACCGCCGTCGGCGTCACCGTCGGCGTGGTCGTGGGAGTGGGCGACGGGGACGGTGTGGTGCTCGGGCTCGGAGTGGTCGAAGGTGAAGGCGTCGCGGTGGGCGTCACCGAAGGCGATGGCGTGGCGGTCGGCGTCGGCGTGACCGAGGGCGAAGGAGTTACGCTCGGCGTCGGTGTGACGGATGGCGTCGGTGTGACCGAAGGTGATGGAGTAGGAGTAACCGATGGCGTCGGAGTAACGGATGGCGGCGGTGTGATTGAAGGGGTCGGGGTCGGAGTCACTGAGGGAGACGGCGTCACGCTCGGCGTCGGGGTTACACTCGGCGTCGGAGTGGTCGATGGAGTGGTGAAGAGGATATCGATGTCGTAGGTTCCCTCAGCCCCGTCGAAGCCGTCGACCACCGTATAGTAGGTCTGCGCCGACGCCGCATAGGAGATATGCTCATCGCTCGTTCCCGAGTTGGTGGAACTATCCACGCAGTCCTTCGCGTACGGCAGATCGCAGAGCAGGAGATCGAGATCGTCCGAGAGGTTAGTAAGGTCAATCGAGATTGTCCCCGGAGCGGAGACATCGACGGCGTAAACCACGTCGTGGCCGGTCTCCGGGAACATGATGCAGCCGTAGGTGTCGTAGTCGTCCGCGAAGCCGGTGGTATCCCCGCTCCCGGTGTAGTTGAGGGTGACGGTAATCGGCGCCTCGAAGACCTCGCCCACCGGTGTCGGTGTCGCCGAGAGCGTGGGAGTAACCGACGGGGTCGGGGTCGAGGTTGGGGTCACGCTGGGAGTGGAGCTGGGCGTGGGGGACGGAGTCGACGTCGAAGTAACCGACGGCGTGGGTGTCGGTGTAATACTCGGTGTTGTTGTCGGCGTCGCAGACGCCGTTGGAGAAGGGGATGGAGTCACCGTCGGTGTCGAAGACGGCGTTGGGGAAGCGGTCGGCGCCACCGACGGCGTAGCCGTCGGGGTGGCTGTCACCATCGGCGTGACACTCGCCGTCGGGGAGGGAGTCGGCGTTAGGCTCGGGCTGGGCGTTGTAAATGAGATCGCGATATCGAATGAGCTCATCGCCCCGTCGTAGCCGTCGACCACCGTGTAGTAGGTATCCACCACCGCCGCGTAGGATATGTGTTCGTCGCTGGTCCCGGAGTGGACGCTGCTGTCCACGCATTCTTTCCAGCTGGGGGCGTCGCAGAGGAGAAGGTCGAGATCGGCCGAGAGGTTGGTGAGGTCGATCGAGAGCGTCCCCGGGGCGGTGACGTCGAAGGCGTAAACCACGTCGGGGCCGGTCTCCTGGAATCCGATGCAGCTGTAGGCGTCATAGTCGTCGGCAAAGCCGGCGGTGTCCTCGCTGCCGCTATAGTTGAGTGCGACGATAATCGGTGCCTCGAAGACCTCGCCCACCGGGGTCGGTGTCGGCGACGGGCTCGGCGTCGGCGTGGTATCGACAAACGTCCCGTCCCCTCCCCGCCAGACCATCCCTCCCCTCCCCCAGGAGTTGCTGACCCCGGCCCAGAGGTATCCGCTCCACCGGACCAGGTCCTGGACGGCCATGTTGGTCTGCTGATCGAAGCCGTTGCTGTTCACCTGGGTCCAGGTTCCGAAACTGCCGTCGTACTCCCAGACCTGGGCGCCGGGATCGTTCCCGCCGGCGCCGAGAGCGTTCCCCGTCCCCACGTAGAGGTTGCCGCCGGCGTCCTCCATGCAGCGGGTGGAGTCGAAATAGTACATGTCGACGCCGGTATCGGGATTGATCTGGAGCCAGTCGGTCCCGTTGGTCGTCTCCCAGAGCTGGGTGCCGGTGGTGGTGTTGGCAGTCCCCCCGTAGAGCTTGCCGTTGTAGACGAAGAGGGACCGGACGTCCTGGTTGTCGTTGCCCAAACCGAAGCCGGCGGCGACGACCCGGGTCCAGTCCATGGGAGTGGGGCCGTCGTAGCGCCAGACCTGTCCCCCGCTCTGGTTGTTGTAGGTCCCGGCGTAGAGATCGTCGTTAAAGACCGCCAGCGCCCGCACCTGGCGGTTCTGGCTGTCCCCGAAGGCGTTGAGGTTGATCTGGCTCCAGGAGGCACCATCGTAGCCGAAGACTTTGGCCTTGTTGTTGGTCCAGGAGTTGCCGGCCCCCAGGATCAGGTCCCCATCGAAGGTAATCATCGAGCCGGGAACCTTCAGGTCGGAGTCGCCGAGGCCGGCCCCGTCGGTCAGGAAGGTGAAGGTCGCTCCGTCATAGCGCCAGATTTCCAGGCCGGTAATTGAGTTGTTTCGGGCCCCGATATAGAGGTCGCCGTCGTAGACCTCCATACAGTAGGGGATCTGGTTCTGGCTGTCGGAGAAACCGCCGCGGGTCAGCCTGGTCCAGTTGACGGGGTTGGGGCCGACATAGCGCCAGATCTCGCAGCCCTGGGTGATGTTGTGGGTCCCGGCGTAGAGGTCGCCGCCGTAGATCTCGAGTTCGAAGACGGAGTAGTTGTTGGTGTTCCCGAAGCCGTTGGTGTTCCACTGGGTCCAGGTGGACCAGGCCGCCCGGCCCGAAGCCGGTATAGAGATGGCAGTGAAAAGGGCTGTGGCTAACACTAACGGCAAGATACTCGTTTGGGGATAGCTTACCCGCATGACAGCTTTATTTCCGGCTCTGATATTCAATAATCTTGTCGGCGGCAATGCAGAAAAAACAGCGCGTGTAATACCCGGCAATCATCGATTATAAATATGGAGAAAAACACGTCAAGAAAATTTGGGGGAGGTAAGAATGGTGGAATGGTGGCCCGCCTTCGGTGAAGCTTCCGCCTTCCTCCTTCGATGATGTTCAGGGCTACGGCGGATAAAACGGCGGGTAAAAATGTTCAGGATCGCGGCAGGATGCCGCTCCCACAGAGATTAATACGAGAGACGAGGGACGAGGGACGAGGGACGAGGGACGAGGGACGATTTCGGGCAGTAATCAGTAATCCGTAATCAGTGGTCCGTAATCAGTAATCCGGAAGCGGTGAGCAGTAAGTAGTGCTCGTGAGAGCGGAAAACGGTTGGAAGAAATCGGAAAACAGTAGCGAGAACGGATATCGGAAAACGGTTGGAAGAAATCCGAAAACGGTAGCGAGAAGGGATATCGGAAAACGGTTGGAAGAAATCCGAAAACAGTAGCGAAATCAGAAAACAGAAATCTGGCTCCGACCGTCTCCGGATTTCCGTTTTCACTACCGATTTCGGTTTTCCAACAACAGATTTCTGTTTTATTACCGGGCCGGCAACCCTTAGTAACCTTTAGTAACTTCTTCGTAACCTATAGTAACCCTAACGGGTAGCCGGCATATCCCCGCAGGCTCCGTAATACACCCTGGTGATATTCCGCGCCGCCCAGAGGCCAGTGGAAGGGCGGAAGATCAGAGGGTCATCAAGAGCGTCGGCGTCTATGTCTGCGACCAGCGGTACATCCGTGCTCGCCCCGTAATAAAGGCGGGTGTTTCCCCGCATCGCCCAGAGGCCGCTGGAAGGACGGAAAATAGTCATCTGGACCGGAAACGGTCCCGACCCCGAAGGCTCGCCGTACCACCTGTAAGCCCCCGGGAGCGGAACGTCTCCGCTCTGCCCGTAGTAACATTTCGTCAAATCCCGCACCGCCCACAGTCCGGTCGAGGGACGGAAGACGGCGATATCGCTACCGCCGGCGCCATTGTAGTCCCCGGGAACAGGCAGGTCACCGCCCGCGCCGAAATAAACCGCGGTGATACCCCTCAGACTCCATTGACCGTTAGTCCTATTGAAGACTGCCGCGTCGCAACAGCCGTCGCCATCGTAATCCGCGGGAACCGGGAGATTGTCAGTGCAACCGAAATACAGGCGGGTGACATCCTTTACCGCCCACAGACCGGTTGAGGGTCGGAAAACGGAAACGTCGGCGTAGCCGTCCCCGTTGTAATCACCGCTGACGGGAATATCACCGGCGGCCCCGAAGTAGATCTTCCCCAGACCCCGGACCGCCCAGAGGCCGATGGCCTCACGGAATACGGCGATGTCCGATCTGCCGTTGCCGCTGTAGTCCCCCGAATCGACGTAGGTCATGTACGGGGTCGCCGACGGCGTGCAGGTGGGCTGCGCAACCGGGCCCAGCCGGCTGACGAAAGCGTCGAAATTTCCACCGGCATAATCCGCCTGGTAGGGGTTCACGGTGGGGAAATCAGAAGAGTTGGTGTATCCGGTGATCGAGATCTTCCCGTCCGTCCCCAGGCTGATTGCCGAACCAATATCGGTGGAGCCGCCGCCAAGGTAAGTGGAGCAGGAAATCGTTGATCCGGCAGAGTCGAATTTGGTCACGAAGGCGTCATAACTGCCTCCAGCAAACATTCCCTGGTAAGGAAACTTTGTTGGGAAATCAGAGCAGGCGGTCCGCCCGGTGACCCAGGGCGCTCCATCGGTCTCCAGGCAGATTCCATAACCCTGATCCCAGCCGCCTGTTCCACCGAGATAGGTGGAATAATCGAGTGAAGAGCCGCCGGGAGAGAGAGCGGTCACGAAGGCGTCCCGCCCTCCGCCGGCGAGGAACGCCTGGTAGGGGTTGGCGGTGGGAAAATCGGATGAATAGGTGAAGCCGGTGAGCAAACTCCTCCCGTCAGTTCCCATAATGATACCCATCCCGCCATCATAATCGCTCCCCCCGAGATAGGTGGAGAAGGATAGCGAGGAACCGCCCGGAGAGAATGCCGTCACATAGACGTCGGAAGCCCCTCCAGATACTGCTTGGCAGGGATTCACTATGGGGAAGTCGGTAGATTGGGTGTAACCGGTCGCCAGGGCCGTTCCGTCCGTCCCCACGCTGATTCCATACCCATAATCATCGTCGCTCCCCCCCAGATAGGTGGAATAAATGAGTTCCGAACCGGTGGAGGAGAGAGAACTCACGAAGGAATCTTCGGGATCACCGCCGTAGCCCGCCTGGTAGGGATTCACGGTGGGAAAATCCGGAGAATAGGTGTATCCGGTGATGTAGGTTCTCCCGTCCGTCCCCAGGCTGATCTCATTGCCGCATTCATCGCTGCTTCCCCCCAGATAGGTGGAAAAGGAAAGGGATGTTCCATCGGAGGAGAGAGCGGTCACGAAGACGTCACAGCCGCCGCCGGAACCCGCCTGGTAGGGATTCTGGGTGGGAAAATTCAAAGATTGTGTGTACCCGGCAATAAAGACTTTACCGGCTGACCCCAGGTTGATTCCGTACGCCCGCTCGATACCGCTCCCGCCGAGGTAGGTGGAGTAGAAAAGCGTCGAGCCGTCGGAAGAAAGAGCGGTCACGAAGGCGTCATAATTTCCATCACGTTCCGCCTGGAAAGAGTTCGCGGTGGGGAAGGCCGAAGAAGCTGTTTCACCGGCAATATAAGTCCTTCCTTCCGTCCCCAGGCTGATTCCCTGTCCCATATCCCAGCCTTCTCCACCGAGATAGCTGGAATAATCGAGGTTGAGCGCCTGAGCCGGAAGCAGGGCGGGATGAAGAGCGGCCAGAAAAATAGAAACTAATATAATTATCACCATCCTTCCTCTCATCTTAATCTCCTCCCTTTTAGAGTTATGCTTATGCTATGAGGTAAATACCCTATCGCCTGATAACACCATGAAAGCATAGTTCAAATAATCTGTCAATAGTGGAGACCCCCCGGCGAGAAGCCTTGTCGGTGCGGGATGCCGGGTTAATGATACAGCATGCTGGATATCGTTACGACGCTCCGCGTCGTAACGAGATTTCCAATTTCCGGATGCCGATTTCCAATTGGGCCTCAAGGAGAAATCTGCACATGGCAAACGACCATTGTCAATATCGGAGAACACTCAGAAGAAATCATAAAACAGTAGCGATATCAGAGATCGGAAAACGGTTGGAAGAAATCCGAAAACGGTAGCGAAATCACCCCGCCTTTGGCGGGGCAGGGAGATCGGAAATCAGGCTTCGACCGTCCTCGGATTTCCGTTTTCACTACTGATTTCGGTTTTCTAACAACTGACTTCCGTTTTATTACCGGGCCGGCAAACCTTAGTAACCTTTAGTAACTTCTTCGTAACCTATAGTAACCCTTAACGCGTGACCGGAATATCCCCTGCAGTCCCGAAGTAAACCCGGCTGATTCCCCGGATCGCCCAGAGGCCGGAGGAGGGACGGAAGATCAGCGGTTTGTCGATCGAATTGTTGTCAAAGTCACCGATCAGGGGAGTGTCGGTGCTTGATCCGTAGTAAAACCGGGTGAGATCCCGTATCGCCCACAACCCCGTGGAAGGCCGGAAGATAGCGATCCGGCTCGGAAACGGCCCGTATTTTTCACTATCGGGGCTTTCGGCGTTCCATTGATAATTGCTAACTGCTAAATGATCATTGCTAGATCCGTTCGTCAGAACGGCTCCGTACCACTGGTAAGAACCCGGAATCGGCTTGTCTCCACTCGCCCCGTAGTAAACCCGCGTCAATCCCCGCACCGCCCACAGGCCCGTCGAAGGACGGAAAATTGAAATTTCATCGTAACCCACCCCCTCGTAGTCACCGGGAACCGGAAGATCTCCGACCGTCCCGAAGTAAACCGCGGTGATACCCCTCAGGCTCCAGAGACCCACAGCTTCATCGAAGACCGCCGCGTCGCAGCAGCCGTCTCCGTCATAGTCACCGGGAAGGGGCAGATCATCGCTCCCGCCGAAGTACAGACGGGTGACGTCCTTGACCGCCCAGAGTCCGCTGGAGGGACGGAAGATCGAGACGTCGGCGATTCCGTCGCCGTCGTAGTCGCCGCTCACCGGGACGTCGCCGGCGGCCCCGAAGTAGATCCTCCCCAGACCCCGCACCGCCCAGAGGCCGACGTCCTGGCGGAAGACGGCGATATCCGCCTTCCCGTCGCCGTTGTAGTCGCCGGACTCAAGAACCAGGTACTCCGGCGTCGGAGGGATCGTGGGCGTGGGCGTGACCGAGGGCGTCGGCGTTAAAGAAGGCGTCGTTGTCGGTGTGACCGTAGGCGTCGGTGTGACCGTAGGCGTCGGCGTCACCGAAGGCGTCGGCGTCACCGAAGGCGTCGTTGTGGGCGTGACGCTGGGTGTAGGAGTAGGAGTGGTCAGATAGCAGCTCCAGGAGAACTTGCCGATAAAGATGTCGCCGCCTCCGGCATAAACCGCCTGATAAGCGTTCTCGGTCGGAAAATCTGTGGAAGCAGTGAAGCCGGTAATGTAGGCCCCGGCCAGTGAATCCACGGCGACGGCCCGGCCGTAGTCATCACCGCTCCCCCCCAGGAAGGTGGAGTAGAGCAAGGCGGAGCCGGAGGCGTCGAAGCGGGTCACGAAGGACTCGATCCCCTGCATCAGCGACTGGTAGGGGTTATAGAGGGGAAAGTCGGAGGCGTAGGTCTCGCCGACGGCATAACTCCGACCCTCGCCGTCAACGGCGACATCGTAACCGTAATCATCCGCGCTTGAGCCCAGGTAGGTTCCGAAGATCAGGGACGAACCGGACGACGAGATTTTTGCCATCCAGACGTCGTCATTCCCCGCCCGGGCGGGCTGGTAGGCGTTGGCGGTGGGGAAATCGTCGGAATCGGTGAGACCGATCACGCACACCGATTCATTTTCGCCAATTGCGATCCCGCGGCCGAAATCAGAGGCGCTTCCGCCGAGATAAGTTGAATAGACCAGCGCAGAGCCGGTCGAAGAAAATTTGGTGATGAAGGAATCGATCTCCGTCGCGGCCGCGAAATATGCCTGATAGGGATTGACAGTCGGGAAATCGGCCGAGTCGGTATCGCCGATGACATACACGCTCAGGGCCGTGCCCACGGCTATCCCGCTTCCCCCCTCGCCGGCCGAGCCGCCCAGGAAGCTCGAATAAAGAAGGACAGAACCGGTGGAGGAAAGCTTGCTCACGGTTGCGGCGGAGCTGCCGGGATAGACGCCCTGATACGGGTTCAGTGTCGGAAAATCGGTCGAGTAGGTCATTCCCGTGATGTAGGCGGAAAGAGCCGTGTCCACGGCGAGCGCACCGCCCTGTTCCGGGTCGCTTCCGCCGAGGTAGGTGGAATAAAGCAGTGAGGATCCGGTGGAGGAGAGTTTGGAGACG
>Ga0272441_10010946_pt1 | contig 13592 bp, 9 predicted proteins | sample SSMProp6N_FD_193582 | JGI IMG/M metagenome (GOLD analysis project Ga0272441, IMG submission 193582) | Marine sediment archaeal communities from Little Sippewissett salt marsh, Falmouth, MA, United States - SSM-Prop-6N | ecosystem: Environmental > Aquatic > Marine > Wetlands > Sediment ... | reverse complement strand
CAATCTTCGGTTTGTTGCAAACCGTTCATGCCTGAGAAGATTTTAAGATTATGCTTATCAAGAATTAAATTACTTTCATTTGTTAAAACAATCGGCAACCCGCTTCTAAAACACTCACCATCTGAAAACTCAGAGTCAAAATAACGATGAATATAATATTGTTCAGTATTATCTATATCATATTCAGAGCCATCATATTTTATTGAAAGAAGCGCAGAAGAATCTTCATCATACTGTATCCCATTCCATAATAAAAGAAAATCTTTTGCTTTTTTCGCAGATGAAACATTTACCCACCCGTCTCCGTATGAAAATGCTGGAAACTTCCAAACACCTGCAATTTTAAGAATAACAAGAAATCCAGAATTAGGATGATAGTCTTCGTATGTTTCTCCTGAACCATAGTCATCAATTATACTGGTATCTTCATTGTTTGCAAATTCTTGAAAAATATAATGGTTAGGGCTATTGTCAGCTTCATCCGATCGGCAAGGGATAAAACAATCTATATCAGAAAAAACATAATCGCCAACAACATCATTTACATAGTCGAGAACAACAAGCTGCCCTGTTGTATAAAGTTTGTATTGCTGTGGGCTTGATTCTGTATATTGAGGAATAATCCCTGCAAGATGCCCAATGTTTGCAACTATTTTATTTGTATCTCCGTCAAACCCATTGTCCGTACATTTGGAAATAAAATTTAAAGCAATTGCTGACAGTTGCGCTTGAATATAATTGCTATAAAGCTGGTGATTTATACCCGTTGTTTTTAACAATGGTCTAAATGGCAAATAACTTCTCGTATAAATATAATCATTGCCACTACCATCATCAAGACTAAGATAAAGATTCTCTATTGACTCATCAAATAAATCTTTATTATATGCAAAAAGCATGTCTCTATCGTTTAATAAATATTCACCTTCTTCACTATTCGCAATAGAAACAAATGGAAGATATTCTCCACCGCTATCTGAAGTCCTTACCGCAAAGCCAGAGAAAAGCTTGTTGTCAGTAGCGACAATGCTCATTAACTTGCTTCCTGCATGAGCGGCCTGTGAATAGTCTATCTTTATCGTTGGAGTTGATTCAGCATATTCAGGTGGATAAGCTGTATTAGATAAAACAAGCTTTTTGTATTCGTAAAAGCCTGTGCTTGTGTTATAGGATACAGCATAGATATTAAGAGCATCTGCGGGAGTTGCATCAACATCCAAATCGGCAGCGGTATAATCAATGCAAATATCAATAATAGGATAATCAAATAATTCTGTTTCTTCCGTATAATCAATCCCATCTGATGGGTATTCGTAGAATCTAAGTCCCGTACTGTTTGCCATTAACACACATAAACAATCGCTGCTTATCGGTAAGATTCTTTGTATATTTGTCCCGAAGTTAAACGCTGTAATATTATCATCAAATGCAAGCGTAGCCCCGGAGTTAATTAGTGCATTTGACTTTATCTTTGATATTATTTTAGGATAAATGTTATTATTTGTATTAACAATTGTATTCTCCGCAAAGGGAGCATATTCAAGTCCTTCGTATGTATTAAGTTCTGCAAGCTTCGTATTTGATAATCGCAATGAATTATCGCTTGTTACGTTTACGAAAACTTCTTCAACCTTACCTGTAGAAATGCCATCGATAATAATTCCACTACTCGGAAGAAGAGCAAACTCATTCATAAAAGTTTCTGTAAAGATTATCCATGTATAAACAAAGTCCCAATCCGTGAAGGTAGCATTAAGCTTCATATTGGCAGTTGTTGTCGGTATAGTACTTCCATTTGTATCAGACAATCCGCTCACAGTAGAATCGTAATAACATGTTGTTAACTCCCCGCCTGAAGCAAAATCTCCAACAAATCCACCTGATGAGGAATTCGCTGTAACACTCCCAACGCAGTAACAATTAATACAATTTGCACTTATTGCGGTTGCACCCACAAATCCGCCAACCTTAGTATCTCCTGTTACATCACTTCTTGAATACGAATTATAAATATAACAAGTTGTGTTTATCTGTCCTGCAAATCCTCCTGCATAGTTAGAAGAGCTTGTTACTTCTTCATCCGTAACAAAAGAACATCTGTATATCTTTGAATTAGAGATTCTCCCAAATAATCCTCCGACATAATCTCCGTCTCCATCAACTGTATTTGACCCTGTAATTGTACAATTTGAAACTTCTTTTGCATTAATAAGATATCCACATAATCCGCCAAGATATCCTTTACCGACAAAATCAATATCAACAAGCTTTATATTTAATAATACCTTGCCGTCAGCATCTGTCCCATCAACTTTCCCGAATAATCCCTGATAATCAGTATCATCTCTATCAATAGCAAGAGCCGTAATTGTCATCTCATTGCCGTCATAGATGCCTGTAAATGGGTCAGAACTGTCTCCTATCGGTATCCACTTCTCAGGGTCTGTGCCATAATCATAGGTTGTAAAATCAAGGTCTGCAACTTGTATATATTTTTTATCAAGTCCGCCCTTAACATTTTTCTCCCATTGAGTGTCTGAACCAAAAGTATAAAACGCTGTATTCTTAACAGCTTCTAAATCAGCAATACTTGCAATAGGACGATAGCCATTATTAACAAGCTCTGTTATTTCTGCATTTGTATATAGCATTAATCCTCTTCCCATAATAGATATGGATATTTGCCGTTCTTATCATCATCACGATACCAGTCATCTGTAAAATCCCATGATGCTTCGGTGAAAGTTGTTGATGTTTGCATTTGCGTTGTTGTCTTTGCAGTTGCTCCCTCTCCCGTTGTTACGTTCCCAGCTTCACTATCGAAGAAATTATTATTTGTCGTACATGTCCCAGATTTAAACCCTCTTTGAGATGCAAGCACTGTTATTTCTCCAGTCCCCGGGTCGTATGTATCGGGAGTGCTAACAGTTGAAACAGAATAACATCTATTTATTTGGGCAGTCCCTTCTCCGACATTTCCGCAAAAAGCTGCACTATAATTATTTCTATCTTCTTCTTCAAGTATTTTCTTCCATGCCGACACATAAGCAAAAATATAACTATCTTCTATTATAACTCTATCACATCTTCCTGCAAAACCACCAATATAAATATTCGTTGATGACGAAGCCCTTACCGTAAGACTATGCCCATGAATATAATAAGCATAACAATATTGTTGTGCATAGCCGATTATTCCTCCGACATAAGTATTGCCATAAACAGCAACGTCATCAGCAGAACAATTTGTTATGTAATTTAAGTTTTGAGTATTCATTAACTTCATCCATCCAACAATCCCGCCAACATAATTACCTAATGCTTGTTGAATAACTTCACCGGTAAAGTAATCAGCAGAAACCAAAGAATTTGTAATTGATGAATATTGCACAATTGAAGATTCCATTGCTCCGATTATCCCGCCTATATACTGATAACCTCTAATTGTTGAATCAGAAACAGAACAATGAGAAATTTCTGACGTTGCAGCCATTGCACCTGAAATTCCACCTACATAATTGCCACCAGAATAATTTATAGTAGAGCTTGTTACATGGCATTTCTTTATTGTAGAACCACTTACATACGCTGCAATAATCCCGATTACACCACCACTTGTCCCCCCAAATGATTCTAATGTAAATGAATCAACCGTTAAATTTAAAATCTCTGCACCAGCAGAAATATATCCAAACAAGCCATGATATACAGCAGTAGGACGATTATCATAAAGATTTGATATGGTTAGCCCATTGCCATCATAAACCCCCGTAAATGTTGTTGATGAATCTCCAATCGCCAGCCATCCATTGCCATCTCCATCATAATCATAATCGGCAAAATCTATATCTGCTATCTGCAAATAGTTTGAGGCAAGAGTCCCTTGGTCTATTTTCTCCCACTTTGTCCCTTCTGCAAACGTATGTGTGTCTCCACTTTTAATTGCTTCCAAATCGGAGACTGTTGCAATAGGAATATATCCATCTTCAATCATTACAGCCATCTCTTCTTCTGTATAATAATAAGTTCTTGCAATATCACGGATATACGGGTAGCCATCGTTGATTGTATTGATTGTAAGATAATAAAGAGAAATCAAAGAAAGGTCTGCATTATCCTTAACGTCAAACTCAACAAGATTCCCCAAATATGTAGTCGAGTTAAGATATACATAAGAATAGCTTGTTGTATCTAATATTTTCGTATTTATAGCCCCAGATATTGCTTCTGCTGTCTTGTCGCATGTGAAGTAGTCATAATACATTGTCCCATCATCAAAGACGAATTTAAGCACAAAATCAGTTGATACTTCCTCTTCGGTTGTAATCGTTAAACTTCCTTCGTACGTATTCTCTCCAATTGATTCTGCGTCAACTTCGGGAACAAAATCTCCGATAATATCACAACGGATATTTTTTGCAAGAGTTGGTTGCTGAAAACCTCCTGCACGAAAATCCATTCCTTTATTCTTTGAAAGATCAATTATTTCTTTTGGCATTATAACCTACAGTGCTTCAAGAGTTATCTTTTTCCAATTGCTACTATCGCTTATGGTGCATGCGCCTATAGCAATATATAAATTCGTTGCATCAACAAAAATTTTCCCAGCTACCGCAGCAGTACCATCAACTCCACCTGTCAATGTTAATTCCCCAAAAGAAGCATTCTCACAAGTTGTTGTTGTATCAAGTGCATTGGCTGCTGCTCCTTTTGTATCCGCAGTTAAAACAACAGTATCACCATCGCCATTTACTCCGCCTACACCCTGTGTATCACTTGCTGTAATTGCTGCTGCAAGGGCAGTTACAGATTGCGCAGCACTTGCTCCGCCAGAAATGTCAACAAGGATATTCCCCTCAGTTACACTTGAATCTGTATCAAATTCATAAACATCATCGCCAATTGTAACAGTTTCTCCATCGCTTGTAACTCCCGTAAACGTTAGTGTCCCTGTTGCAGCAACAGCCTCAACAATAGTTCCTCCAACAGGTGCCACAGGCTCCAGTGCTGTCACTCTGTCTAACAAGCCTGTTGTTTCTGTCTCAACCTCTGTTTGCAATGTGCCGACATCTGTCTCAAGGGCATCTACTCGTGCTGTTAACCCTGTTGTATCTGCACCTACTTCCTCAACAATTTCATCAAGAGTTGTTTTATTTGTATTTATCACATCAACAACGTGATTTATAAAAGCTTGTCCATTTCTTTCCACGAAAAGAGCAGCTTCTTTTGTTTCTGTATAAGGCATATTCCCTCCTTAGTTTATTCTTGCCGTTGTGGCATTGCTATAATATTTTTGTTTTGTTACCATAATTTCATAACGATATTTCTCATCGTACTTTTCAGCAAGAGGAAACATCTTTGGATTCCTTGACAACACTTCGGAATATATTTTTAATAAAACTGCATTTGCAATGACGTCATCAATTGCTATATCCAGAGAACCTGTTGAAATATCAATATCTTTCCAGAATACTCCATAAGCAGTATATTCATAATCAGACCATGTTCCTTCCGCAAGTTTTGCGGAAGAATCTGACACCCACAGATAAGCTGTTTGATTTGACACGGAAACAAAAAAGAAGTTTTCCTCCATCCCATATAGCCCTGTCAAATTTGTCTTCTCATACTTATGGAGTATCCCTGCGTCATAATCTTCTCCATCATTTGTTATCACAACCTGATTAAGTTTTATCACCTTATATCCAGTTATATCATCATCTTGATCAACGCTTGTTATCCCATATCTTGTTCGCATAACAAAGTCGAGAGCATGTCTGTTAAAAAGCAAAAGAATGTCTCCTTCGAGAACATCGCCAAGATGAAGTCTGCATCGTTCAAATAATTCCTGAAACGTCATAATATCTCCAATATATCTTTGATGTCTTGATTAATCATAACAAGCCTATCCTGATATGGTTTAAGTTGAGCTAATGCAGATTGCATAACTCCACCTAAAGATGCTATTGTATTCTGCCATTTCTGCCCTTGTAATCCTCCAACGCCTTGAGCTATGCTTGCAGCATTTCCGATAGTATTCGCCAAAGCGTTTATCTCTTGTACAACTGCTGCGATATTACCAATAACTCTATCTGCAACTTCAACATCATCAAGCCCTATCTTTGTTGTTGTTGTACTAAGAAGAGTTGTTATTGCTGTGTACAGTGTATTTATGTTAGTATATAATGTAGAAACAGAAGGTTCTCCCATTGCAAAGTCTGTATCCATAGAAACATCCGCAGCCTTAAAGTCTGTAACGGCGGAAGCCAAGTCTGTAATTACGGAAGAAAGAATTGTGTGGGTTGATTTTGTATAGTAGGTTAGTGCATAAATAGCGGTGATAAATGGCTTTAATACATGATTCCCTTCCACCTTTGTGCCAAATGCTGCAACTCCCCAATAGTCAGTTGTATCTTCATAGAAATATTCAACAAACACAAGGTTGTCAGGGGCGTCATAAATATCAATCCCCTGTATCTTCATTGCTTCATCAAGATAACACTTCGTATTAAACGGGTTGTAATATATGCTTGTTGCCTTGTCAACTTTGCCGGAATCAAAATCTGTCTTTGATACGGGAGTTATTTTGTATCCCGCATCATTAACAATTGAAAGGATAAAAGCTTTCTTCTGATTTGTTAAAGCTCCGCCAACATCGTTATAAGACGTTGCAGAAGCATGGTCAGACAAGGTTGACAGGATTGATTTCCTTGCACGCATAAGCATTGAAACGGTATTATCAACCGTTGTTTCAGCAAGTTTTGCTGCATATTGATCTGCTGCAACTCCATATTTCTGAAGAGCCATTTCGAGAATTGTCACCTAACCTCCAAAAAAAGGGAGCTTACGCCCCCTTCGATTATGTAAGTTCATTATGCTTTTTGAATAATTGTCCATGTTGCTGTTCTTGCCGTTGTGAGGGCTGACCCTCCATCAAGAGCAAAAGCATAATATGGAGCTATCGGAGTTTTAACGTTTGCACTTACTCCAGCATTATACGTTACATCATCTGCAACCGTAGTATGCGGATCCATTATCCAAACCATTTCTATACCGCTAACTGCTGATACGCAATCATCAAGAATTTGTTTATGTTGTGCGCCATCAGCAGCAACAACGTTTGCTCCTTGTCCAGATAATGCAAAACTATCAGAATAACCATACCATAAATCGACAGGTAAAGCTTGTCCGTCTGGCGTGTCATTAAAAGTAAGGAACAATAACCATTGTTTTTCGGGGTTAAGGTCTTTCGGTGTTTTAAGAGTATATGTATCAGTTTCTGAATCAGAACCTGTCAATGCAACATCACATTGAATTACCTTAAAACCATTTACACTTGAGACTGACCATGCGCCTTGTGTTACAGCCATAATATCCTCCCTTAACTAAACTTCATTACAACATGACGTTCAGGTATTGTAATCTGAAGTCCTGCTTCTGTTAACATCATATCAACACGTCCGTCAACACCGTTGTCCTGTACATTTGTTTTGATGAATGTGTCTCGGCTCATGCCGTTACCAGCAAGAGGTCTCCAGTGTACGTGTTCCATATCAACAAGGATGGCATAATCTTCCCATTGATTTCTCAGTAAAGCGTTTTCAACAAAGTTGAAAGTTCCGAACGGAGTATCAATTCCTGTAATCATGAATCCGAATCGTGATTTACGTTTCCACACATCAAATCTTCCGGTTGAACCGCCCAAAGAATTTCCAACGAAGGATAAACCTTGTCCAATTTTTGCAAACCAAGAGATGATTTTACGTGAAGCCATAATAACCTTACCATCGGAATTCCCGTTTTCAGGAGTGAAGAATTCCATTGCAAAATCAACGAAATCATTATATCCGCTTGCTGCATAAGACATTGGAAGGATTGTACCAAATTTCATAACGAAAGGCAAAATACCCCAAGTTGTACGCTCAAGCCCAGTTGATGTAGTAACTGAACCTTTCCCAATTCCGAACAAAGAAGCATGCTCCAAGTCCATTTTGTGAACTTTCATCGCATTATACCATGCTCTTGCAAATTCGTTCTTACGTCCACGATATTCCGTAGCCATGCTTGTTCCAGAGAACATAGGAATAGCTGTTTTGAATATTTGACAATATCCTTCAGCCATTGAGATGTCATCAGTCCATCCACCCGGATAAGAACTACCTTCAGGGAATGCTGTACCAACAACTTGCGCTCTGGAACCTGCTGCTGCGGTAAACGTATCTGTTGCAGGAGTTGAAATATTCGTAATTGTCCCATCAGATTCTAAAATGTGCATAGCATAAAGACGTACTGTAGTATAAGCATTCGTTCCTTCTGTTCCAGAACCTGCATTGTGAGTAACTGTCATATTGCTTGAGTTATATCCAACTCGTGCATACAAAGTCCCTGTTACACTGTCATTATCTGATGTTACGTTTTCTATTGCAATAATTTGATTGTTAAGCAAGAAAAATGCTGAATAATTATTATTGCTTGAATCTAACTTCCCAAACTTATCATAATCGCAAGAGAATTGAACGTCCGTATCACTTACTTTTGCTCCTGACAATGCTGCATTAAGAACAAAATTTCTTCGTTGCCACTGCTGACGTTCTTCCATCATTTTGAAGATGGGGTCGGTTGTTTTCTTCTTTGCTATTTTTGCTAACATAGTAAAGAACGGAGCTTCATTTGGGAATGCCTGAACAAGCTCATTCGCAATACTAAACGTTCTGCGATGATTGTCCAATGAAATCGTATTTCTCGCAGCAGGTGAACCAGCAGCAGTATAAACTGCTCCCCAATCCTTACTTGTTTTCTCTGCTGTTGCTCCATAAATTAAATCTGCCATTGAGTCCTCCTCTTATTTTTCCTTAAAATAAATTAAACTTTTTATTTGCGTCCCCAATTATTTTTTTCAATATTTGATTTTCGGGAGCCGCTGTATCCCTTGTGGACTTTTGTCTTGCCATTGGTGTATGTTGTTGTCCCGCACGTTGATATTGCCTAAACTCGTCAGATGGCTGCGCTTGAGGGCTCTTCTTAATCTTGTATAACTGAACAAGGTCGTCAAGCTGAACGCTTTCCGGTTTCTCCATCTTCTGAATAAAGTCAGTGGCATCATCGTAACTCATTCCATATTTATTCCGCAACTGTGCTACAGCGTTGTCATAAATGGTTTTCTTGCGAAGGTTATCGTCTTGTTCTCGAATCGCACTATGAGTTGCCTTGACAACTCTCGACAGTTTTTCTTCATAATGCTGTGCCACATTGGCGGTTAGCATTGTTTGCCACTCAATCATTTTATCCTGCCATTCGCTCTTCTCAATCATATACTTCGCAGAATCAGAGTTTGGGTCGGAGAATGCTTCAGTGGGACTAAAGTTGGCTGGCTTTTTAGGAGGTTCGGGCTTTTCAGGAATCCTCAACTCCGGTTCGGGTTCGGGTTCAGGTTCAGGCTGAGGTTTAACTTGGTATTGTTGCTGATACCTACTTGCTTCATCAGCTCTAACCATCATTTCCTCAAACTTCCTACCTTGTTCCCGTAACTGCTTCACTTCTTCCTGAAGGATTTTGTATGCTTCAGGGTCTATCTTTCCTGTTTCTTGTTCTTCGTCTTCTTCTTCAACAATTTCTTCATCTACATCCGGTGGAAGAAACATATCTTCTACGGTTGCGTTTTCGTCTTGTTCAACGTCTTCTGCCCAATCTTTTGGTGATTCAGCCATGATTTACTCCTTTTCTTTTTGGTTTTTCTTTCTTTCTTCAAGAATAATTCTTTCTTTTTCTAATACAGCAGCGTCGCCTGCACGTTCAATAAGTTGAGCGATTTTACCTTCGCCCAATTCTTTCGTATTCTTCATCTGTCCAATAATATCTTTTGCTTTGTATAATTCCTGAGAGACTGCGTTATCAACTTTAGAGTGGAACAATTCACGCTCACGAGTCTGCATATCTCCCTGTAATTGTTTGATTTGGTCTTCGTATTGCTGTACCTGTTGAGTTAATCTTTCAACATCGTCAATACGTTGTAGAACTCCGTCTTTATCGAATATTTCAGTTTTCTTTAATACTTCAACCCTATCCACAATTCCTTTCTCATAAGCGTCCATATAGAAGCTTAACTGAGCATATCTATTTGCGGGTAGCATTGACCCACCTTCAACATATACATCGTATCTACCGAGTCCTACATTGTTCTCAATCTTTCCTGTAAATTGTCCTGCATCATCGTATAATCTTTTGTTAATTGCAAATTGCGTCATAGAGTTGTTTGGTTTAAGAATACGGAATATCTTTGGCGCAGTATAATAATTCTGGATATACTCGAGTGTAACTCTTCCCAACAATTCAAGAGCATGCTCGATAACCATTTGTTTAACTTTAAGCCGTCTATTCCCAAATTCATCAACCATCATAATCCCACGAGCAGTATCTGGTATCTGGTTAGGATTGCCGTGCATAGATTCAAACAAGCCGAACTGATAATCAATATCCTCCTTAGCTTGTTGAACGTTCGTATAAAGCTCATTTGGCAACGGTAGAGGCTGTGCAAGAATAGGAGCCCCAATGTCCATATCAACTTCGATAACAGCGTTAGGCTGTCCCCATTCTCGCTTAATAGCATCAACATCTGAACCTCTCGGAACGAGAAGCTTAACATTCGTTGCAGCTTGGGTATGAGCAAGAATAAGGGATTTCATCTTGTTAATATAACGTTGATTATCTTTAACAAGCTCTACATCTGATAATGGGAACGGGGAGCCCGTATGCTTGTTCATAAAAAATATGATAGGATATTCCGAGCATGGAAGAACGGTATTATCAATAAGGCTTTCGCCTATAACAAATATCTTCCTAATTCTCTGCAAAGGAACAATAACTTCATCAATCTGATTTGTATTCTCTTTGATATCCTGAAGAGTTGTTTTAACAACATCAGGCTCAACTGGAGGTTGTATCCCCTGCTCTATCATTTGCTGTGCAATAGAAGGGTCTTGTTCTGCTTGTTTAAGAAGATGCTCAAACTGTGCTTGTTTATTTTTGTAATCTTGAAGAAGCATTGCAATCTTTTGTTGAGCTTCGTTTTCTTCAACAATAAGTTCTTCTCCATATTCAGAGTTTAATATCCAACATGGAGTCTTGTAATAAACTTCTCGTTGTCGTTCATCAAACTCCATTTCACGTCCTGACCATTTCTCGAATACCCTGTATCTATTTATCCAAATCTTTGTATAACGCTCATATCCTCTGATGTTTTCATCAAAAGCTGAGCCTTGATAATCTCCTGAGAACACAGGAGTTATTGTCCCGTATAATTCTCGGGTAGGTTGGTTCATCCCAAGATTAGTTGAGTTAGCTTTTTTAATCTCCTTTTCAAAATCGGGGATAAGATGCAATAATTGTTTTTTTGTATATTCGCGAGAAACAATAATATCCGAAGCATCCGAACAATCTCTTGCTCTTGAGTTCGGGTCGACATATACATCATACGGAGATACTGACATATAGGAAACTTCTCCTCTCCCTCCGTCAGCATATTTATCAACATAAACAAGCATGATGCCCATGCCCTTATCTAAGAAATTTTCGATAGTTGTATCCATCTCTATATCTGCATGGCAACGTTTCCATGTATATTCAAACAAACCGTTTATTGCATGAGAGATTTGAGAATCGGAATCTTCAACGGGGATAACCCTGAACTTAGGCTTGTTGGATAACAACATACTTTTCCCAAGTTCAACGGCAGGTTCAATACGATTAATGACAAGAGGGATATGCCCCTTTGCAATTAACTCATTGTATTGGTCTTCCGTCCATTGGACTCCATATTTAAACAATTCATTTTCTCGTGCTTTATCAATCCAACTGCCTCTTTCAGCACAGGAAAACTCATCGAACAATTCAATTGTTTCAAGAGCGAGCTTTTCTTTATCACGTTTTTTCATCGTATCTCCTTTTAACAAAATATATTGCTAATGGATAATTGTCAATATTAAATTGACCATCCATCAAGGAAAGCTTTCTTTTTCTTCGCATTATCTCCTTCTTTCTTTATCTTTGGCGGACGTGAAGAGTGAGAAATAGCAAGCCATAACGCATCAATAATGTCATCATGCCTACCCTTGGGAAACGCTTTCAACTCCGTAACAAGATTTATTTCTCCGGGAAGAAAATATATCTTCCCTCTTGCGAACAATGGAACAAGCGACAACAGCCTTTCCTTCTTCCCTACGGAGTGCGTAATCTTTCTTTCAAGTCCGGGGATATATACATTCTTCTCAAACATCATCTTCCGTACAGCCATGCGACATTGTTCCTGATATGCAACGGATTCTATGAATACACCTCTGTGCCTATACTTCATATACTCATCGAATATCATCTTAGCATGTTCAGCAGGGTCTGCTTTAAATCGTCTATACGGGAAACAATAAATATTATCATAAGGGTCAACACCGATTGTAAATAATACCGTGAAGTCAGCTTTAACACTCAAAGAAGAGGAAAGGTCAACGCCCATATACAAATCAAGGGGATATGAAACGGTCTCACCATCCTTATCAATTTTCTCAATCCACCATTGATGTCTATTCCCTTCCTGATAAACTCTGTTATTATACGTTCTAAAATATTGTTCTTTAAACGGGGCTTCCTCAGGCGATTGGGGGATATTCATATATTCCTGATAAAACCCCGATAAATTTCCAAATTGTTCGTATTCATTCTTCTTAGCCTCAATATCCCAAAGGGGGTACATATCAGACCAGATTGATTGCCCGTACTCATCAATAACAGCTTTCCACAGAACATGCCACTTCGAGTTTTCTTTCTCGGCAGCATTCTTCGCATAGCACAGGAAACAATCATCAGAAATAATCGTCCCTATACACAGAAGTCTCCCCTTCCGTTTCGGCATATTGATAAGAGACGGAGTTACAGCATTCATAATCCACATACGATTTGCATATCTTGCTTCGGGGGTATTCGCATTAAGCTCAGATTCAACATCATCAAGAATTGCAATTGTAATACGTGTATTATCTTTGATAAACCCACGAATCTTTTGCCCTGTACCCAAGGCAACAATTCGGTTCCCGTTCTTCAGAATAATATCCGCATCTCTCCAACGCTTCGCTGTAGTCTCTCCATAGTCTCCATACAAGCTCTTTATCACTTCATTATCATTCAAAGCATTCTTTATGCGGTCAAGGAAGTTCTTGGCTTGTTGAGATGATTCTGATATGATAGCAATAACTTCAGGGTCGGGAGATGTAAGAACTTTCCATAGAGGATATAGATAAGATATAATTGTTGACTTCGCCAACCCACGTGGTAGCGCAGCAGCTAACCTCTTAATATCTTCCGTCATTAACAAGTCATACAACTCATAATGGACATCGGGAATAGCAAGAGGTACAGCGTTCGGGTCGCATATCTTTGCAAAAGCAGGGATGCTAACATCAGAAGCAAGTTTCAATATCTGCTTGTCAGTTAGTTCAGTATGTTCCTTCTCAAGTTTCTCAATAAGAATACGCGGGTCAAGAAGTTCTTTTGTAAACATGTTTTCCTCCTTATCCTAAGTCGTCGGTTCCGTCTTCAAGCTCAAGGAT
>Ga0272441_10010945_pt1 | contig 13592 bp, 9 predicted proteins | sample SSMProp6N_FD_193582 | JGI IMG/M metagenome (GOLD analysis project Ga0272441, IMG submission 193582) | Marine sediment archaeal communities from Little Sippewissett salt marsh, Falmouth, MA, United States - SSM-Prop-6N | ecosystem: Environmental > Aquatic > Marine > Wetlands > Sediment ... | reverse complement strand
CAGTCGCGCCCCTGCTGGATGCAGTCGATGAAGTGGGCCACCTCGCCCGTGAAGGGGTGATGGGCCACATCGCCGCTATTGGGCTGCACACAGGGCAGCTCGTAGAAGTCATCCTGCTCGGGGGTGAGCTTCTGAGACCAGATGCGGTTATCGCGCGCCGTGCCCTCGCTGCCCAGAAGCTCGATGTTGAACTGGTAGGGCCCCGCCAGGTCCAGGCAGGCTGAGACGCGGCCGACGGCGCCGTTGGCGAAGTGCAGGATGCCCGATTCGGTGGTGTCATAGCCGAAGCCCTCGAGGCGCTTCAGGCAGAAGGCCGCCACCTTGACCACCTCGCTGCCCACGAGGAAGCGGATCATGTCCACGGCGTGGCTGCCTCCGGCGAGCATGACGCTGCCGGTATACTCCTTCTTCGCCAGCCATCGGTCCGGGCTGATGACCTTGCCCGCGCCGTGCCAGTAGTCGGTCTGGGCGAAGAAGATCTCGCCCAGGGCCCCCTGGTCCAGCAATTGACGCAGGTTCAGCACCAACGGGTTCCACCGCAGGACGAAGCCGACGACACTGGTGATCCCGGCCTCACGGACCGCCGCCTCGATGGCGTCGCAGCCCTCATGGCTGATGGCCGGGGGCTTCTCAAGGATGATGTGCTTGCCGGCCTTACAGGCGTCAACGGCGTTCTGGGCGTGTAGGTGGTTGGGGGTGGTGATGGCCACCGCGGCCACATCGCCATCGTCGAGCAAGGCCTCGTAGTCAGGGTATATCTTGCAGTCCAAGCCCAATTCCTGCACGAAGCGTTCGGCATTGGCCGGGGTTCTGCTTGTGATGCCCACGAGGCGGGCGTCGGGGTGGCTTTGGATGGCCTTGGCGTATTCCTGCGACACGTAGCCGCTTGCGTTGATGGCGAAACCGATCGGGTCGGCCATGGCGTGATTCCTCCCGGGGGATTGGCTTGAGCGTGAAGCCGCCCGTATCTACCAGATCAGCACACCGTGCTGGTCGATGGACCAGTCGAAGATCCTTGCTTTTGCTTCCATGAGGGCGTGTCTGACGGCGTAGTCGCGATTGGGTGCGCAATGAAACAGCAGGGTGCCGCCTCCGCCCGCGCCGCACACACGCCCGCCGGTAGCGCCCGCCTTGTAGGCGATGTCGAATAGCTCCTCAATGCGGTCGTTGGTGACGTCAGGATGCAGCTTCTTGTGTAGCTCCCACGCTTGAGTGAGCATCTCGCCCATCCCGCCCACTTCACCGTGCAGCAGCGCCAGCCTGATGGTCTCCGCGCACTGGCTCATGGCCTTGAGAGCATCCACGACCTTGGGGTCCTGGGCCTCAACACCGGTCGCGACGGCATCGAGGATCATCTTCGCCGGACGGGAGATGCCCGAGTAGCACACGACCAGGGACTTCTCGAGTTGAGCCACCGTCTGAACGTCCAGTGGCAGGCGGTCGACCTCGATACGCCAGCCGACATCGCCGGGCCAGTACTTCATGAACTTAACGCCGCCGCCCGTGACCGGGGAGTACTGATCCTGCCATCCGTAGAGGGTTCGCAGGGCCACCATCTCGCACTCGCGCGCCAACTCGGCCATTTCATAGGCCGATAGCTTGAAGCCTGTCAGCGCATCGATGGCGGCGATGATGCAGGTGGCAATGGTGGATGAGGAGCCCAGGCCGGCGCCTCCCGGCATCTCCGAGTAGGTCGTGAGCTCGACGCCCGATTTCAGGTCGAACCTTCGAACGATCTCCTGGGCCAGACCCAATTCACCATCGGGGTCGAGGGCCGCCTTGCTCTCAACCACCACATGCTTGTCATCCTGATCCGGGGCGTGGAACACGATCAGATCATCGTAGCGCTCAAGCGCCGAGGCATAGATGTACTTGTTTATCGTCGCGTTCACGATGCTGCCGCCGAACTGCCGACAGGCCGGCAGGTAGTCCGTCATCCCCACAAAGTCGATGCGTAGAGGCGAGCGGGCGTGCGTCACTTTCACTGAGGACATAGTCATCTGGCTCCCACACAGGCAAATGCAGTCGGTCACCGGCCCTGACAAACGAGACGAGGGCGACGAAGCCGTGCCGCGAAGGCCGACAGGCCGCCGGGCGCCACAACAACGGCCCGGGCGACGGGCCACCTAACTGTTCGGTGCAGCCGGTCGGGATTCCTTTCCCACGGCAGCCGGCCATTGGGCCCGGCACACTCGAGCGCATCCCGGCGAACGAGGACGCACCACGTTTGCACGCAGGAGGAACTCCCTGCAAAGACGTAATTGTACACCGATACCCCCGACCACGTGGCCGGCGGGAAGTGACGGCGTTCGGAGGGTTCAACGTGAAACCGTGGGTTGGTCTTGTATGTCTGGCACTGGCCGCCGGGTGCTTTTCACAAGCCCTCGAGAATCTCGTGGTGAATGGTGAGTTCGCGGGCGACGAAGATGGCGACGGCGTAGCGGATGGGTGGCAGTACTCCGCTGGAGTGAGTGGCGACAAGCTGGATGTCACGCCGTCACTGGAGGCGCTGCCTGATGGGAGCTTCGCCCAGAAGCTGAGTTGCACCCGATATGAGGATGGCCACGTGATGCTCGCGCAGGTGGGCACGGTGGCCGTCACCAAGGGCCGCTGGTATGAGATCAAGCTACGAGCAAAGGGCGCCGGGCTTCGGTCCTTCATGGTCGGGCTGCACGATACCGATGGCTGGCGGCAGTTGGGGCTTTGGCGCGGCGTTACGGTGACCAAGCGCTGGCGCGAGGTGTCCTACCGATTCCAGGCCAACCGAGATTGCCACGAAACGACGCGGCTGCAGTTTTGGTTCACGCGGGTGGGTACAGTCTGGATCGCGGATGTGTCTGTTGCCCAGAGCAGCCCACCGACGCCGGACACGATCATCCCCACGACCGGCCATAAGAACCTGCTGCCCAACGCGGGCTTCGAAGCCCTCGGTGGGTGGGGAATGGTCAACTACTGGACGTATGGCTGGTCGGTGGCCAAAGGTGAAGGACTGGACGGGTCGAACTGCGCCGCCGTCAAATGGATGCCCGACGACCCGGAGTTCGCCTACCAGTTCGACTACTTCGAGATGGAGAACAGGCCCCTGGTGCACCCGTACCTGCAGGCCATCGGGCAGGCGCCTTTAGAAGCGGGCAAGACCTACACTCTGTCCGCCTGGATGCGGTGCGAGCCCGGCTACGAGGGCGCGCCGGCGATGCTGGGGTTCCGTGGTCCCGGGGCACGGGCCGTGCGCGATGTGACTTTGGCCGCCCAGTGGCGGCGATACTCCGTCTCATGTGAGGCGCAGGGCGATCGGGCCCTGATCCAACTTGGCCCCAATATGGGCCAGGAAGACGTGGAACGCTACGCCGGATGCACCGTCTACATTGATGGCGCGCAGCTTGAGCAAGCAGACGAGGCCTCAACCTTCGAGGCCCATCCCCTCGAGGTGCTTGTCGGGCATCGCCACGAGACCTTGGAGAGCACCGGGCCGACGACGGTCACGGTGCAGCCATGCATCCTGTGCTCTGCCGCCGGCGAGGCCCAGGTGGAGGTGTCGGCGCGGAACTTCAGTGATGAGACGGTGGCCACCGTGGGCATGAAGCACGCGTTGAGGCCGGGCGTCAACATTCCGCGGATTGAGCTGGACCTGCCCGGGCCTGGGTTCTACAGAGTGCAGGCGGCCATATCAGCCGGCGAGAGGTCTGCCCGTGCAGCGGCCCGCTGGGCCTTCTACCCCCCGGGTGAGCCGGCCTCGGAATCGGCTTTTGGTATCAATCATGCCTATGCCTATGACGGGTTCCTGAGGTTGGCTCGCCGGATCGGTATCACATGGGTGAGGGACTGGTCTTTGAAGTGGGAGCACGTGGAAACGCGGAGAGGCGCGTTCAGCTTCGATGAGACGGACTTCCAGATCAACCGCCCCCGGGGACTGGGCATGAATGTGTTGTGCATGTTCCCCTTCCCATCGGCCGAGTGGTCCTCGACCGCGGAGGAGGAGCTTCGCCAGTCCGGGTACCCGGCCAATCGGATTCGCCAGGCCTTCGCCCCGCGAGACCCACGGGACCTGGGCAACTACGCATATCGCTGTGTCGACCGCTACAAGTCCCGCGTGAAGTACTGGGAGGTTTTTAATGAGTCGATCTTCACGGACTACTCGCTTCCCGGGAAGTATGACTATGAGCCCGAGGACTATGTGCCCCTGCTGAAGGTCGTCTACGATGCGTGCAAGAGGGCCGATCCGGAGTGCAGGGTCATTGGCGGGTACAGCGCCAATCCCAGCCAGAGGAAGCTCTACGGGCCCATGTTCGAAGAGGGCGGCCTGCAGTACTGCGACCTGGTGAGTCTGCACCAGTACCCGGGAGGGCCGCCCGAGAACCTGGACACCGACCTGCGGCGCCTGAACGAGCTAATGGCCCAGCATGGCGGGCGCAAGCCCACCTGGTTCACGGAGTACGCCTACTACGCCGATGACGACAGCGATGTGGTGAGCCGGCGGTGGCCGGTTCTGCTTGACAGTGAGTGGCACCAGGCTTGCTACAACACCAGGGCCTGTGTGATCATGCTCGCGGGTGGCGTCGAGAAGATCTTCTACCATATCTGGCCCACGCCGATGAACCAAGATTCGGGGGCCCGCATCTTCTTCGAGTACGCCGGGGCTCCGCGCAAGATAGCCGTCACCCAGGCGGCCCTGCACTACATGCTTGGCGCCACCCCCGGGCCCGTGGGGCGCCTCGAGGGGCTTGCCGGAGACGTGATGGGTTTCATCTTTCAGGCGCCCGACTACTTGAACCCGGACGCGGAGGCCGACAGCTACGTCACAGTGATTTGGGCACCGGGAGAACAGATCGTTGTGGACCGCCTCGAGAGCGCCGAATGCTTCAGCATTTGTGGCAGGCGCTTGACACAGCAGGCAATCACCGTCGGGGAAGCCCCCGTATACTTGCTGACAATCGGCGTGCCCATAGCCAGCCTGAGCGATCAGATCAAACAGCGCTTCAAGAAGGCCGGTGGCGGTTGAAGGATGAACCGGGACGAGACAGCGATGGATGCGCCAGACGGAGGTCCGGCCCTATTCGGCGGGCTGGGACTGTATGTGTGTGCGCGCGTGGCGCGTTACAGGAAGCTGGCCCGCGAGTTGGTCCGCCCCGAGCATGTCGTCATCGAGGTGGGAGCCGCCGAGGGGCACACCACACAGTATCTGGCGGCAAGGGCCGGAAGGGTAATAGCAATCGAGAAGACCACCCAGTGCATACAGCGCGCGCAGAAGCGGTGCGCCAATCAAGGCGACATCACCTGGCTACAGGTCGACGCCTACGAGTTGGGACAGGTGCGCAAGGCCACCGACCGCGCCGACATGGTGTTCATCGATATCGGCGGATCGACACGGGGTTGGCGTGTCGTCAAGCTCGCCGGCATGTACCGCCAGATGTTCAGGCCGAGTGCTATGGTCCTGCGGAATGTGGGCCTCAACGACCTTGTGGCGGCGGTGCGGGGCTGTGAACTGGGCGCTCCGGCAGGCCATTGGCGCGAACCCCATCGTGACACGTGACCGCCACGCGCGTTGTGGGTATGATGGACCCTGTAGCTTACAGGAAGAGGAGATGAGCATGAACCGACGAGACTTCCTGTTCAGAGGCGTTTGCGCCGGCGGGCTGCTGGGCGTCGGCGGTGTGTTGGGCTGTCAGAGCCCGCAGACGGCCCACGTGGGCCCGGATAAGCCTGTGCTGCCGGGTGCGGCACAGGCTGCGACCCCGCAGGCCGCCACCGGAGCGAAGATGGGCGCCAACCGCGTGCTCGAGTCGCCCCCAGAGGGCCCCCACGCGGCCATCGCCTCAAAGCGCCCGCGAGGTGACCTGGTCAACGCGGCTGTGGAGGCCTTCGGGGGACCGGACGCCATCTTCAAGCCCGGCGACCGGGTCGTCATCAAGCCGAACCTGGCCTGGGGACGGGCGCCGGAGATAGGGGCCAACACCCATCCGGAGGTGCTCGGGAGCGTCATCCAACTGGCCAAGCAGGCCCGAGCTGCAGAGATACTCGTTGTCGAGCACAGTTGCGACAAGAGCATGGTCACCTTTGAGATGAGCGGCGCTCAGCAGGTCTGTGAAGACATGAGGGTCCCTCTCATCAGCCTGGACAAGGAGTCCATGTACGACGAGCAGGCCATCCCCGGAGGCGTGAACATCCAGCGCGACATGATCGCCCGTGAGCTGCTCGAGTGCGACGTCTACATCAACCTGCCCTGCCTGAAGCACCATGGAGCCACCAAAGCCACCGTGGGGATGAAGAACCAGATGGGCGCCAACTGGGACAGGCAGCACTACCATCGCTTTGGGCGGCAGTCCGGCGGTCAATCCAACCTACACCAGAACATCGCCGATCTTGCCACGGCTCTGCGCCCGACGCTTGTGATCGTCGATGCCACCCGTGCCCTCAAGACCAACGGGCCCAAGGGTCCCGGTCAGCTAGATGAGACCAATGCAGTGATTGTAAGCCATGACATCGTTACAGCGGATGCTCTGGGGGCGCAGATGCTGGGGATTGAGCCCGGCGACGTGGAACACATCACGCTGGCAGCCACCGCAGGGGTCGGGGAAGCGGACCTGGAGGGCCTCCAGATCGCCCGCGTCTGAGCCGCTTTCGGTAGCTGTATCAGAGGGCAGAGCCGCGTCCTGACGGCTCATTGGGCTGATTGGCAAGATACTTAACCAAGCTTAACATTCCCCACTTTTCCACGAATCCGAGGGGGCAAGGGACCTGTTCTCCACGGAGTTCTCCACAGTCTAGATCAAGAAGAGCTTAAGAAGCGTAGAGCGTTGCGAAGGCCTACCGCGAGTTAACAGTGGTAGACTCAAGGCCTCTGTGGCCACCCGTTCGTCGGGCGGACGGCGCCCCTACGCGGGGCATGGAGCTTCAGCCCGGCCTCGCAGGCGGCACGCACACGACTGCTCAGACGTGGTCGGCCAGGGGCAGCGCAGAATACACGTCGATGTCCAGATCGTCCCACCCGTGGCGGGCCGCCTTGGCGAATCCGGCGGCGGCTACCATGACCGCGTTGTCTGTGCAGTACTTGACCGGGGGAAAGGCCACGGGCACGCCGCTGTCTGCATGCCAGGAGGCCATCTTCTGCCTCAGGCGCGAGTTGGCGGCGACCCCGCCGGCCAGCAACACCTGCCTTGCTCCATACTCGACGGCGGCCTGGGTCAGGTTCCTCACAAGGGTGTCCACGACCGCCTCCTGGAAGCTTGCCGCGAGGTCGGCGACCGTGCTCTCGTCCAGTGGGCCGCCATCGCTGCTTCGTGCCTGATGCTCGCGGACCATGGCCGTCTTCAGGCCACTAAAGCTGAAGTCCAGGCCGTCGGCAATGACGGGCCTGGGGAACTGCACGGCCGAAGGATCGCCGCTCTTAGCCGCGCGGTCGATGGCGGGCCCGCCGGGGTAGCCTAGTTGCATCACCCGGGCCGCCTTATCGAGGGCCTCTCCGGCCGCGTCATCCCTCGTCCAGCCTAGAATCTTGTAGTCCCCCGGTTGACGCATCAGCACGATGTCACTGTGTCCGCCGGAGGCGACCAGACAGACGGCCGGGAGCAGGTCGTCCCGCGCGGCGGGACTCTCATTGGGGCCATGAACGAAGTTGGCGAACAGGTGTGCCTCGACGTGATTGACGCCCACCAGTGGCAGGCCGGTGGCCAGAGCGTAGCCCTTGGCCGCTGCGACGCCGACCAGGAGCGATCCCACGAGGCCGGGGCCATTGGTTACCGCGATTCCCTCAAGGTCTTCCCAGCGGGCGTCGGCTCTCTGGAGTGCCTCCGCCGTAATGGCACTGATCACCTCGGAGTGCCGGCGCGAAGCCACCTCCGGCACGACACCCCCGAACCTGGCATGGAGCTCATCCTGCGAAGCGACAACGCCCGCCAGAACCCGTCGGCCTGCACGAAGCACCGCGGCGGCTGTCTCGTCGCAGGATGTCTCAATCCCCAGTATGAGGCTCGTGCCAGTCAAAGGTGATTGCACCGTAGCGCTGCTCCCATCTGTACTCCAGGGACCGGAGGTGTTGCTGGCGTTCAGGACTCGCCAGGTCGCCCAGGAGGGCCTCGACGGCATCCTCGCCGGTGTCTGCGTAGTAGCCCGGACGGAGGCGGTTGGGCATGAAGCCCAGCTTGCCGTACAGGCCGGCGGCCGGTTCATTGCCCGCGCGGTACTCGAGGATGACCCGCCGGGCGCCCCGGTCGAGAGCGTGCCTGAGCAGCCCGAACATCACCGCCTCACCAATGCCACAGCGGCGGCTTGACGGGTCCACAGCCAGGGTGCCGATATGTGCTTCGTCCAGGCACAGCCACATGCCGCCGTAGCCCACCACTGCCTTCCCGCGCTGGGCCACCAGGTACCCCGCTCGGGGCCGGAGCAGCTCCTCCCGCAGACTTCGCTCCGACCACGGCGTGGGGAAGCTCACATTCTCAATCCGGACGATCCGCTGCAGATCCGAGATGTCGGCTCGTCGGACCACGAGAGTGTTGACGTCAGCACCCGGGGCGGAATTGATGGATGGCCCATGCATTGCGCGGCAACTCTCCAGGGAAGACTCTACGCTCCTGCGGGGTATCAGCGCAGGCGCGTCACGCTCACTCGCCAGTCCACGATGTCCACCGCGTCGCGCTGCTGTTCCGTGACAGGGCCCTGGAGCGTGACGTCATCGGGGTCCTCACGGATGAAGGTGGTCGCGTTCGAGTAGGTCCGGAACTCGCCGGCCGGCAAAGTTATGGCATCGTTCCCCAGGGGGCCCAGACCATCATAGCAGTGACGGTCCGGGTCCGCTATCGTTGGGTCGAAGATAAGCTCGGTCGTCGTGATGATGTTCAGACTGATGTTGTCCAGGTTGGGCCCCAGGTCGGCGAGATCAATCTGGGCCTGCAGGACTGTGGCGCCCACGGGTGGCACGAATGAGAACGGCGGGCCGATCAGCAGCGGCGTCTGAGAGACCTCTACATCAATGGTGGGCTCCGCCCCCGTCACCAGCGTGGTCGTTGTAATGGTCGTTCCCGGGATGGGCGGCGTGGCGCTTGGTGTGCTCGAGTTGGCCCTCAAGGTCGCCTGCCAGGTGCGCGAGGCGCCCGAGAAAGCGGGCACGAACTGGGTCTGCACGTTCGCCTCGGCCGGGCCAATCTGCAGTGTCTGCGTCGCCGCGGTCGGCAATCCCAGCGTCATCTGCAGGCCAAAGGCCGATAGCGAGTCGGTCGACAGAGTGACGGCTCCGGCATTCAGGGCATTGATCTGCGCTTGCTCGGCGCCGTTGGGCATCCGGCCTCCGTCGGCCGCCGGGGTGAAGGAGACGCTACCCGGCACGGGCTTGCCCTCCGCGTCGGTTTCGAGGGCGAGGGCGCCCGCGTTTTGCCCGGAGACGTTGGTGGCCGCCTGGACCATCCCCGCGCCGGACACGATCACAGAGCCCGGCAGCACCGGCCCAATTGTGAGCGTGTACTGGCCCGCATCGTTGCCCTGGGGGACGCCGCCAACAGCGGCAACTCCGCCTTCGGCCTCGCGAAGCACCGGGATGAGGTTCGCCTGGTAGGTCTGGTAGCTGTCGAGGTGGTACTCCATGAAGTGGGAGATGGAGCCCGTTCCCCAGCCGTTGGCCCAGAAGGGACCCGCGGCAATGGGCACGGGGAAGTCCTCGCCGAAGTCGCCGTCACGGTCCAGAGCCACGAAGTAGTAGGCCGACTCGTCGACAGGCCCGGCGAACCGCACCCAGAGGTCGAGTACGGCCTGGGGCACTACCGGCCCGGCCTCTTCGCCGCCGCGAGCGCAGCCCGCCGCCGTGACCACAGCAATTGCGGCCGCCAGTCCAGCGGCCCACAGAGCCCATCGGCTCATGCCGCCCCCGCCTTAGCGAAGTTTGCCTGCGCCCGGGCCAGCATTGCCTGGGCATGGTCGCAAACGATACTCGAGATCAGGTCCTCGGGCACGCCCGCGCAACGTGCGACGTGCTCGGCCCATTGGGGCGTGAGGATGTCATCGGGCTGGTGAGCGTCGCTGTCCACGATCAGCTTAGCGCCCGCCTGCAAGGCCACATTGGTCACCAGGCCGTTGGCCATATTGTGGCCGCGGCGGGCCGTGAGCTCGATGTACACGTCCGTTGTCAGGGCCGCCTCAGCGACCTGAGCAGTGAGCAGTCCGGGGTGCGCCAGGATGTCCACATCAGGACAGGTTGCCGCGGCTAGATTCGTCCCGGGCTCCACCGGCTCGACCGGTGATTCGCCATGGACCACGACCAGGGCCGCCCCAAGTTCCTTGGCCTGCATAGCCAGGTCGGCAATGGACGCGGACGGCACGTGAGTCAGCTCGACACCGGCGTAGCACTCGAAGCCCCAGTGCTCTCGAGCCAGTGCGCAGTCACGGCCCCCCTCGGCGATTACGCGCTGCATTGTGCTGGGGCCCGCGTGGTCGGCGATCACCATCCCCGCAGAGCGGTTGACTATGCAGCGACGGATCAACTCGATGGGAAGCAGCACTCCGTCGCTGAGTATCGTGTGCATGTGGAAGTCGTAGACCTTGGATATCGCCATAGTCCATCCTTGGCTGACCGGCGTTTGGCGACGGGCCGCGTCAAGATTCCGTTTCGTACTCCAGTGCGTGAGCGAGGTACTTCATGATGATCTGAGCCCCGTCGGTGCGGGCGCCGGCCGCCGTCACCTGATCGACCATGCTGAGGGTCCCGTAGCCGGCCGAGGTAAGCTCTTCTGGTTTGGTGTTGGTGCCCTTCACTGTGGCGAGAACGAGCGCCGCATCACCGTACCCCAAACCACTGGCGCGCAGTTGTGCCACATCCCGGGGGGGGCGGAGGGTGAAGTGGGCCACCAGGCCGTCTAGGTTCTCACGTGTCTGGGCCGATGTGCCGATGGCCGCCGTATTGATACGCGCTACCAGGGCGCGGATGGCGGCGCGCTGTGACAGCTTCTTGGCCTTCTGCGTGGCGGCCAGGGCCGCCAGGGCTCGGGCCTCCGTCACCTGGGCGGCCTGTTGCGCAAACCGCAGCGTCGAGACGGTGTCGTCGCCCCGCATGATCCTGTCGATGTACCGCGTAGCATCGCGTGCGGCCTGCTCAGCCGTCTTCACAGCGGGCCCGGCGCGCTCCAACTCGGTGATGGCTGCGCGAATGTCGTCCAGCGCGCGCCGGCTTTCATCCAGTGTGCGTTGGATCACGGCCAGGTCCTCCGCCGGAGCTCGCCCCTGTTGTATGGCCCGCAAGCAATCCGCCAGTGCGGCGCCGCTGCCGCGAATGGTCTCGGCATCACGCAGCAGGTTCTCGCGCTGACGCTCCACGGAATACACCGGCTCGACCGCCTGGTTCACCACTCCGTTGGCGTAGGTGACCACGCTTTGTGATGTAGCCGAGATATCGGGCTGCAGGTCGGACAGGCCGAACAGGTTGTCGATGATCGAGTGGGCGCCGGCAACGGTGGGCTGTAGGCTTGTGCCGATAGTCTCGGCCCGCAAGCCCGCCTGGCTCACCACGATGCCTGATTGCTTCGAAGCCTGCGTTGCGTCGGCCAGTAGAGCGCCGGCCCTGGCGCTCTGCTGAGGTGTTGCCGTTGCCAGGAAGGTCGGCTCACTGCCGGCAGCCAGTTCTCGACCGGCCGCGGCATAAACGCCCTGCCGGAGGGTCGAGGCCGTCTCATAGGTCTTTGTCGCCTGGGCGAACTGCCCGCGTGCAAGCTGGACGTCGGCCAGAGCCAGGTGCGTGGTGGGGTCGTTCGGGCTGAACTGCGCGGCCTTGGCCAGGAGGTCCTCGGCGCGTTTGAGTTGGTAGCGCTGAGCGTAGCCCCGGCCGGCCGTCAGAAGGGCGGTCGCATTGCCCTGTGACAGTTCCGGCATGGCGCGCTGGCGGGCGATTCTGTCGGAGGTGGCCGGGTGCGTGCGGAACATGACCTCGATGCTCGAAGGCTTCTTCTTTTCATGCTTCTGCATGAGTTTATCGAAGAAGTCGATGTTCCCGCGGGGGTCATACATGGCCGCGAAGGACAGCTTCCGGCCCATGTCGTCGGCTTCATACTCGTTGTTGCGGCTGTACTTGAGCGAAAGTAGTCCCAGGCCGATCCCGGCCACGTCCGCCATGCTCTGACTGGAGCCGCCCAGCAAAGCCAAACCGATGTTGTAAAGGAAGCTGCGTTTGACCGAGCTCATGGAATGGCGGTGTACGACGTGCCCGATCTCATGGCCTATCACGCCGAGGACCTCATCCTCCGAATCGGCGAACTCCAGCAGGCCGGTGGTGACGTATATATGCCCATAGGGCGCCGCAAAGGCATTGACTAGGTCGGTATCCAACACCTTGAACACGTATGGGATGCTCTGGCGCATGGAGTAGCCGACAAGGGTGTGCCCGGCCGTGTCGATCCAGTTGGACAGCAAGGGGTCGTCCAGAACCTTGTACTGACTCTCGACCGACTTGGCCGTCATGGCGCCGATCTTGCGCTCGATCTTGTCATCGCAGCCCGTGGTGAGCATGACGACGGTGAAGCACGCCAATAGTGCCCCGACAGGGCAGACAAGCTGCATTCTGGTGCTCATTGTCATTGGTGCACCGCCCCGGAATGGGGCCCGTTTCCTGGGCATAACCGGGTCCGACCAGAAACCCAGCACGGGCCTGATGGCACGCGGCCTGTGGGGCCCCGCCTGCCCGGCGCGCCTTGCACAAGCACGCGCGCCATGGCGCCACTGTACATGTCCAGACGTGGGCCGAAGCGCAAGTGTTCCCGAATGCGCGCCCCGGGGACGCCCGGCGGCGGCCCTCAGTAGGCCCCGGCGAGGCAATAGACCATCATGATTCTACGGTGGGGCCCAGAAACGAGTCAAGACGCCCCATGGACGTTGCGGCTTGCAGCGGCGCAACTCGAGGCGGCCTGCCCGGGCGGCGCTGCGGCGGCCTACAGGCGAGCACGGGCGCCCCCGCGCGGACCATTCTCGCCCGATCAGTCCGGGATGTACCGAGCGTATCTGGGCACATACATGCTCTCACGCAGAGACTGGGCCGCGTCCGGGCCCAGGGCCGTCCCGGCCAGGCTCTGAGCCATGGCTGCTTCGCCCACAGCAGCGCCCACCTGGGCGACAATCGTCCGCAGATCTCTCACCGGCGGCAGGACAATGCCCTGGGCGTAGTCATCCTCGGAGACCAACTCGTGCAGGCGTCGTGCCGCCGCCGCCAGCATCTCGTCGGTGATGCTCTTTGCGCGACAGGCATAGGCGCCCAGGCCCACGCCGGGGAAGATGTAGACGTTGTTGGCCTGGCTGAAGCGGTGGGTCCTTCCCTCGTACGTGACGGGCTCAAAGGGGCTTCCGGTGGCAATGATGGCCGTGCCTCGGGTCCATTGCAGCAGATCGGCGGGCCGGGCCTCGGCCTTGGTCGTGGGGTTGCTCATGGGGAAGATGGCGGGGCGCTCGTTGTGCGTGGCCATAAGTCGGGCCGCTCTCTGGTCGATGGCTCCCGGGTGCCCGGATAGGCCTATCAGCGTCGTGGGGCGGCAGGTTTCGATGGCGTCGTGAAGCGACCTGCCCGGCCAGCCGGCCACAGCGGCGGCGGGGGTACTGACCCGGCGCTTGTAGAAGGGCAAGTCATC
>Ga0272441_10010944_pt1 | contig 13592 bp, 10 predicted proteins | sample SSMProp6N_FD_193582 | JGI IMG/M metagenome (GOLD analysis project Ga0272441, IMG submission 193582) | Marine sediment archaeal communities from Little Sippewissett salt marsh, Falmouth, MA, United States - SSM-Prop-6N | ecosystem: Environmental > Aquatic > Marine > Wetlands > Sediment ... | reverse complement strand
AGGGAGTAATATGCGTATTCCGGAATGTCTGGTGTCTGTTACTGTCTTTCTATGACATTTCAGGATAATAATAATACCCTCGTTTATGGGATGAGCAGATACGCCTGAATCAATTCGGGTTTCATATGTTTCTCCCTGACCGTATCCGTTTGTGCATGAGCCCGTGTCTGTTTGGATGGGTATGGCCGGCGGTGATCTCACTGCCACGTGCGGCCCGCATCCGGTTTTCTGATGGTTTCTCGTTTGGGAAGGAGAGGAGATCACCTTTCGCAACGCTGCGGTGCGATGACCTGAAGGGAGGGCCGGTCCCATGCCCCGTTTTCCCTGAATGCCCGGGTGATCGCTTTTTTGGACGGTGCACTCCGGGGTGCAGACAATCCAAAATTGTCAGTATCTGAGGGTCTGAAAAAACGGCCAAAGCTGACGTTTGCTGTTCACGGGGGCGAAAGAGTTCCTGATAAACGTTCAACAGCGAATATTTTTGGAATCAGTTTGGTTGCCGGTAGCATTCACTCAAATTCAGTCCTTTGAATTCCGGACTGTCGTATGATTGAATGCAGTGTTCCACTGCGGATTTCATGATGGTTTGGAACAGGCACGGTAATTGTCGAACCGGGAATGGATTTCTGCATGATGATATGGCTCCCTTTCTGTCTTCCTTCAGAGAAACCATGGTTTGAGAGAATTATGCAGACTTCTTTTCCCAATTGTACACGGAGGTTAGCCAAAAGCCACATCCATCCGTGTGATATAGATCTCTCCGTGAAACCGTGACTGGATCTCCTGTGGTGATGCAGTTTCAAAAAAGAGTTGTAATGCTTCATGAAGGTTTTTACGGGCTTCTTCGACTGTACTGCCCTGGCTTGCAATGTCGTATTCAGGGCAGAATGAAACATAGCCATCGTCTTCCTTTTCAATAATGGCAGTCAGCTGTTTTTGCATACTATTTTCTCCCGGTTTTGTAATAGTATCATTCAGCATACCATTAATTTTCTTAGGAGGGAGTAGGATTTTTTAGCCTGTTCTGCTATTCCCCTGCCTGGGCCGTATTTTTCAGGGATTCTTCTATTGTACTGCCCTGGCCTGTATAGAGGATTGCGATTTTTGTGTTGTTTCATCCTCTCTAAACCTGGCAGCATTTTCCGGCTTATTTTTGGTTAGATATTTTATTTTCCGGGAAATTAACTCGTTTTTTCGGGTTATCTTTTCAGATGGCAATGAAACCGACCTCGACTCATCAGGGATTTCCTGTAAATTTTTCTGATGTGGCTGGTATTTCAGGTGCGGTTGGAGTTATTTGGTTTGGTTTTCCCGGTCTCCGGCGTATTGAGGTGTGCATGAGATAAGAAGAGAGCGTGGAGAAGAAGATATACTACTTTTCTGCTGCGTACGGGATTACCAGCTGGACACTTCGGTATGCATTTACCCCGGACTACCTGATGGCTGATTGTATCCTGAATACGGTGTATAACGGACTCACAGACCGGTTCAAACGTGTCCGTTCGGGAGACGGGACGGTGGAGATTGAGCCTGTCCATTTCGAACGGATTCAGGACGGGCTGCGCATGCTCGCGGATGCCTTTGAACAGGAGACGTCGGTTCTCGAACCCCTGGAACATATCCTGACGACGATGTATTCTCTGACGGGTCCGGGGAATTATTTGCGGGAAAAGGGTCTTTTGGTGGTGTGATTGTGGGGGGTATGTTCAATGCCTCGTTTCCCCTTAAAGGCTGGATGATCGTTTTTCGGATGGTGTCATCCGGTGGGGAGGTGCGGCATATATTGTTACTCATGCTGGAATTGAACCGGGATTTCAATCCGCACACCCGTGAAGGGTGTGACTTCAGTGCCGGGGGTACTTTGTTGTCCAGGTCTGTATTTCAATCCACACACCCGTGAAGGGTGTGACTGCTTGTCCTGTCCCATTTCACCCCGACCACACCAATTTCAATCCACACACCCGTGAAGGGTGTGACCAGCCGGTCAGAGTTCCCGGCGTCCGTATAGGCATTTCAATCCACACACCCGTGAAGGGTGTGACATCTCCGTATGTGCCATATTCATAGTTAAACGAATTTCAATCCACACACCCGTGAAGGGTGTGACGGGGGACCAGTCCCCCGGAGCCCCCTGCAGGGGATTTCAATCCACACACCCGTGAAGGGTGTGACACGGGTGTCCTGATAATGTGTGGTGCATTGCAAATTTCAATCCACACACCCGTGAAGGGTGTGACACTAACATACTGTGACGTAAATTACAACGAAATCATTTCAATCCACACACCCGTGAAGGGTGTGACGGAAATGTAGACGTTGCACCCGGCTTCCGAGTACATATTTCAATCCACACACCCGTGAAGGGTGTGACAATGGGGGTCAATATAGGTCATCGGGTCATACTATTTCAATCCACACACCCGTGAAGGGTGTGACGCACGATCACAGACAAGCACACCGGGCGGGTGCTATTTCAATCCACACACCCGTGAAGGGTGTGACGAAGAGCGATGATACCATCAATCAGTAACATACAATTTCAATCCACACACCCGTGAAGGGTGTGACGGACGGGAGCAAAGAAGTGTATGTAGCTATCCTATTTCAATCCACACACCCGTGAAGGGTGTGACGGACTATCCGTATACGGACGTGGACCCGCGAGAATTTCAATCCACACACCCGTGAAGGGTGTGACTCGATACACTCAAAATATCTTTCGTTTTTGAACGATTTCAATCCACACACCCGTGAAGGGTGTGACCTCATCCATGCTTCAACCTTACAATCATTTTTAAATTTCAATCCACACACCCGTGAAGGGTGTGACCGAACGCCCGCTTATCCTTGTTCTTCACCAGGACATTTCAATCCACACACCCGTGAAGGGTGTGACCATCGGATACGGTGGCGGTGCACTGCAGGGATGCATTTCAATCCACACACCCGTGAAGGGTGTGACGATCTCTCCCGGCTGAACAGTGCGCTGGATTTGGCATTTCAATCCACACACCCGTGAAGGGTGTGACCTGGTGCAGCGGTGAATGCAGCATACCTGGTTGATATTTCAATCCACACACCCGTGAAGGGTGTGACGTCAATGGTGGCCCCTGCTGCACCGAAGACCAAATTTCAATCCACACACCCGTGAAGGGTGTGACATCTACTATCAGAGTCTGCCGGACCTCCCATCCTATTTCAATCCACACACCCGTGAAGGGTGTGACGTCCCTGGGTTGCTCCGGAGAGCAGATCATTGTGTATTTCAATCCACACACCCGTGAAGGGTGTGACCCATCGAAAGGCCCACATCAATAGCTTCAGAATAATTTCAATCCACACACCCGTGAAGGGTGTGACATGTCCCGTCCTTGGAGATGAACTTGGCAGGGGAATTTCAATCCACACACCCGTGAAGGGTGTGACAAGAAGTCTTATAAAAAATCCGGCGATACGTGGACATTTCAATCCACACACCCGTGAAGGGTGTGACATCTTTGACAATCTTATCGGTGATTCCATCCGCATTTCAATCCACACACCCGTGAAGGGTGTGACTTTTCAGTATGGGACAATGACAACCGCCTGTACGGATTTCAATCCACACACCCGTGAAGGGTGTGACTGAGACCAGGGGCCATATTATCACCAAAAAAGAATTTCAATCCACACACCCGTGAAGGGTGTGACTTTTAATCTACGTAATTTTTCCCTTGTTTCATAAATTTCAATCCACACACCCGTGAAGGGTGTGACAATGGAGATTTAGATATTAAATCATCCAATACGGGATTTCAATCCACACACCCGTGAAGGGTGTGACTGCCTTAATTGAATCGGTCATCATACCCACCTCTATTTCAATCCACACACCCGTGAAGGGTGTGACATCAGTACATCCTAGATTTGATAACTGTTAACTGTATTTCAATCCACACACCCGTGAAGGGTGTGACGCAGTACAACACTGATAGCTATTAATGAGTTTGATATTTCAATCCACACACCCGTGAAGGGTGTGACGGGATGTAAATGATCAGTCGTGAGCAGGTCTGCATTTCAATCCACACACCCGTGAAGGGTGTGACATAACATCAGCTCTCATCTGGTCTGTAGACAGTATTTCAATCCACACACCCGTGAAGGGTGTGACGCCTAACCCTCACGGATGCCGTGGAGGTGCGGGTATTTCAATCCACACACCCGTGAAGGGTGTGACACGGCGATATTTGCATATTGTTTCGTTATTTGACATTTCAATCCACACACCCGTGAAGGGTGTGACCCTTCACATCTGCAGCTGTCGCACGGGAGTGCCGATTTCAATCCACACACCCGTGAAGGGTGTGACAATCCAGCACGGCATCTGACTACCCCTACACAGTAATTTCAATCCACACACCCGTGAAGGGTGTGACGACTGCTGGAGGCCTCGAAGGCGTCGCCGTCTCAATTTCAATCCACACACCCGTGAAGGGTGTGACCCAGCTCCGTTGCTGAGATCATCCGGTCTGCCAATTTCAATCCACACACCCGTGAAGGGTGTGACCCCGTCACCGTCACATACCCGCAATACCAGATGTTATTTCAATCCACACACCCGTGAAGGGTGTGACCCGATTCCAACACCAGCAAGGAAGTAGCCATGCTGATTTCAATCCACACACCCGTGAAGGGTGTGACTGTTCCACATCATGAAGTGTATCATACTGAATAGATTTCAATCCACACACCCGTGAAGGGTGTGACGGGTACCCTGACATAACTATTGATGTGCACCCCGATTTCAATCCACACACCCGTGAAGGGTGTGACTGCAGACAATATTATTATTTTTTGGGTATAAATTTATTCATCGCTCACTGATAATATATTTTGAAAATGTCAATATACTTCAAATCATGAGTTTTGTTTAATAGAATTAGAGGATTCATATATTGGAAGTATATAATATTTTTTCGGTATTATATTGAATTTACAACAGAAATAATGTTATCTCATGTATTGAATATCCCTTCGTTCATAGTGCAAAAATATTGATATATCAGATGTCAATATTTTCTGCGAATCTCCCGGAAATATCATGGTAGCTTTGGGTTCGCAGACGTTACGCAATTAATAATCCTTCTGGATCGTATCCACCTTTCGCACCATGGTGTTCAACCCTGTTCTTCCAGTTTTTCCCCAGATAGTAGAACCTGAGACTGTCCTTTTCCAAATCAATTATTCCAACCAGGGAATGTTTAAGTTTTGCAAACTCAGCAGGGTCAAGAAGGCATTCAAATACGGAATTCTGAACCCGTTGCCCATAATTGACACACACTTTTGCAACTTTTCTGAGCCTTTTTTTCCCATCGTCAGATTCAGTGTTCACATCATACGTAACCAGGACCATCATACAAATACCTCAATTCATGAAAAACGGTGGATATCCATCAATATCCCCCCGTAAAAACCTCGCCATAAGCATTGCCTGAACATAGGGAATCAGTCCGACTGGTATCTTCTCTCCAAGGTATGGGTGAGTAATTTCGTCCTGTTTCCTCTTTTGCCAGGCACTAAGAATTTCCTTTCTCCCATCATCCGTCATGATTACGCCTCCATTCTCCTTTTTCAGAAAATCTTTTCCTTTTACCTGATTCAGGTTAATTACCTTCAGCGCGAGCCGATCAGCCATAAATGGGCGTAATTCTTCCATCATATCAAGCGCAAGACTGGGTCTTCCCGGCCTGTCAGTATGGAAGAACCCGACATACGGGTCCAGGCCTACAGTCTCAAGTGCACTTTCAACATCATGTGCAAGAAGTGCATACAAAAAGGAGAGCATTGCATTCATATTGTCAAGAGGAGGTCTTCTGTTTCGTTCTTTGATGAAAAAGTCATCTTTTTGCTTAAGAATAAGTTCATCGAGCACAGAAAAATAGAATTTAGCACAATTCCCCTCTATACCACGGAGAGAATCAGATGTTTGACAATCATCAATTTTCAAAATATTATCGATTAACAGACTATCAGCAGAATGAATCTTTTTACAATCAATCTGTTCACCATGGTCACGAATACTTCTTCCAAGGACTGTTCGGCAATTGATTGTTTTTCCGATAATAAACGATTTTGCGATTTCCAGTGAATCGGTGGGGCTGTCTGCAATGCGATACTGTGTTCTTCTCAGAAGGACATTTCCCCGCACCCTTCCGCTGACACGTGCCTGAAACTGTCCGTGTGGACTCATAAATGAAAGGGCAATGTTGTTATCGGAACATAACTTCATTAGCTGAGGGCTTGCCCCCATATAGCCGAAACAGACAATTCCCTCCAGATTATAGACAGGAATACGGAACGTTTCTCTTTTGTTGATTTTTACAACGACATTATCCTTGTCCTTTACAAGATAGGAATCAGGATTTGTAACGTATAGCGTATTCAGAAGTTTTCTCATGAATTAAAGCTCCTCAGCGTTCAGATTACAAGCATCACTGACATGCTTTCGGAGATACCCCTCAACAGATTTTTTCTTCTTCGTCAGTTTTGGCATGCATATATCGAAAAGAGAACAGAGGGTGCATTTTCGGTTTTTTTGTGCAGGCGGAGTGATGCCTTCTCGAAAAAGACTGTGCATCTCTTCAGCAAGAGACCGGACAAGACTCCTCAGTTCATCAGTGATGTTGACGTGAATTCTCCTGCGAATTTCATAATAATAAAAATCGGCGGTTTCAATGTGTATTCCAAACATTTCTTCAAGACACATCACCTGTGCACACACCTGCACCTCATCACGCTCGTCGATCTTTGGTTTACCCCTCTTATACTCCACTGGTCGCATGGTCCACAATCCTTCACAACCGGGTATTTCGACACCTGCTTCTGAACGGGTGTATTCAATAACGTCAGCAATGCCATACAGGCCAAGAGAGTAAGAAACCAGGGGAAAAGCACGTGATATACGGACATCCCCTCTGCACTCTGTAAAAAACGGGTCATCAACACGTTCATGAAGGAAATGACCTTCGGTTGTCCTCAGGTTGTCCTTCCATTGCTGTTCGACATGAATAAGTGCCCACTGCCGTTTACAGAAATGAAAATGCTGTATGCCGGATAATGACAGAAGTTCATCATCCGCATATCGTCTCTCGATCATAACTTTTCAATCAGGGTAACTCCATCAGGGACATCTTCTGATACGGTAACATTGTAATCTGTAAATGAACGTGGTGGCCGGTCCCCTGAGATTCTTTCAACATTGACTTTATCAAATAAGATGTGCGACTGACAACAGCCAAGTTCGGTATCATGCTTAAAGACAACCAGTTTTCTGGCAGACATCTTTCCACGTGCTGCTGAGTGGTCATGTTCAAACATATTGACGAGACTTTCCCAGAAGAGTTCGAGATCATCTTCACTGAACCCGGTGCTCTTCTTTGCCAGGTTTGCTGATATGTAGCCTTCCGCACGATAGAGTCCATATGGTATGATCTGTTTTTTCCCCATCGTCTGACCTTTCTTGGCATCGGCTTCCGCTGTTACTGCAAGCCTGGTAACCGTAATCTCCTGCTGGTAAATAGGATCCATACTGCGGCTAAAATTGATCTGCACTGGCCCCCGTATCTGACCACAATTTATCTTTGTGGACATTACAGCACCAAAGGTGCGTATATCATAAAAGTTGTCGCACATAAACTGTGTGGCCTCAGCATCTGGGTTTTCTTTCTCCCCCTTTGGTTTCCTTCCAAGTGCATCGTATGCCCGCTTATTCTGATTATTGAGTACTACCCCGGATTTCACATAGATTTCATATCCCGGCTCTCCCTCTTTTACGAGATCAACATAATCCCGTATTTTTCGTTTCAGGCACACATCTGTTACAATGCCACATCCTGTTTGGGGATCAATCCGGGGCATATTGCCCATGTCAGGGTCGCCATTCGGATTTCCGTTCTCTACGTCAAACAGCAATACAAATTCATACCGGTTTTTGATAACTTCACTCATACTTTATTTCTCCTCAATTGTCTTTTCATTCTTTTTCTGGAAATTTGCCTTGCGCTGATGGTAATAACCAAGCATAAACATGCCCTGCTCATCCAGGTTCATAAATTCCGGGAACTCATAAACTTCAGACAATATCTCTTCAATTGACTGATTTGTCTTAAATCCCCAGTCTGATTTACTGATATGGTGCTGGGCAAGTTTGAGTAAAACAGGGAATACGACCGCCGGAGTTGACGACGCACTGCTGAAATATTTGCTGTTAATGGTTGCACCCATATCTTTGTTCGTATCACTCTGTACTTTTTCCAGAACCGCAAACAGCCTGCCAAGGCGATACGGTACATTCTCACTTTCTTCGTTTAATTTCACAGTAATCAACTCCTCAGGAATATTTGTCAGGCCGGCTCTGCTTTGTCTCAGGAGATACGCCTTGATGAAGCCGGCACGAACGGTATTAATGGCCCCTTTCTCCCCCATCGTTTTCTCAACTTTCACCCGACTTAAAATGGCAGAATACATCTGAATGGGATACGGCGTCTCATTCAGAATAGATTTCATAAGAAGCCCGCCGAGAATGGGGGAAACGTCGTTTTTATCTGAGCTTTTCGGAACCGTTTCATGCAGCAATCGGTACACAGAGATGAGATTTTGGCCAGGATATTCTTCGGAATACTCAGGCACGATATCCATATCCTGATGATGCTGGCCAACGGTCTTAAGAAAATTCCCAAAACTATTCTTATACCAATATCGTACTGCAATACGGGCATTGTTTGGGGATAGTCCAAGGATGTAAAAATTGACATCCGGGTCTGTTCCAATATCCTCTTTCCGAACCTTTTGACCATTTCTTAATCTATTCAGGACATCCTCGACCAGCTGAATTGTTTCAGCATCCCGGATTCGCTCCTGTTCATTCACTTCACCATTGGTGTCCTTTTTTGGGGAAGGGGGGTTTAAGAAAAAAGGTACCATCTGTTCACAGGTTTTATCACTGGTTTCAGCCCAAAAAACGGTCGTTGTGTCTGCAATTCTCAACCGGTTTGCCTTTTGACTGAGAAGGTAGTTCAGGGCGGTGGTATACTTGTACATCGAGATTTCACTGACCGGTGCATTGTAGCTCTGCTTCTTGTTATACGAAACAAATGCATCATCATTGAATCCTACAATCGAAGCACCAGCCTGTTGAGCCCCAAAAACCCCTTTTATCTTCTGGTGTGTTCTTGCAATTTGTTCTGTTTCACCAGTTACAAGGCACTGACTGAAGACAGTATTATCACTCATTGCCTGTGATGAGTGATACTTTTCCCAGAGAGCTTTTACCCCGGAGTTCTGGTGCAAATAGGAGTCATTGTAATCAAAAACAAGATTGCCGCCTGCGAGAATGTCGTCCTTGTATTGCACAATCTTTGGATTTTCAAGGAATTCTTCCGGATTCCATGTATCCAGAAATAATAGTAGTCGTTTCACACCGACAAAATCCATGTCACCGAGAATATCATTGTGCAGTTTACCGAATGCCTCAAAGTACTGCTTAGTACGGGAATTTGTGAGAGTGACTTCTTTGTCATCTTCCTCCAGCACTACGTAATCACTACCTGACTTGTTCAGATATTTTTTCTCAAAATCAGCACGTTTGAGCTTTTCAACACCAAAGACATACTTTGCGTTTTCACACAAAAAATACGGATTGACACCGTTTGCACGGGATTTTTGTTGCGGTACCTGCATCGTTTGTGGTCGTGGTTTTTTCTCGTCTGTTCTCAGGTCGATGATATTAGATATCTCGCCAGTCTCAGAGATGACCAGACTAAATGAGACATTGGCACTACTGTAACCCGGTTGAGGAATTGGGGTGTTTTTATCACTGTCCAGAATATCGTAATATTCGCACAATGCCTGAATGATCATGACACCCCTCCATACCCAAGGCATCGGTTGACGTCAATCGTCCCATCAGTCATGTTTGCCCGGAAGAAGATGGCATTCATTTCATTATTGAAATCGATATCATACAGCATGAACCCCAGATCCTTCTCCCCGCCGTTCTCTCCGGAATAATACGACTCTGGCGTATCTCCTTCGAGAAATTCAAAGCTGACCGGGAATTCGCGACACCCGAAATATGGCTGGTGGAAACACTGGCCTCGTCTCATCCTGCGGAGGGCAATGTTGTAATGTTTCTTTTCGGTATCATCCGGCCCCGCATCGTCGGTCATTTCAAAATGAGCCTCTATACAGTAGCAGACATTACGAAGTACCAAAGATGCCCGCTGCACCCGGTTTTCATTCGGAACCTGACATAATGTTGCCTTTTTCCCGTTCATTGCAGCCTTCACTGCATTCTTTGGGATTTTCCCTGTAACCTCATTCCTGCGGATATTATCAAATTCAATCCTGTTCAGCACATGAATCTTGTCAATCTTCCAGCAGATCGCAGGTTTCCAGTATATCGCTTCAAGAATACCTCTGGCTGCTGACGGTGTCATGACATCATAACTGACCCGCTCCACCTTCATCTCCGGTCGGGTAAAACAGGCATAATCTCCCCATACTTTTAGTTTAACTCCATATCCAATGACAATCACCTCTCTATGCAATCAATAACGGCAGATCTCCCGATGTTGGTTTCATAAGTCCGGTATTTTCAGAATACAGGGACATGTCCGTGAGAACATGAAACCGTTCACCAATCGTATCCAGAGCTCCGGAATTTTGCAGTTCTCTGAATTGCTTTGGATAGACAGAAACAGTATACCCCTGCAGACCTCTGCCGAAATTTTCCGGAAATCCATTTTTCCGGATTTTTTCAATCATGGATCCTGCGTTATCATCCCAGGGAATGACAATGTCTTTCGTTCCATTTTCAATGATGGCAAAGTCATCATTTATCGTTTCAAAAGGAAATGCAAGTTCATTTACCCGTTCATCAAGGGATGGCAGGATTCCTTTTTTGTCCAGTCCATGAGTTCCTTCGTAGCGATAGAGCTTCTGAAAGTAACTCTCAACTGCATCAAGTGATAATGGGTCTTCAAAATCATCGAAGATCATCTCACCAATCTCTGCAACCCGTTTCTGCCAGCTTGTTGCTTTCCCATACTCTTCAGCAGAACGGAACACATAGACGTCTCCCCGTTCAGATTTCCCCTCACGATTACAGCGACCGGCAGCCTGGGCAACAGAATCAATACCGGTCATCGCAAGGTAGACAACAGGGAAGTCAATATCCACTCCTGCTTCAATCAGCTGGGTGGAGATCACCCGGCAGGGGAGGTCATTCCTGAGCTGATTTCGTATATTTTCAAGTATTTTTCTTCTGTGCACCGGGCACATACCTGCACTCAGATGGAAACAACTATTCGGTTCTTCTGAATCAGATATTGCATCAAAAAGAAAACTTGCATGTTTGCGGGTATTTACGATACACAATACCTGCTTTAGCTCTCTCAATCTGTCTGAGAGTTCTTCATCATCCAGTTCTCCGACATTGTTCACATGAACCCGACGAAGTCTTTCATATAACTTTTCCGGAGAATCTATGATTTCAAGAGGTTTTGTTCGTTCATCCAGATGATCACTAATTTTTGGCTGGGTTGCGGTGCATAAGACAACCGTTGAACCATAGTTCAGGACCAGCTCTGATAGTGCTGCCAGGCAGGGTTTCAGGTAGTCCACGGGCAGCATCTGGGCTTCATCAAGAATAATCACACTCTTTGAAAGGTTGTGGATTTTCCTGCATTTTGATCGTCTGTTCGAAAACAGTGATTCAAAAAACTGTACATTTGTGGTGACCACAATCGGGATGTCCCAGTTTTCTGTAGAGAGGGTCAGACCTTCACTGACCGGATCTTTTTCTCCTGACTGTTGTTGTTTCCCATCGTAGTTGCTGTGGTGTTCAAGAACATTTTGTCCACCAAAAATATCCCGAAATACTCTTGCATTCTGTTCGATGATGCTGGTATATGGAATGACGTAAATTATCCTCCTGAGATCATTTTTCATTATATGCTCAAGAGAAAATGCCATTGATGAAAGGGTTTTCCCACCACCGGTAGGTACCGTCAATGTAAACATTTGTGGTGGAAGCTGTGCCTTCTCTCTACACTGTTCGAGAACGTAGTTACGCCAATAATTGATCTGGCTTTCTTTAGCGCCTTTTTTGATAGATTTTGTGTGCTCTTCAAAACGTTGAAAGAGGTCTCCAAAAGTGCTATAATTGCCTCTATTTGCAGACTGTTCTGGATTTGTAAATTGCTCGGTGTCTAATGAGTCTGCATCGACAAGACAGGAATACAACATCCGAGTAAAAAAGGCACATGTGAAACCCTGATTCTCTTTTCCACAAGAGAATCTGACATGACTGGCATCCAGGACGGGTGGAGATATTTCTTTTGAATATGGGCTATAATCATGGAGCTCAGCAGAACGAATCCGTTTTTTGAGTCCGCTCACATTTGTTCCATAATTAGGAATACCACCATGATGTCCTGCAATGATATATTCGAGAAACCTGTTAAGGGGAAATGGATACAGTGATTCTGCCTCACGTGCTCCAGCGGTTGAATGATCGACCCGTCCATAATTCCCTTCAAGCCTGTTTTGAAATTCCTGGGAGTATTTCCCTATGTCATGCAGCAAACCGCCTGCATATGCAAATTCTGATGCATTGAAATTTCCTGCAAATTCAGAACTTATGTTTGCAACATTTGTCAGGTGTTCTTTGATTGTCTGCCAATCAGATTTATTTTCTTTTTCGGTTGTATGGGCGTAATACATGTGAAGGTCTTCTGATGGTTTAAATGGAGAAATCTAAAGACAATAATCTCACTATTATGATTGAAAAGTCCCATTATTGTCTATTAATTTATATCAAAATTATTTAAACCAATATTAATACTTTCTCATTTTCCTAATGACTTTAATACAATATTTATGCTTAAATTGGTATTCGATTGTTATGGATATGGATGGTGTTGTCCCAAAGACGTTTTTTCCAACCTTCAGGTTCCTTTGTTTTCTGTTCTGATCTCATCGGCGGGACTGGCATAATCTTCCCCAATCGCACAACCACTCGCACCAACCCCTTATCACCGTCCACCTCAACACCATCACCATCAGGAAACCACTCCGGCAGGTCATCAATCCCTGTGACACAGGACCGGCCCGGTTGTCCTGCAGACGATCTCTCTTTCACCCCCGGACGAGTCCTGTTCCTACCCCGGAACTGCCCCTGCAACCGTCCTCTCCCACCCCCTTCGAGGACTCCCAAAATGGCCAATCGGGGGCTGATTCGGGCCGGGTTTTGTGTTCCGTGGGTTGGGGTGAAAAAGAACGATAATTCGGACGTTATATGGGAAATGCACCAAATATCGCGCGATGTCAGGGGGGTGCTATTGCGACGAATGTCGAGAGGATGTATGGGTCGTCTCAGGGTGCATTCGGCCCACTCCGGCCGTCTGTGTGGATGGTTTTTCCAGGCGTTTGGGTGGTGATTGTGGGTTTTTGTGTCCAATGGTGCGTTCGTTCTGGAATTTGAGCCAATTTGTGGGTATTATCACGATCATACCGATATGGTGCCGGGTCATGCTGAGGCATATACTACC
>Ga0272441_10010942_pt1 | contig 13593 bp, 6 predicted proteins | sample SSMProp6N_FD_193582 | JGI IMG/M metagenome (GOLD analysis project Ga0272441, IMG submission 193582) | Marine sediment archaeal communities from Little Sippewissett salt marsh, Falmouth, MA, United States - SSM-Prop-6N | ecosystem: Environmental > Aquatic > Marine > Wetlands > Sediment ... | reverse complement strand
CGTCGGGGGAGTTGTCGTCCACCACAACGATGTGCGCGTCGGGCACATGGGCGTGGATCTGCTCGATCAACTCCCGGATGTTCTCCTTCTCATTGTACGTCGCCACGCAGACCCACTTGTCCATGGCGCTACCTCTTTCGTTTGCCCTGCTCTGCTGCCGCCGTGCACATAATGCCGCAAACACCATTAAGGTAGATTCCGCGGCTGGCGTCCCATTCCTGGGGCTCGCGACAGATGGCTTCGACCGATGATCGGCCCGGTCGCAGCCCGCTCAACAAAGAGGTTATCGGCAGCAATACGTAGATTGTGAAGCCGATGAGCAATCCCGATCTGTCTGCCGGGACCAGGGCCGGCAGGGCCAGAAGGACAGGGGTCCGAGGCAGTCATCAGACCATGGGCACTGATTGGTGCGTCGGCCCGGGCGATGCCGGGCCAAAGACGCCCCTCGTACAATGCTACTGGTCGCCAAGACTCGGGGTAGGTCGTGGATCGGCAGCAGTTGGGCGGTATACGCGCATGTATCGGTTGGCGAAGAAGGTCTCGTTGTTGAGCGGCGTCTTGCCGCCGGCTTCGAAAGCCGCCACGTACCCCGAGCCGGGCTTTTCGAACACAGCGATGAGCCTGTGTCCGGCGGCGCCGGGCTCGACGATGACAAACTGGGCACCCCGCTGGCGGACGGCCTCGAGGGTGTACTCCTCGTCCGGGATCGTGAATTGGCCCTGGGTCTTGAGGGAGCTGGCGCGGATGTCGACGTCGTTTTTGCGCCGCGCGAACTCCTGCTTATGGTACTCCTTTGGCACAAGGGAAATGACGCGCACTGAGGGGCCGAAGGAGGGGAAGTACCCGGGGGCCCGGTGGATCTCCACCGTTGGCGTCTCCATGGAGGACGCGGCAATCTGTCGGGTGATGAAGGAGCGGACCTGGTAACGACTACCATGGGTCAGCAGGAAGTCCATCCCGCCCGCCCTGAGCGTCAGATAGGTCACTACAAGGACCCCGAGGACCTGGCATGCGCGCAGCAGTGCAGGGCGCTTAAGCACACGCTCGCGGATAATGTCGGCGCCCATCGCCGCAAACACCAGCATCACCAAGACGCAGGGCAGCATGTAGCGGACGTACTCGGCGTGGACTTTCCAGTACAGCGCAGCATAGGCGAGGAAGGGCAAGACGAACGCGCCGGTGTACCGAGGCCTGTAGAACGCATGCCCCACAAGCCCCACCATCGCCAGGGCAAGCACGGGCAGGCTGACGCTGTCGACGAATTTGTAGCGAGTGCGATAGGCGAAGCTCTCACCGGGGTGGCGGATGTCGGCCAGCGCGCCACGGCGCTCCTTAGACACCTCTACCCCCGCCGTCTTGCCGTGGGTCCATTTCACGAAGCCGTCCCAGTTGAAGGCCAGGTTATTGGCCACTGCGAATGTGGCGCCGAAGGTGAAGATGCCCACCAGGATGACCGGCAACACGCCCCGCCGCAAGTGAGTCTCACCGGACTTACGCGCCACCATGAGGGCCCCAAGAGCCGAAGGCACCATGCCGGCGAACACGGGAATAACCTGGATCTTGACACTCGCCGCCAGAGCGCCGCAGCAGGCCAGCACCACGGCGTTGTTGATGTCCGGTTTTCGCAGGAAAAGGACGTAGGCCAGCACGGCCGCCGCCGTCAGGGCCATACAAAGCATGTCGGGGTTGGCGACATGGGCGTAGTATGTGATGGGGTAGTAGGTGGCGGCGAAGATGGCCAGTGCAAGACCCGCGAACCGGCTCCGCATCTGCAGGCCAATCTCGTAGGCCAGCCAGACGAACACCAGGTAAGCCAGCAGCGACAAGACGCGCGCGATGAGGATGATGACCGTCACCGACGTCTGAGCGTCGGTCAGGCCCCAGGGATAGGTCCTCTGGACGGAGGACAGGTCCAGCCCGCCGCTGAGAACGAGGTAGCCGATATACGGTCCGCAAGCCAGGCTGATGAGCATGGGCTGTAGAGGCTGGTGATGGCCGACCCACCCGCCGGAGAAGCCGCATGCGGCGCCCCTCAGCGCGGTGGCCGGGACCGAAGAGTCGTGGTCCCACGACCCCACATTCGGCAGGCCCCACCAGATGCCGTAGATTCCGACCACAAGCGTCACAGCCAGAATCGCCCTTAGCACGGGGTCATCAATCAGGTGCTGCTTCATAGCCCGCAGTCTCTCCATACCCGCGCCGCTTGCAGGGGTCCGCGATGGGCCCTGGAGATCCGGCCCGGGGTCTGTGCGGCACGCCTGCATCGGCGGGTTCTTGTGGTGGCTAGCCGTCTGTAGAAGTGCGTGACGCTCCTCTTGATTGGAGTGCGGCCTTGACTCGCCTGCGAAGACTACGCCACCATAGCCGCCGCGCAGCACGTTCGAAGCCTGCGCCGGGCCTGCGGTAGACGTCGATGCTGAGCAAGTGCCTCTCGCCTTGTGTGATCTTCCGCTGGTACGCGTGATCGCTGAGCCAATCCAGACGCTCAAGCCCCTCCGCGGCGGCCTGCCGGAAGAGACCGGAGTACAGGGCGTGCATCACGTTGTCGCGACCGAAGGCCATGTCAAAGCTAGGGGCAAACACATAAAGCGTCTTGCCGCTTACCATCGCCACGATGCCGGCGACCAGCTTCTTATCGAGTTTGAGGTACGCGATGCGTGCTTGCCCCACGCCCAGCAGATGCTCGGTGGCCTGGATGAGACACTCGCGATCCTGCGGGTTCTCCCAGGCGCTGACCTTCCCCAGGTGGCGCTGGCGGACGCGACTGAAGGCCATGATCTGCTCGACGACATCCCGCTGCTCCTGGGCCGACGCGCAGATGCCGCTCTCGACGCTCTGGTATTTTCCGCCCAGCTTGTCATGCTGGTTTCTGAGTAGGTTTCTCTCGACCTTGGACGGCACGGATGCGAGGAACTGCTCGTAGTCGCCGAGCAAAGGTCCACAGACGGCTCTTTCGGCGGGCTCGACAAGAACGCCTGCGCCGGCAATCCTGGTCGCCTCGGCCACACTCTCCCAGGTAACGCAGTCGTCGTGTACCTTCCACATCCGCAGGAGTTCCCAGTCATCGTCACCTGCGTCGAGGGCCTGCCAGGTTCTTGAGAAGGCCGGCGCCTCGTCGCCAGCCCTGGCGAGGACCCTGAATCCCTGGCCTCGGGGGCCCTCAACGCCGGAGCCCAGGAATGCCAGGGTGCGTGGCTCGAGGCGCTTTTGCACCATGCCGACCATCATGGGGGCGATGGCGATGACGCCGCCGGCCCGGTCACGGAGTGTGACAATGCGCAGCCTCTTGTTGTGGCCGAATTGCTGCCACCAGGGAAACAGCCACTCCCACTGCATGAAGGGTGGGGCCGGGGCGGCCCGCGCGATGAGCTCTCGCCAGTCCTGTCTGAGCGCCTCGAACTGGGCCGTCTCTGTGGCGAACTCGACGGACCAATCCTGTGGTCGCTCTCGATCAGATTCCTCGGCCGCCTCTTGCGGCGCCTGAAGGTTGGCCTCAAGGTCTTTGATCTGGTCGGAAAGCTCCTTGCACCGCGCGATGAGCTCCGAGGCATCGGCGCCCGATGCTTTGGCCCTGCCGATCTGGGCCGAAGTGGCCTTGCGCTCTTCGTGAAGCCTGGCCAGGTCGCTCTCGAGTGCGGAGGAGGGGTGTGAGGCACCGTTGGGTGGGGCGCTGCGCGCCGTCTGTGAGTTCATATCAGTGAGCCCCCAGGCGAGAAGTGCCTTGTTGCGCAGTGTATCCGCAGACGGACTGTGCCCAGGGCGCGGCACAGAAGCGCGCCCTCTGGCCCGGCAGGAAGTGGACGCTCGGAAGCAGAGCTGTCGGTGGTAAGCGTAGCATCAGCGCACGGGAACCACCCGATGCCCGCGACTATCCGCGGGCCGGTGGGGGAACCTGCAGCCCACAACTCGGGGCCGGTGTCTGACTTTCGGGCTGCGCAGAATCGTGGAATGACATCGCCGAGACGCGGCACGGCCCTAGTGATAGGGAGATCGGCGGTCGAGGAATGCTGCTGCATCGCTTGCCGAGGGCGCGCTCCGGTCGGAACGGCGTCACTCCCTGTCATAGTGGTAATCGTAGTAGGCGTCGGTGGCCGCCGAATCATGGCTCAGGATGTCGTTTACAACGACGCCACTGACCCTGGCCCCCACGTCCTCAAGGGTTGCCAGGGCCCTCTGGACAGGTCCGGCGTCCCCCCGAGCACGGGCGACAAGCACTACCGTATCCACCACCGTCGCCAGCGAGAGCGTGGCGCCGAAGCCCAGGATAGGCCTGCTGTCGAGGATTGTGAAATCGGCGTCCTTCGCCACTTGCTGTACAGCCTGCGCCATCGCCGCGGAGATAGCCAACTCGGACAATTCTCGCCAGGAGTGCCCCGCGGACAACAGGTGCACGCCGTCGATCTGCGTGGGGGTGAGGGCATCCTCCACCTGCGCCTCACCACGGCACAGATCGGTCAAGCCCACGTGATCGGCGATCCCGAGTTGCCTGGCGAAGGAGTGTTGACCGGCGTCGGCATCAATCAGCCTCACCCTCCTGCCGGCGAGGCCCAGGACGGTGCCAAGATTAATGGCGGTGGTTGTCTTGCCCTCGCGCGGCAGCGCGCTGGTCACCAGGATCGAGTTGAAGGGCTCTCGAGCGTGCATGGCCAGCAAGTTGGCCCTCAATACGCGATAGCCCTCGAAGTAGGCCGAGGGGGGCGGGTCGGGGCCGAGCAGGATGTCCGTCGAGATGAGCATGGGTTGACTCCACTTCTTGGGCCTGGTTACTCGGCGGCGTCCTCGGGTGGCGCCGGGGCATCTCCCGGAGCAACCTCGGTCTCCTCAACGATCTCGATGTCAGTGTGCGGGATCCCGGCCAGTATTGGGTAGCCGAGAAGGCGAGCGGCTTCCTCTTCGTTCTTGAATGTCGTGTCGACATAATGCATCACAAACACAAGGACGATCCCCAGTCCAAGGCCACCCCCTGTCGCGACGCAGAGCATCAAGATGAACTTGCGGGACGATTTCGTATTGAGCCTGGGTTCCTCGGCGATCTCCAGCATGTCGCCAAATGCGTCACGATGTGCCTGCTCCGCCCTGGCGGCGGCCAGGTTCTGCTCTGTCTGCTGGTATCGTGTCTTCAGATGCTCGAGGTCGCTTTGCAGGACCGTGTAGCGGGCGAGGGCAGTCTGGATCTCGGCAAGTCGCCTGGTCAAGCCGGCAGAGCGGTTGGCGAGGACTTCACGGCGCTTCGCCACCTCAGCGGCGGCGACCTGAGCGGCGGCAATGGCCTCTCCGACTCCCGCTCCACTGTCGCGGGCCTCCTTGGCCTGGCCCTCGACCCGTGCCACGCGCTCGCGCAGCCTGCCGATCTGTGCCTCCAAGGCGAGGACGTCAGGATGGGCGTCAGTACGGTAGGCCTTCATCTCCTGCAGTGTGAGCTCTCGCTGCATGATCTGGTCATTGAGGTCGTCGATGCGGGCGTACAGGGCACTGGCGGCCTGGAGGCCGGCGCGCGCATGGGTGGGATATGTCTCCAAGGCCGACGCTCGCTCGCGAGTGGTCTCGAGCTCGAGGCCCGCGCTCTGCAGAGCTATTTCGACGATCTCGAGGGCGTGGATCTTGGATTTTCTCTCATCGACGGGTGACCGCCCTCCCTGGGCCTGCTCGAAGTCGGAGACGGCCTTTTGGGCTCTGGCCAGCTCGTCCTGAAGAGTCTTGCGCCGGTCCTCGAGTTCGGTCACGACATTTTGGGCCTCGTCGGTACGCCATTCGGTGTATGCCTTGCAGAGCAACTCCATAGTCTTGCCGAGAACTCGTAGACTCAGTTCGGAGTCGGTCGTCGTGCAGTTCATGTACACATGGTCGCTGGACTTGGCGCGGGAGGCGCCGAGCCTGACCTTGTACTGGTCAGCGGCCTGTGCGGCCATGCCGAGCTCTCGCATCGTGAAGTCGAGGAGCTTCCGACCCGATGCCTCTAAAAGGAGATTCGCCCAAAACGCGCCCAGCCTCGTTCGGTCCGTGGGGATGCCAATAGTGAGTTCTCGGCCCCGTAGCGTGATGTCCACCTTCGCGGCGTCCTGGACCTTGATGGCACCCTCGGCCATGTACTCCTTGGGCACGAAGGCCTGCATGGCGATGACCGCCAGAAAGCCGATGCCACCCAGAACGATGACAAGCCAGATGCGCTCTCGGATTATGCGGTAGTATTCTACGTACTCCACGAGCTCATCCTCACTCAGTGACGCGTTCCGAACTGCCTACAGGCTACGCATTAGTGCCCCCGACCCGAAACTCAACAGCCACTGCCAGATGTCGCTCTTGCGCGTCTTGGGACCGGGCACGTAGATAAGGTCCCCATTGCGCGGTCTGGCTTCCGGCGACTCGGGATCGAGCTTAGTCAGTTCGGTGATGGAGTAGCGCTCTTTGGGGCTTATCGGCTTGGGCTGCTGCTTCACGACGCTGCGTGGCGCCGAGGCGGGCCGGCTCGCCCGGGTTTTCCACCGGTCGCCGAAGTACTTGTTGATGCCGGGTCCCGGTGGTTTGGGACGCGAACCCACGCTGCGCTGAACGGGCTCTGGGGCCGGCGCCGTGACCGTCAGCGGGGCCGCCTCGGACTGCTCTTGCGCCTTCTGGGTAGCCCGCACCAGCCATATGCGGTCGACCCGGGCCGCCGGCGTAAGACCTCCCGCCTTGGCGATTATGTCCAAGTGCGTCTCATCCTGTGTGAAGGGAAACGCGCCGGGTTGCGAGACGCTGCCGAAGACGAAGACCCGCTCCTTGCGCCGCGGTATGATGAGTGTGTCGCCGGCCTGCATTGCTACGTTCTGGGTCGCGTCATTGCGCAGCATGAGGGCCTCGAGGTCTACAGGCAGGGACTTGCCCTCTCGCAGAATCGTCGCGGCGGCCAAGTCGCCGAAGGGCGATGCGCCGCCGGCCAGCGCAAGCGCGCCGACTATCGTGTCCGCCTGAATCAGCGTGTACGCCCCCGGCGTTTGCACCTCTCCAAGCACCACGTAGCTCTGCTTGCGCCGAGGGATGATTAGAGTATCGTAGGGCTGGAGCGCGACATCGGCGGAGGGAATGCCGCCGTTGATCACGGCATCGAGGTCCACCGGCACGCGCTCGCTGTCTCGCAGCAGGTAGGCCGACTTGAGGTCTGCCATCTCGTCTGATGCGCCACCGGCCATAGCGAGGGCCTTGGAGGCCATGGGAGCCTGTGAAATCGGCAGGCTCATGGGTGTCGGCACCGCGCCGACCACGTATATCGGGTCTGGGCGCATGATGGGCACAACCAACACGTCGCTCTCCGCGAGGCTTACGTCCTCGACCTCGTGCCCCATGAGCTTGCCTAGGTCAACGGTGATACGGTCGGGCCCGCGGAGGATGAAGGCTTCCTGCGTGTTAGCGACGGCGGTGCTGCCGCCGGCCATGGTGAGCGCCGTCAGGGCCGAGCCCGCCTGGTCAAGAGGCAGGGCGCCCGGCGAGGCGACGGCCCCCGCGACAAAGACCATCTCAGTGGGCTTCGCGGGGACGATCAGCACATCGCCCGGCAGCAGATCGAAGTCCTCGGCCTCGCCGGCCTCGATTCCCGCCAGGTCAAGGTCGTATCTTCGGCCGGAGCGCAGTACGTATGCAGCCTCCAGGTCGGCATCGGGAAGTCCGCTGCCGGCCAGTGCCAGTGCTGAGCCGCAGGTGGGAGCCTGCTGGTGTGAGAGCATTCCGGGCTGCCGCACTGCGCCCGTGACCATGACGATGCGGGAGAGCTGGCGCGCGGCCGCCATCTCCGGAGTCAATTCGGGCACGACCAGCACATCCCCCGACTGCAGCGGGATGTTGTGGGCGCTGGTATCCGGCTGGGCAATGACATCTGCCGCATCGACGGTAATGGCGTCACTACCGCGGAGGACATAGGAGTTCTCCGCGTCGGCCTGGGCCGCCACCCCACCCGCCCATGCCAGGGCTCGGGCGACGGTGCCGCACTGGTCCGGCGAGAACATGCCCGGCTGCGGCACCGCGCCGATAATGACCACCGACTTCGACGCGAGGGTGGCTGTTTGCTCGGCCGGCGTCTGCGGCGGCACGATCACCAGATCGTTCGCCTCGAGGCGGACGTCTTCGGCAGTACCGTGGAGCACCTCGTCGGCCTGGACCGTCAACTTCTCGCTGCCGCGCAGGATCTGGACGCGGGCCAGGTCAGCACTAGGCAGAGAGCCCGCCATGGCGAGGGCCTTGCCCAACAGGTTGCTCCAACTCCTGGGCTGGGGCCCAGGTTGGCGAACCGCCCCGGCAACATAGACGACCTCAGCGAGTTTGTCGGGCACAACCAGAACATCGCCGCCAACCAGCGCGAAGTCCTCGAGGCGGCCGGCCACGATGGCCCCAAGGTCGATCTTCGACTTCTGATCACGACGCAGCAGGTAGGCGCTTGCCGAATCGGCATTCGATGTAAAGCCGCCGACCTGCAGGATGGCCGTGCGTGCCGTCATGGACTCCTCTGCCGCCAGCACGGCGGGCGCAGTCACGGCGCCCATCACGAGCACGGAACTGGCCAGCTTCCCGGCGGCGGTCAGGGTGGGTACCACGAGCAAGTCGTTAGGCTTTACAGCGGTGTCCGGGCCGCCGCTGAGAATTGATGTGACGTCCACGCTGACACGTGAGCCGTCTCGCATCAGGTAGGCATTCTTCGCGTCGGCCTGGGGAGCGAGTCCGCCCGCCAGGGCCACCAGCTTGCCGACTGACTGGGCCAGCGTGAGGGATATAGGCCCCGGCTGGTTCACAGCGCCGACGACGACGGCCGGAACACGACTGAACTCGGGGATCACCAGCATGTCGTGGGTTCGCAGCTCAGGGTCAATTCCCGTCCCGCTGAGGGCCAGCTGTGCGTCCACCGGTTGACGCTGGTCGTTGCGCAAAACGTAAGCGTTCTTGAGGTCCGCCGAGACGGCCGCGCCGCCGGCGAAGATGATGGCGCGCGCCACCGTTCCGGCCTGTGATAGCGGCAGCAGGCCCGGTCGGGCGACCGCGCCTGCGATGGCGACCGACTGAGCGAGCTGCTCTGCGGCCATCTCTTCGGGTGTCCTGGCCGGGATGACCAGTAGATCGTTCGCCTGCAGCGGCTGGTCGGCGGTGGTGTCTCCACTAAGGAGCCCGGCGACATCAGCCCGGATGGGCTCACCATCGCGCAGAATATACGCGCGGTCGGTGTGTGCGAGGGGCGTCAGGCCCCCGGCAAGAGTGACGGCCTTCGCCAGGCTGTCCGCCCATCTGATGAACTGGGGCCCAGGTTGGGCAACGGCGCCCACCACGTAGATGCTGTCTCTGGGCAAGGAGGGGATTACAAGGATGTCATTGGCCTGCAGTACCGGGTCCCTGTCGGGAGAGCCCGTCATAGCCGCACGGACGTCAACATCAATGCGTTCACCGGCGCGCAATACATAGGAGGATCGGGGGTCCGCGCCCTCGGCCAGGCCTCCGGCCATCATCGCGGCCTGGCCCGCCGTGCCCGCCTGCAGCAGCGGCACTGCGCCGGGGGCATTGACAGCGCCCGTCACAATGACGATCTGGGGGGCTCCGATACCCGATTCCCCGGCAACCATGGGTACGATCAGGACGTCCTTGTCCTGCAGGGCGATGTCCTGAGCCTGCTCGGTATTGCCTGCGAGGATGCTGAGTAGGTCCACGCGGATGCGCTCGGCCCCACGCAACACGTAAGCGTCGGCGAGGGTGGCGCCCGGAGTGCCGCCACCGGCCAAGATGAACGCGCGCGTGCACGTGCCCGCCTGGTCAATGGGGAAGTACCCGGGCCGTTGGACGGCGCCGGTGACGGTGACGATCCCGACTACCTTGCGGGGCACGACGACGGTGTCTGAGGGCTCCAGGGGTACGTCATTGGGGATTGGCTCTGCGCCGGCGGAGTCAGTTATGCCCACGGCCTCCTCGCGGCCGCGGCGAACGATGACGATCCTGCCGGGATCCCCGCTCGGCGTGACGCCTCCGGCGGCGGCGAGCAGACCCAACAAGGTGGGCGTCATATCGATGTCATAGGCGCCCTGGCGGGCGACCTCGCCCAAGACGTGGACCATCGTCGGCGGACGACCGACGATCGCGACGACGGCCGATGGCTCCACCAGATACTTGGTGCAACGCGCGATTATGAGTTGAGCAAGCTGAGATGTGTTCAGGCCCACCACGTTGATGGCGCCGAGGAACCTGGGGAGTTTCACCTTGCCGTTGCTGGTCACCGCGAACTGGCCCGACAGGGATGGCTCGTTGGCGACCGTCACGTCCAATATGTCTCCGGGGCGGATAACGCCACTGGTCACGGTCCTGGGCAATGCGGCACGGGTCCCCGAGGCAGAGAGCGGAGACGTGGGCACGTAGGCCCCGGCTTGTGGCTCGGACGAGAGACTTGCGGAGGACAGGGCAAGAGGCACCGCACTCAAAGCACGCAGAGCATGATTGTCACAGTGCCCGGTATGCCAAACCACGAGACACACAAGGAGTGCCACACTGCGCGTCATTCTTGCGGGGGATGCAGAATACGTACAATGGCGACCGGCGGCTGCCATCGGCTCACCGTCCCTGAAGAAGCAACGTGTTCAGAGATTAGTCTTTGATTATAGCTTCGAATCTAGCTGCAGAGATAGGCTGCTGCTGTTGACGAGCGATGTCACCGGCGCACTCTAATAGCCGCACGTACTGAGTGCCGCCAAGCAAAGCGCGACCCACCTAATCAGCCCGCCCCTCCCACGTGCAGACCCCGAGCCGCACTGAACCGGCACCATGATAACCCCGACATGATTCCTTGTCAATTCTTCACACGTCAATCCAGGCGCGACCGTTGAGAGCAACTGCGCGCCGAAGGCGGTGGTCACAGGCGCGGGGCGCTAAGGCGGCTACCGTCGCAGGATGACCTAGCTACATCCCCCCGACCGGTCAGAGGTCTGCGGACTCTTCCGGGAGATCGACCCGTCACCCTAATAGTTCGGCCCGGGAGAAGAAAAATGGAGTCGCATCGCCGGGGGCAGGGAGAGGGCGACGCGACTCCGGTGGGCGCATTGGCAGCCATTCGTGTCGGAACGTCTATGCGTCCCAAACACAAGCTGCCTCCGCAGCCCAAAAATCAGACCGTTGCTCGCATTTACGCCTTAAGTCACCGTACACCGTGCGCCACCGCTGCGCTGTGTACCCAACGCCTGGTAGCAGCAATCGCACCATCGCGTCGCAGATGCGTGGCTCCAGTGCCCTGACAACAAGATGTCCCATACCAAGAGATCATTGCGGGAAGCAAGTACAAGGGGAGTCGCAGACGATCAATGATCCGCACCCACAGACCGATGCCCGACAGGAAGCCTGGAAGACACATCCATCGCCCGGCATCCCGGCCGGTACGCCTATACCAGTCTATGAGACCCACCCAAGGGTCCTGTGGCACCACGCGCCAGGTAACGAATCCGCACACGTCCAGAGGAGCCAACGCACACACGGACCCTTAAGCGTCAGAATCACGACCACCCGAGTCCCCCTGCTGGCGGCACCCATCAGGAGGCGATGCAGGTGCTCCAAATGTCCCCGAGAACCGTTGGACCGGGCTCTTCGTACAGCACCACCTGCGTCCCCCTATATTAACGAAGGGCCCTCAAAAGGTCAATCGAAAGGGGCAACTATTTCGGCGTTTTTCACCCAGCCTATGAGAGGGCCATGATCTCGGGGGTTGTATAGACTAAAGGTGTCTTCCAGATGTCATAAAGGTGCATGCCGTAGCAGTACTTTTTGGTGTTCTGTGGTGGCGCGTCGTCCACAACGCGGGCGCGCAGCCCGGCAGCCACAGCGCTCCTGGAGACCGGACCGAGAACGCCACGGCCGCCCGCTTCTGCGCTGAGCAACGGGCCCTACTGGTCTGTGCGGCCTGCTGAGGAATGCCTCGCGGGCTCAAAGGGTCTCTTCAACGGTTCTTCTAGATGATGGCTCGAACGAGGACAAACAGACCTGCGGAGATGACGGCGACGGCGGGTACCTGCACCACCCAGGTCACGGCGATCTGTCCCATGATCCTCCAATCAACAGATGCGATGCCGCGCGCAATGCCGACACCGATGACGGCGCCGATAAGGACGTGAGTGGTTGAGACAGGGAAGCCTAGCCGGGAAGCCAGGACGACTGTTGTGGCCGTTGCGAATTCCGCGCTGAAGCCTCGGGTGGGCGTTAGGTGAGTGATCTTCTCGCCGACGGTTCTCATGACGCGCGGCCCCCACATCGCGATGCCCAGGGCGATGAAGGCGCCGCCCAGGGCGAGTGTCCACAGAGGGACGGCCACCTGGCCGACGACCGTGCCGCTCTGAGCGATATTCGCGATGGCCGCGAGTGGGCCGATGGCATTGGCGACATCGTTGCCGCCCTGCGCGAAGGCCACGCAGCAGGCGCTGACCACCTGGAGACTGGAGAAAACGCGTTCGACGAAGCGGTAGCTGCGGTCTCCTGCGGCGATGGGTGTGGGAGCCTGGGCCTTGACGTCTTGAACCAGGGAACCGACGAGCGCGGTGGCTTCGGAGACCCTGGAGGGGCTGGCGCCTGCTTCGCCGGAGACCTCGCGGGCTCCCTCGAGCGCTCGGAATGCGCGCTCAAGGGAGCGGACTAGGTGGGCCTGCGTGTTCTCCTGGTCGACCCTGGCCAGGGCCTTGTGGTCCTCCTCCGTGGGCTCGGCGCGGCCCACGAGAATCCAGCCAAAGACGGCGGCCAGACCACCCACGAGACAGGCAATAGTCAGGGCCTGCTGCCACGGCATGTCCAGGTGCAGGTTCTTGAGGCCCTTATAGAAGATGACGAGGCACAGTGTGGCGAAGACCGTGAACACAAGCGCGGGGGTCCAGGCTCTGGTGGCGCCGATGGGGTCGCGGGAATTGATGATGAAGGCCACGACCGCTCTGCTCAGTACGTAGGCGCCTGCCCCGGCGATCACAGGACAGATGACCCAACTCAAGACGATCTCGCCGATCTTGCTCCAGGCCACGGCTGAGGGGCCTGCCGCGATAACGGCGAACCCAACAACACCGCCAACGATGGCATGTGTTGTGGACACCGGCAACCGGAAGTAGGAGGCGCCCTGGACCCATAGACCGGCGGCGAGCAAGGCCGCCAGCATGCCAAGCATCAGAGCCTGAGGGTCGCCGCCGAACACTTCCGGGTCGATCATCTTCTTGCGGACCGTATCCGTCACATGTCCGCCCACAAGCACTGCGCCCAGGAAGTTGGCGATGGCTGCGGCGATAATGGCCTGGCGGATCGTCAGCGCCCTGGATCCGACAGAGGTGCCCATGGAGTTGGCCACATCATTGGCACCGATGTTCCATGCCATATAGCCGCCGAAGATGGCGGCCAATACCACGATGAGAATGGCTTCCGCGCCCACTGCTGCTCTCCGATCACATTCACCTGTCAAGCACTGCAGTCAGGTGTCGTAAAGTGCCCGCGGGACCAGATGCCGCGGGCGGATATGCTATCGCGCCAGCATCAGGCGCACCCGGTTTGCGAGCTTCTTCGATGCGTCGGCCAGGGAGCCGATCAGCTCAATGATCTGGTACCACAGCACTGTGCTGACCGGTCCGATCTCGT
>Ga0272441_10010941_pt1 | contig 13594 bp, 10 predicted proteins | sample SSMProp6N_FD_193582 | JGI IMG/M metagenome (GOLD analysis project Ga0272441, IMG submission 193582) | Marine sediment archaeal communities from Little Sippewissett salt marsh, Falmouth, MA, United States - SSM-Prop-6N | ecosystem: Environmental > Aquatic > Marine > Wetlands > Sediment ... | reverse complement strand
ATGGCCCGGCTTGGCCCATGCCCGGAGTCCAGACAGGAACCAGATGGCCCTGTGGCGAATCTGCACTATGGGTCGTGCAGGTCGTCTCCCAAACCCGGAGGCCCTGCTGGCCCCTATGCACGATCATCGCGACCGGGAGGCCGATCCATGACCGGCCCACATTGGTTGCTGACCACCTGCTTTTTCGCCGGCCTGTGTCTTGCCGCTGCCGCCGCCCCCCAGCCCGTTGCGAAAGCGTCACCTGTCCTCGTGCAACAGGGCGAGGACGTCATGATTGAGAGCTTCGGCGCGCGACGCATCGTGCGCCGCGGCGACACATCCTATATCGGCTACTCGCAGAGCATCGACGGCAAGTGGCACATCCGCGTCAGGGCCTTCAACCACGACACCGGAGCCCTGGGCGAGCCCGTGGATATCTCTCCGGGAACCGACAACCACAGCATCATGGGGCTCGTGGCCGACTCGCAAGGCCGCCTGCATTGTGTCAGCGGCGGCCACGGCCCGCTGACATATGTGCGCTCCCTGCGGGGCGATGACATCTCCCACTGGACGCCTCCGCGGCAGATCGCTACCGAGGGCACCTATGCGATGCTCATGATCGATCGCAAGGACCGCATGTACGTCTTCTACCGTCACAAGGGCTCGCACTTGGCCATGCAGACGTGCCCACCCGACGGCGACTGGCAGCCCACGCGGATCATCGGCACCGCCGGCAGCGGCCTGGTCTTCTACATCATGGGTGTGGCAATGGGCCACGAGACCGGGCAGCAGAGCCTGCACGTGGCAGGGCACTTCTACGGTGACCCCGCCGCCTACGGGAGAGACTGGCCCAAAGAGGCCTACGGCTACCGCGTCAGACCGTGGTACATCCGCTCCCCGGATGGCGGTGACACCTGGCAGACGGCCGGCGGCAAGACTCTCGACCTGCCTGTGAGCGAACGAACCGTGGATGTCCCCTTCGATCTGGAAGAACCCTACGACATTCCCTGGTCGGTGGATGTGACGGTGGACGATGAAGGCCGGCCTCACGTTTTCTGCGCGTGGTCATACCGCAAGCCCGGGCCGGACCTGAGCTACCGCGGCGTGCAGGGAGCCATTGGCAAGCTGCCCGGCCATTTGTGGGAGCTCACGTGGGATCAGGGCGAATGGTCCTCCAAGCCCGTGGTAACGCCGGGCCTTGCCGGCGCGCACCTGTACCATTCGGCGGCCATCTTTGCCGAGGGTACGCTGCATATCGCCGTCACCGCGTACCCCATCGCGGACGCCGGCGCGGCGGCCACGCAGCCCACCCAACTGTTGCACCTTTGGGCCGGGCACGGGGAGGATTGGCAGGAACGGCTCGTCGCGCACAACGCAACATTCACCAACAACTGGAAGCTACCCGATAGCAGTGGGGTGCTCGAGCTGCTCTGGCGAGGCCGGGCGCCGGAAGGCGGTGCGAAAGCCGCGATCTACTACACCCGCGGCCTGGCCACGCCCTGAAACAGACAAACGCCACCGTGGTTCTGAGTCCGTATCACGCGCAAAGGAGACCGCCATGCAAATCACGGCCCATGTCCACGGCTTCAAACTGCCTTTTACCATCAACCTGGGGCCGGGCAAGGCCCTTGAGCGGTTCGTCTACGCATACATGATCTATGGGGAGAGGATCTGGCTCATAGACACCGGGGTGGCGGGCTCGGCGGACGAGTTCATCGGGTATATCAAAGGTACTGACCGCAGCCCGGAGGAGTTGGACACGATCTTGCTCACCCACGCGCACCCCGACCACATCGGGGCCGCCAGTGAGCTGAAGCGTCTCACCGGCTGTAGGGTCGCCGCCCATTCCGACAGCATCCCATGGATCGAGGATGTCGGGCGCCAGTACATGGAGCGCCCGATACCGGGCTTTCAGGAGCTCGTAGGCGGCTCCGTCGAGGTCAATACGCGCCTGGCCGATGGCGACACCGTCCCGCTGGGCGTCGCCGGGTCCCTGCAGGTTATCCACACTCCGGGTCATGCCGGCGGGCATGTATGCCTGCACTATGATGAGGATGGGGTGCTGTTCAGCGGTGACTGCGTTCCCCTGGCAGGCTCCTTGCCCGTCTACGACGACGCGGTTACATGCGCCAAGTCCATCGACAAGATCCGTGGTCTGCAACAGCTACGCGTGCTTCTGTCCTCGTGGGACGAGCCACGCCGGGGCGGTGACATCCCGACGGTCATGAACGCGGGCCTGGCATACCTACAACGCGTTCACGAGCTGGTTTTGGAGGCTGCGCGGGAGCATCCCGAAGCCGAGCCCACCCAGATAGCTCGGGTCGTCGTTGAGCGCCTTGGGTTGCCGGCCGCGGCTCTCAACCCTCTGGTGCTCAACTCGATCGCCTCACACCTGCGGGTCGCCGACTGCCCCGACCTGCTGAACGCCTGACGCCGGAGCGCGATACAGGCCTGCCCGGCCCTTGACGCGGTTCGCCACCTCGTGCAACCTTGAATGCCGCCGGGGCTTCATTCTCGCAACCTGCGGGTGGTGGCAATGCCACGCTTCAAGTCTGTCATGCCCATGCTCAAGACCCGGAACCTGTTCCGCACCATCGATTTCTATGTGAGCGTGCTCGGCTTCGAGGTGGACACTCTCCGGCCGGACGATGACCCGACCTGCTGTATCCTCAGCCGCGACGGCATCAACCTCTCCTTCGTCGAAGATGACACCCTCTGGCCCGGTGATTCTGCCATGACAGGTCAGGTCTGGATCGACGTATCCAGCCTGGAGAGGCTGTTCGCAGCGATACAGGATAGGGTGGAGATCCTCCGGGGCCCCGAGGTCTACAGCTACGGCCGACGGGAGTTCTCGTGCAAGGACCCCAACGGGTATGCTCTCGTGTTCTCAGAGCCCGCGGACACCGCGTCGACGAGCTAATAGCCTTACCGCAACCTTGACCTGACACTCATTCCATCGTCCTGCCGATACGGACGCCATCTTCTAGATCAGGAGGACCCATCGTGAGCCGCGAACGCGACAGGGACGTTAGGCTGGCCGTGGTCACGGGTCGACACCCCTTCGATGTAAGGGGGTTTGCCGAACTATTCCGAAGTATCGAGGGCATCGACGCGTACATCCAGCATATGGAGGACTTCTCCGCCGACCCCGCGGGCCTGAGGGATTGGTACGACGTGGTGCTCTTCTACAACATGCATACCGACACGCCCACAGGTGAGGGGCCATGGTACGAAGCCGGGATCAAGGCCGCCCTGGAGCGCCTCGGGCAGACGGAGCAGGGAATCTGCGTGCTGCATCATGCCATCCTGGCCTTCACCGACTGGCGTCCATGGGCCGAGCTCGTGGGCATCCAAGACCGCGGCTTCGGCTTCCACATCGGCGAGACGGTGCAGGTCCAGGTGGCCGATGGTGAGCACCCCATTACCGAAGGGTTGCAGGGCTGGGAAATGATTGATGAGACCTACGCGATGGCGGATGCGGGCCAGGGAAGTCACGTACTGCTGACCACCGACCACCCCAAGAGCATGCACACGATCGCGTGGACCCGCGAGTATGGTAAGGCGCGGGTGTTCTGCTTCCAGTCGGGTCATGACAATCAGGCGTGGGCCCAGACCGGCTTCCGGCAAACCCTCACCCGGGGAATCCTCTGGGCGGCGGGGCGAGCGCAGCCCTCGACGTAGGGATGCGAGAAGGGGTCCCGGGGAGTCGTTGCGTTCACAACGGCCTGCCGACCGCCTCACCCCCGATTCCGTCCCGCAACCGCAACCGCGGGACGGAATCTCCGCCCTCTCCTTCGCCAACGGCGCTCTGGCGAGGGGGAAACGACAACGCCGGCCGCCGAGGTACGAGCGGTCCCCAGACCGCGAAGGTGTTCTTCCTCTCCCGGACGTCCCGCGGTGTGCTCCTGGGGCGTCTGCCTGGATTTTCCCCTTCCGATCGCGTGAGGGGCGGTGTGCCAAGCAGGTCGCTACCCCTTGGCGGCGGAGCCCGTGTCATAGGGGTGTGATGCAAGGGTCGAATCTGGTGGCGTCCCCTACTGTGCCCCGCGCCGACGCGGGTTGTTGGCATTGCTTCCCCGCGCCATCGGCGCGCCAAGGATCGCCACGCGGTGTTTGCGTGGCGATCGGGGGTCCGGGGGAGCGGGCTCCCCCGGGCGGGTTCGGGCCGCAGGCCCGAGACGTGGCTGTTGGCTGCAGGCCCGAGGTGTGGCCGGAGGCAGTTTGATGTAGGGCCGGGATGCCCTGAGGCCCTCACCCCATCTCTTCGACCATGCGCGCGTGCCAGTCCTCCACTGAGGCCTCGACGAAGTACATGCGCGTGATGGCCTCACCGGTCTGTCCGGGCTTTAGTGGCCCCATGCTCGGAGAGCTGTGGATGCAGGAGTACTCCATGTTCTGGAACAGGAAGAAGGCGGGCCTGGAGACGGTGGCCGCCAACCTGCGGCCATCGCGTGACTGGATGGCCAGCCAGCCCTCGAGTACGGCATCTTCAGGCGTGGCGCGGAAGTTGGCGACGAAGGGTATGTCCATGCCCGGAGGCGCGCCCTCGACGCTATACAGTTGGATGGTGGGCCGCGGGCCGAATTGCCGTGGCACCTGTATCAAGCGCTTGAACTGCCCCCCGGTGCGGCACCAGTGCCTCACACACTCATTGTCGCGTATTGACCACGCGCTGCCGCACTGGAAGCAGTTGAAGGCCAGGCTGTCGGCCCAGTCCCTGTCACTCTCATTGGTCACCGACACCTTCGCCTCGACCCACTCTTCCGAGGGGGTGAGGATGATTGTGTAGGAGAGCTCTCCTTCGGCCCGGGCGACGGATTCCCACATCCCATCATCGAGCTGCCGCCAGTCGGGCTTGAGGGTGTTGAACCAGAAGGTGCGCGCGGTATCGCCGATGGCCTCAGGGAACCCCAGCCCGAAGCGTTCGCCGGGGAAGGCCGGTATGTCCGTCAAGTTCGCGCCCATGTTGCCCGAAACGGCGCTGATTCGGATATTACCCACTTCAGACCACATCCTTTGCGCAACGGAAGCCGTAGAAGTCGCTGGGGTTGTTGGCAAAGCCGCTCATGTTGCGGGCCGCGGGGCGCAGGTTCATGATGTGCTCGAAGCACCAGGCGCCCCCCTTGATGAAGGCGGCGCCGGGGCCGGGCGAGTCGCTGCACCATTCGCTAACGTTGCCGACCATGTCCATGACCCCGTAGGGACTGGCGCCCTTCGGGTGGGCGTCAACGGGCGCCGTGTTTGGGCCGGGAGTCGCGGGGTCGGCGTTGAACCGGCACGCCTGGGGGTCGAAGGCATCACCCCACGGAAATAAGAGGCCCGCTTCGCCCCGGGCGGCCTTCTCCCATTCGGACTCGGTAGGAAGGCGCTTACCGGCCCACCTCGCATAGGCCGCCGCGTCGGCCAGGTTGACGAAGACCACCGGATGGTCGCCGAGCCCCTCGGGGGGCTGGGGCCCATGCCAGTGAGGACGCGGCCGGTAGCCGGTCTCGCGGCAGAAAAGGGCGAACTGCCGGTTCGTCACCGGGTACTTGTCGATGGCGAAGGCCCCAAGGTCCACCTGCTTTCCGGGCATCTCGCCGCTGAACCAGCTCACGTCATAGCCATACTCCCCGGCCAGGCGTTGAGCTTGCTCGACGGTCGTTCCCATGAGGAACTTGCCGGCCGGAATGACGATCATCTCATCGACCACCGGTGCATCACTCTCCTTGTCGGCATTGCCTCGGCTGCCAAGGAGCGCAGCGCCCCCTGCGAGCACAGCCGTGAACCATTCGCGGCGATTGGGCATCGTGACCACTCCCGTGACATGGGTCGGGTACAGGCAGAGTCGTCTTATGGAACCTCCCACGCGATTGTGCATGCCGACTGGCCTTCGGCCATGGTGTGCTTGATGACGATCGCCTTGACTGCGGCGTCGTACAGCCATCCCTCAGACAGTTGGCACAGGGCGTGACTGGTGGCGGCCCGGGACCCGCAACCGCTGACCGTCGTGGGCTCGGCCACGGGCGCGAGCACCGAATGTGTGGCGACGCCCGGCGTCCCCCGGCAGGAGAAGGTGAGCCTGCCGGCCGTGGGGTTTTCGGTGGTGGAGACGATGGTCGCGCCGCAGTTGAGCGCAATGGGGCCCTCCGGGCCGTGCAGCCCCGCGTAATGGGGCTCCAGGGACTTCCCCCGCAGACGGAATTCGTTAAGCATGAGCAAGATCGGGTTGATATCCGCCGGGTTCGCGTGGTTGTCGGCCATCTCCCACGAGTCCGGGTAGCATCCCTTGCTGGGGCCATCGGTGTACTGCTGCCAAAGGGCCGAGTTGGTGATGCCCTGAGCCGGCTGCAGCCAGGGGAAGCTGCTATCGAGGGGCGCCAAGTCCTGTAGCGCGTAGGCGTAGTCAAGGCCCATCCACACCACCGGTCGCCCGATCCAGGAATGGGTGTAGTACGTCGAGCCCATGACCCCGATGCTGTTCCATAGCATGGTCGGGTAGCCTTCGAGCTGCCAGGTGTACAGGAAGGGCAGTCCGGTCCACGCCCAGTAGCGAGCGTGCTGTAGATGTACACTATCGCCGGTGAGCCGGTAGGCCTCGCAATAGGCTTTGATCGCCAGTGCCGCGGCCAGCAAGTCGGGCTGGTACTGGGGGCATTCCCACATGGAGGCGCCCCGGGGCACGTCGTACTGCGCCATCTGCCCCATGGCCTCCAGGGCGGCCCTGGTTAGCTCCGGGTGCCCCGTGTATCTGGCCGCTCTCACGGCCACGAGAGATGGGTACGTGGCCTGGCCCAGGGCATGGGTTCCCGGAATGCCCAGGGCCGCGTGCTCGTCGTCGCCCGGCCGCCACACCCACAGCCCATTCTCGCGACCCGCGAGGGTTCTGCGGGCCATGCGTGCGTACTCGGCCAAGGCCTGCGGCAGATAGCCGTACGTGAACTGCAATAGCGGGCGATTCCCGTGCACCGGAGCAACGGTGTTCGTCTCACGCAATGACCGGTCGGTCACCAGGTCGATGCGTCGCTGTAGCTCGTCCCCGACAGCGGCGTCGACGCCCATGCGTAGGTCCAAGAGCAGCGGCGCGGTCAGCGGAACATTGGCTTCGGGCTTGGCACTGGTGTGACTGGGCCAGCCCGGCGGGTCGTCCTGCCATAAGGTCTCGAGATACGCCACTCGGGATAGCTCGCGCTGCCGGGTCCAGTTGCGGGGTTGGGGCGAAGGCTCGGGCAGGCCGAACAGGTTGAACCAATGGGCCATCGCCTGGAGCACAAGGCCGCCGCGATGGGGCCCGTGAACGATGCTCTTGGACGAGTGGCGGGCCGCGCTGTCGGCCACCAGCCAACAGGCCAGCCTCATGCGGCCGGCGGGCTGTAGCACGAAGGGGACGCGCGCCTCGTATTCATTCTCCCGGACGTACTCACCCACCGAGGGTGCGAACAGGGACATGTGTGTGTAATCGGGCCCTTTGCCGGGCGCCGGCGACAGGAAGCGCGCCGCGGGGTGCCTTTGGCCGGCGGTCCACTCCTGGCTTGCGTCCCACAGCAGGGCAACCAGGGATTCTTCGGCCTGCACGGCCATCAACGGAGTCGCGATCTTGTAGTGCGCCGGCACTCGCCGGTCGTTGAGTGGGGGCGCCAGGTCCCGAGCCGAGGAGGAGGGCTCGTTACCCTCGAGGTACTCCAGTCCGGGGAAGATGGCGAACTCCTTGGCGGCCCCGAAGGCCTTATCCCCGGCAAGGACCTCCGGGCCGTAGAATGCTACAACCTGCAAGTCCCCGCCGGCCACAAGCTCTTGCTCAACGCCGATCCGTGGCTCAGAGACGTGGGGAGTATATGTGACCATCACACGGTGGCGCGTCCCGGCGGCATTGATCGCGCTGCAGCTCAGACGCACCGAGGCCCCGGTTGATCTGGCTCGCCATTCGGCCAGGCGGAGCTGCTCGCGCTCTCCTTTTGCGCTCCGTACAATCAGGCGTGCCAGGGGAAGCAAAGAGCCGACGCGCTGCCAGCGGTCGCCGCTCCACGTGTGCAAGACACCATGCGGACCCGCACCCGGCGATAGCACTATAGCGAGGCGACACCAGGGGTTTCCCACGAGGGCGAGGACGGCAGGTCCTCCTCCGACGCGGGCAGTCGGCCCTCTGAAGCGCTCCTGGGGCAGCGCCGGCTCGGGAGGTCGCACCACCACCTCCAGCGATGGCCGGTCGCCCACGTCGGCCGTTAGCCGCCAGCGCCCCGGCTCATCAGCCACCAGGCCGGCCCACTTGACAAGTATCTCCTCGCCCGGGGCCGCTGCGCAGGTCCGAGCCACCAGATCGCCGTCCCCGCAGAGCTGACTCAGCCCTCCAGGGCCCTCAACGGTGAGTGGCACCTCCGCGCTGCCCCTATGCAGCCCCTCGCCGGTGTTCTTGAGCCTGAGGAGAGCATGGAAGGGCCGCCCGGCCAAGACCAGGGGCGAATCAAGCTCTAGGTCGGTCGGCTTGAGGTGATACGTGTGCGGCGCCGCGTCCACCGAGATAAGCTCCGCGCGGCCGCTCTGGACTTCCAGCGTCAGGGGCGCGATGGTGTCGAACAGGATGGGCACGAGATTGCGGCCGGTTGGCAGCTCAACCCTCGTGCGGGCCTCACCCATCGACAGCACCGCGGTCGCGGGGCCCCGGCACTGCACATGCGTCACCGCCAGGCCCACCGTATCCCGGGGTAGCCGCAGGTAGTCCGTGGTGGGGGACAACAGGACGAGGGCCGGCCGGCCGAATAGCGCCCAGTCGTACGTCGTGTTGCCCTCGATGGCATTGGTGCGTAGTTGCACCGAGGCCTTAGCGCCCCCAAGATCGGTGAGGTCCACCGCCCGCAGGCGCCATCCCCCCTCGGCCACCGTCTCGGCGAACCGACACCGCCCGTTGACCCACACGGTGAATCGCACCCCGTTGGGTTTCCTGTCATCATCCCATGGGATGCCGTCACTCATGCCGATCCGGAACAGCAGCAGCGCGGTGTCGCGCCCCCGGCAGATGGGAATCGGCACCGCATCGAAGCCCACGATGCTATCGCCCTGGGAGGTGGGGTGCAGGTTGATGCTGGGCACGATGACGTTCTGAGTGCGGCCCAGGTGGTTCACCCCGGCGTGGGGGGCGTTCTGAACGGTGGCCCGGCCAAACTGCTCAACGAATTCCTGCACCACCTGCGCGCGTGCATCCGGCCCCAGCGGCCCCGTCAGTTGCGCATGGGCCGCCACCGTGATCAGAAGCGCCGATGCCACTGCAATCGACAGGACTCGTATTCGTATCGCCATGGCTGTGTGTCCGCCTCCGTGTGCGAATCGGCTGCATCGCCGAACAGGGCGCCCCTGTCACAGGTCGGCAACAAGGCCGTCGCTTTGGCGGGCGTTCCTGATCTGCCGATCACTGCCCACGCCTCCGTGTGTCTTCAGCGCAGGTCGATGCACTTCATCTGCTTCTGGTCTCGGATGAGAAGCTTACCGTCACAGAGGGCCAATGGCGCCCAGCAGGTCTGGGTGTCCAGCAGCTTGGCCTTGGCCAGGGGCTTGAAGGCCTCGGGACTCGGGTCGATGAGGTACAAAAAGCCGTCTCTGCCGTCCACGCTGATGAGCATCCCGTCGGCGAGAATGCGCCCGCCCTTGTCGAAAAACGGTGAGTGGCCCGTCTGCCACTTCACATTGCCCTCCAGGTCCATGCACACCATGCCGTCATCACGACCGGTGTTGGTTGTGCACTGTCCGTATAAGTGTCCCTGGTAGTGAATGGCGGGGTGAATGTGACTGCCGAAGGCCTGGGTCTTGAGCAGCTCTGTGATCTCAAAGGCGTTCTGGTGCTTGGTGACGCGGATCAGAGCGCTGCCCGCTCGGTACCCGCCGGTAACGAACAGCCGGTCGTCTCCCAGAGCGGTGACATTGGGCACAGGGGTCTGGCACTGCCACCCATGGTAGGCCCACAGGACGTCGCCAGTCTCCGGGTCGATGCCCATCACCGCGCCATCCCCCTGCTCCTGCTCTGCATCCGGGGGTTTGGCGTCCTGCGGCGGATCCTGGGCCGCTCTGCCGCCCCTGCGGAAGATACCCCTCCGGGGATTCCCGGCGCTGATGGCCACGATCTGATCCATCCCCGCGATGGTGACCACAGTGGGCGACACATAACCGGCACGACCTCGGAACGCAGCGGAGGCCCACCGCACCTCACCCGTGGACTTGTCGAAGGCGACGACCCCCGCCTCCGGGGTCTGGATCGCCACGATGACCAGGTCACCGTACACCAGCGGGTTCTGTGCCAGCGCCCACCTCGGCAGGCGTCCGCCGCCGAAGTCGCGCCAGATGTTGGTGCTCCAGACGGATTGATGGGTGTTGGCGTTCACACAATGAAGGTCGCCGAAAGGCCCGCAGATGTAGATGCTGTCGCCATCGATGGCGGGCACAACTCGGGCGCCGGCATGGCTCAGCCTGCCCGGCGCTGCATACGAAAACGTCCATTGCTCTTGGCCTGTCTCCAGGTCCAGGCAGCGCAGAATGTCGGTCTCATTGCCCTCTCGATCAAGTACGTATACCTTGTCGCCGCTGACCGCGGCACCCCCGTACCCCTTCCCCATGGGAATAGTCCACAGGACCTGCGGGCCCTCGGCGGGCCAGGAGCGAGCCAGGCCCGTCTCTGTTGAGGTGGCGTTCCTCTCCGGACCCAGGTACTGTGGCCAGTCGGCGTAGCACATGCCGGCCAACGCGATGACCATTCCCGCCATTACCGCGGAGCGATGCTTCACCATCGGATCAACCCTCATGCTGTCAAGGATATGCGGCCGTGCCTCGGGAGCGGACGGTGGCTTCCGGGTGTTCTTACGGCTTCGCCACGGGGCGCAAAGCTCCTGCGCCGCGACACCTTACGCTCCCCAGGTTAGCGCCGATGTCAGGCTGTCCCCCAGAGGTCTATCCCCCCACTGAGGAGAAGCCTTCCGGTGTTGTGCGCGGGGCCGGCAACCCCACGCGGCGAAGCCTCCAAAGCCGTATCCATCTTGCGAGAATGGGCGGGTGACCATGACTCTTGGGTCGATCCAGACACGAGCGGCGCTGAGCGGCGTGACGCTCTTGGTGACGTGCCTGGCTGTCGCCGCTGCCCAGGGAGCCACGATCTCCGCGGCAATTGAGTTGGTCTCGCCGCGGGGCGCAGAGCAATGGAGCGCCGGCAGCCTGCACTGTATATTGTGGACATCATCCCCCGTGGTAGCGACGGTGAACATCGAGTATTCCACCGATGGCGGGAGGGTTTGGCGGCCGGCCCTTGATGCCGCCGGCGGCCCGGCCACAGACGTTCCCTCAGCCTCCGGTGGCAAGAACCGCTTCCGATGGGAAGTGCCGCAGAAAGCAGGTTCGCGCTGCAGGATCAGAATCAGCGAAGCGAGGTCACCTTCAATGAAGGACGAGACACGGCGGGATGTCGAGATCACTTCGTCTCAGAGGGCAACCTACGAATGGAAGCCGATGACCCTGAAGGCGGCCTTTGCGGGGCGTGACGGGGCCGGCGCCGTGGTATTCCAGGACAAGATGTGGCTACTGGGTGGCTGGAACCCCCGCGACAAGGTGAACTTCCCCGAAATCTGCAACAGTGAGGTCTGGTCCTCGACAGACGGCGCTACCTGGAACCTCGAGCTGCTCAAAGCTCCCTGGGAGGGAAGGCATACCGCCGGGTACGTAGTCCTCGACGACAAGATCTGGATCGTCGGGGGCGATTGCATCCAGAAGCACTACCAGAATGACGTATGGAGCTCGGCCGACGGCGTCAACTGGCAGCTCGTCAACGAACACGTACCGTGGGCGCCCCGCATACTGCAGTACACTGTGGCCTTCAAAGGCAAGATCTGGATCATGGGCGGGCAGACCCTGCCTCAGTTCGCGCCGGCTGAGGAAGTCTTCTACAACGACGTATGGTGCTCGGCCGACGGAGTCGACTGGACATGCGTCACCCAGAACGCTCCCTGGTCGCAGCGGGGCATGATCGGCGGCTGCGCGGTGCTCAAGGACCGCATATGGGTCCTGGGCGGCGGCACCTACGACACGCCCGACCATCCCCAGAGGCTGTTTTACAACGATGTATACAGCTCCGCCGATGGGGTCCACTGGGAACGGCACACCGAGGCCGCTCCATGGCACCCCAGGCAGTACCACGATGTAGGCGTCTTCGATGGCAGGCTTTGGGTCATGGAGGGGTGGAACCAGCAGAACCGCAATGACGTGTGGTACTCGGCCGATGGCACTAACTGGTACGAGGTGCCAAACACGCCCTGGGCGCCGCGCCACGCCGCCAGCGTGTTCGTCTATGACAACGGTCTGTGGATGGTCGCCGGTAACAACATGTTCCCCGATGCGTGGAAGCTCACCCGCGTGGATTGAGAGGGCAACCGGGAACGTGTAGCGAGGCCATCGCGGTAGTTCGGCTGCGGTGGCTGCGCGATTCACATAGCCTTCCGGCGGAGTTCACTCGGGTACGCGTTTGGCGTTCTCTGGCTGGGGTGAGGGACACTCGAACGGTATACGGTCAGGGGCCGACGCCCACGGACCGCGGTTCACGCCGACACCTCGGGCCGCTGCGCTATCGCGCAAGCCGAGGTTGCCTGCTCCCACAAACACGAGCCGCCAGGCTTATGTTGCGAGGTGCGTGGAGCAACACACGCTAGACACGTACTCACTGGGCGGCGGATCGCCTTGGGAAGCTCACCTGTGCCTAATACGAGGGTGATACCACATCGTGGCCCGGCTCGATCCGCAATGCCGGCGCCTGTGCCGAATAGGTGTGGCAAAACAGCTCCGGCTCGAAGCGGCTGATGCCGTCTCCTACTCAAAGGCCCTCCTCAGTGCAGGTGCGGGCCGCCTCCTCGAATGGCGTGCCCTGGGCGAGCAACTCAAACAACCTGGCCTCACGTCGCTGAAGGGTCTCGGCCCGGGTGATCACGTCTCGAGCCGATTCCGGCGCAACGATGACCACGCCAAGATCATCCCCACGTACGAGGTCGCCCGGACGCACCAGCACTCCCGCGCACGACACCGGGATCTGGGATTGGGACTGGTCATTGTCGGCCGTGCCCCCGCGGGGAGTGATGGCGCGGGCGAACACCGGGTACTGCACCTGTCGGATGCCAGCGATGTCTCTGGCAGCGCCATCGATAACGGTGCCGCCCAGGCCCTTCTGCCGGGCCCACGCGCTGTATATCTCACCCCACAGGATCACTTCAGTGTAGCCGCCGCCGGCAAGGACTACCACCTCGCCTGGTCCGGCCTGGGACAGGGCTAGGTCGGAGCCTCGGGTGGCGCCCGGGTAAGTCCGCACGGTGAAGGCCGGCCCGCACACCTGGGCACCCTCCCAGACCGGCTTCATGCTCGAATGCATGGTGCCGGGGTCCATGCCGCTCCGGCGCATGACGTCACTGAGGGTGGCGGTGGACAGCCTCGATAGGCGGCCAACTAGATCATCAGACATGGCATAACCTCCTGTGAGCCGAAGGGGCGAGCTGAGCTTGGTGGTGGCCGTGCGTGACCCGCGCCGGCGCGGATCGTCAGTACGCTTTCGCCCTATCTTCGTCGGCCGAGACGTGGGTGTGAGTTGTCGGCCGTGGCCGGCTTGCGAGCCGCTATAAGG
>Ga0272441_10010940_pt1 | contig 13595 bp, 7 predicted proteins | sample SSMProp6N_FD_193582 | JGI IMG/M metagenome (GOLD analysis project Ga0272441, IMG submission 193582) | Marine sediment archaeal communities from Little Sippewissett salt marsh, Falmouth, MA, United States - SSM-Prop-6N | ecosystem: Environmental > Aquatic > Marine > Wetlands > Sediment ... | reverse complement strand
AGGCGGGAGCACCCCAACTGACGCGGACGTCATTGGGGGCGAAACCCCCGAACAGCAAGTTCATGAATAAAAAACAAATACAGGAGCTCTTTGACAACGCCCTGGAGGCCGGACGTAACCGTGACTATCAGCTGGCGATCGAGCTGCTCCAAGAGGTCCTGGTGCAAAGCGATCAGTATCCCGCGGCTCTGCTGTATCTGGGACGCGCCTATCACGCTTCCGGTGACTTCAACCGGGCAATCCAGGCCCTCCAGTTTTACCTGAAACTCGAACCCGAATCCGCCCAGGGTCATTTTTTTTTGGGACGCGCCTACTTCACCCTTGGACTGTTTGGACACGCCTTCCGGCATCTGAAAGTTACCACCACACTTGACGGATCCTTCGTACCCGCCTTGGGTCTGCTGGGATTGACTCTGCTCAAACGGGGCCATCCGCAGACCGCGGTCTCCGTATTCGAGCGTGCTCTGACCCTGGAACCGGACAACAGGCGTATCTTTACAGGCTACCTCAACGCCCTTCTAACCAATGGAATCCGTTTGTTTCGCCGGCATCGCTACGAGGAAGCCCGGGATACCCTCCTGTTTATCCGTAAACACCGCCCGGAAAGCCTGGTCGCTCATCTGTACCTGGCCAGCATCTACCGAGAGCTGGGAAATCGGGAGCTGTCTTTGTTTCATTTCCAGGAGGCGGGGCACCTGGCTCCGGAGGACCCGGTGCTGCATCTGCAGAAGGCGATCCTCTACCTGCAGCAGGGAAACAATCCTGACGCCTTCGAAGAGATGGCCGAAGCCATGAACCGCTTGGGCGGCCGGAAGATCTCCACCCAGGATGTACAGAGCTTGCTACGGCTCATGACCATCGTACTGTTTCAGAATCATAGACACCGGGAAGCTCTGGAGAGCGCCCGCCGGGTTCTGAGGATCTCCTACCGTGACGGTGACATGCACGCCATCATGGCTGAATCCTTCAGCAAATTGGGAGAGCTCAAAAAAGCCAAGAACCACTACCTGCGGGCACTGAATGCGGACAGGAACCGGCTGGAGTTCAACTACGGGCTGGCAGCTGTGCTGTGGGGGCGTGGGGAGTACAAGGAACTGAATAGCGTGTTGGAGCGGATCTTGCGCATCCACCCCGAGGATGAATACGCTCTGTACTACAGGGCTCTTAGCCTGCCCTGCCTGGTGGATGACGTGGGGCAAACCATTCCCGTGCTGCAGGAGCAGATCCGTCGCAGCGGACCCGATCCCCACCTGATGAATGCCCTGGGCCAGGAGTACCTGCGGGCGGATCTTCCCGCACTGGCCGAGGGGTGGTTCAAACGCACTCTCAAACGAACAGCCGATTCCGAGGAGGCTCTGCAACGGCTGATCGAGGTATATATTCGTCTGGATGAGAAAGGCAAGCTGCTTCGAGCCTACGCCGACTATCTGAAAGCTTACCCGGAGAACCTGGATTCGCGCAAAAGCTACGCCAGACAGCTCTACGAACAGGGTAATTTTGCCAAAGCCTGCACCCAGTTGGAGGCGATTCTGCCCCGGGAGCCGAAGAATACCGATTTTAGAATCATGCTGGCCCACAGCTATCGACAGAACGCCAAGTACCCGGAAGCGATCCTCCTCTATAGGGAGCTCCTGCTGGAAACACCGAAGGACCTTGACCTGGTGAAACCGCTGGTATTCTGCATGGAACGCAGCGGTGACCGGGAAATCGTGATCCTGTTGCTGGAAAAAGCCATCAAGCTGTTCAAGGAGGATGTCTGGCTCCAGCAGCGCCTGGGGTCACTGTACATGGTCACAGGGCAGCTGGAGAAGGCGGCTAAAACCTTTCGCAGCATCATAGGGCTGGATCCGGAAGACTGGCAGGCGTACGGCAGCCTGGGCGAGCTATACGGTAAGATGGGAAACAACCAGTTTGCCGAACGCTTTCGAAAACGGGGTGAGGAACTGAAGGAGGCATCCGCGCAACGCCGTGAGGCTGCGGATACAGATTCACCGCAACGGCTCGGCAAAGTAAGAAAAACCGGAGCAAAGAAAAAGTAATTGAGTGTAAAGGCGATCTATCCCACGAGTGAAGGATTGAACTTTCAGGCGGATGCGGCCAGAGCAGCCAAGCTCATCGTGGCGGGTCTCAATAAATTTACGATTTGGCAGGATGTACCTTAGGACTGTAAATCCAGCCTGAACTCGAATCGATTCCTGTGGATCGGCTCTCGGGCCCCTACCCTACTTCTTCTTCTTCTCCGCCGCTTTCTCGATGTTGATCTGAGCGATGGTCAGCGCCGCAATCGGTACCGAGTAGGAGGAACAGGACACGTAGTTCAGTCCCGCCTCCATGCAGAAACGGATATTTTCAGGTATCGCTCCGTGTTCCCCGCACAGTCCGGCAATCAGATCCGGACGAGTCATACGGCCGCGGCGGGCAGCCACTTCGATCAGCTCCATGACATGTTTGTTGAGAAGCTGAAAGGGATTGCCGTCGAGCACGTCGAACTGTGTATAGTCCGGCATGAAGCTGTTGAAATCATCCCTGGACAACCCAAGTGTGGTCTGAGTCAGGTCATTGGTGCCGAAGGAGAAAAACTGGGCGTAGCGGGCGATCTCTCCGGCACCCAGGGCGGCCACGGGAAGCTCGATCATGGTGCCGATCTTGTACGGAACTGCTTGAGCCTTGGCGGCCTGACGTACCTCCTCTTCCACATCCACCAGCCCGCGTATGGACCCACCCTCGATCTTCTTGCCATAGATCAGGAGCTTGAGCTCGCTCTCGTTCATGATAATGGGGATCATGATCTCCGCGTGGACCGGGACCTTCTCCTTCTTCAGCTTGTACACAGCCTCGAACAGGGCTCGGACCTGCATCTCGTAGATCTCCGGATAGGAAACGGCGATCCGGCAGCCTCGATGCCCCAGCATCGGATTGAACTCCGCCAGCCCGTCACAGCGGGCTCGCACCTCCCGCTCACTCACATCCTTGCCGCCCTGGCTGGTTTTCAGATAGGCGATGAATTTCTTCATCTCCTCATTGTTATGGGGAAGGAACTCGTGCAGGGGCGCGTCCAGCAGCCGAATCGTGACCTCATAGGGACTCATGGCCTTGAGGATCCCGTAGAAATCGGCCCTCTGAAAGCCCTGAAGCTTCTTCAGCGCTGCTTTTCTCTGTTCCAGCGTGTCGGAGAGGATCATCTCCCGAAAGATGTTGATCCGCTTTTCATGAAAGAACATGTGCTCTGTTCGGCAAAGGCCCACTCCGGCCGCACCGAAGCTCTTGGCCAGCCCCGCATCCCGCGGCGTGTCCGCGTTGGCACGCACGTGGAAGGCCTCGATATCCACGTGCTTCTGAACCAGCTCGTTGAAGTCCAACAAGCCCGATTCTTCTGGATCCGGTTCTATCAGCTCCGCAGTGCCCAGGTAGATGGCCGGCTCCCCGTAGTAGGGCACGTTCAGGGTCAGGTAGTCTCCCTCTGAAATGGTCACCTCTCCCATCGTTGCTTTACTGCCCCGGATGCGCATATCCGGCTTGACCAGCGAGACCTTGCCATACTGTCGGGCCACGACTGAGGCATGGGCCGAGTAGCCCCCTTCATTGGAGAGCACACCGGTTGCCACCTCGATGGCCTTTACGTCTTCGGCAAAGGTTGCGGGCATGCAGAGGATCAGACGGGTATCCTCCCCTTTGAGCTGGGCATCTTTAAACGCATCCAACAGTCCTTCGGTCGTGAAGAACACCCGGCCGATAGCCGCACCGGGGGCACCGGCGATACCGCCCTTCAGGGCTTTCATCTTGGTTACCGAGTCGGGATTGATCACCGGGTGCAGGATCTCGTTGAGCTGTTTCGGTTTCACGGTGGAGACCACGTACTTGTCGTCCACCACCTTGCGGTTGTACAGATCCAGAAGAGTCTGGATCTCCGATTGGGTGGACTTGATCATCACCGCGCGCTGATCGATCAACCAGAGCTTCTTTTTCTCTACAGTGAAGCGGATCGAGCGGATTTCCTTGAAGTGATCCTCCACAGTCCGGGCGATCTTCTCCAACTCACCCAGGTACTTCTTCTCGATAGAGTTGATGTCCTTGCCCGCAGCCCCGATCGAATCGAAGGCGCTCTGGTAGAACTCGCCCTGCAGCGTCTTGAGACCGGTGACGATGTTCCGGGTGTAAAAGTTGCCGCTGGCCGAGTCCTTGCCGTAGTTCCCGTAAACCATCGGCTGGATGAGCAGTGCCGTGTCACGGTTGTTCATCTCATCCAGGCTGAGCATATGACTGATGCGCTGTAGCGCGATCTCCAGCTGGTCGTAGGCATCACCTGAGAAAAATCCTTGTGGAAGCAGGGGTACGATCTCCTTCACGCTGGCATCCCGCTCCCTGGCGCTCATCTTGCCGGACAGCTGTTTATCCAGCTTGTCCTCGGCCTGACGGATCTTCTCGGCGTACTTCTCCTTCTTCTCCAGCTCGGCTATGCGGGCCTCGATCTCCAGAGAGCCCTTGCAGAGGAACTGGACCTCGTGATGCCCGAAATTCTCTCCGACGAACTTCACGAACCCCGGCAAGGTGCTGTCTGTCAATCCGTAGTTGTGAAGCGTGGGATAGTGGGTGATAACCAGAGAGGGGCTGATCACGATCTTCACCAGCATTGGGTTGTCCGGATCTCCGAACTTCTTTCCCGTACCGGCCTCCAGTTTCTTGAAGAAACTCTTCAGGTGTGCCTTGATCGGCATCTCCGCCAGATCCGATGCGATCTCCGCGTCGATCACGAAACCCGGCAGAATGGGAAGGTTCAGGTCGGCAAGCTCCATGGCGCGACGGCCTCGAATACCGATCTTGTTCAGCACCTCTTCCTTACTCACATATTCTTTGTCGCTAAAAAAATAGACGTTTCTCTTCATCTTTCCACCCCTCAGAACAGGTTCAATACGGTATTGACCGGAAACCTCAAGAAGGCTTCAAAGGCCGGACTGGCACCCTGCTTCAGATACCGCTGCAGCTTGGCCAGGTCCTTGATCTCCTCCCCCGCGAGGGCGATCATGATGGTGGAGCCATGCTTGACCTTGCCCCACTTGAACAGGGTGTTGATGTCGTGGATGCGCTCGCCTTCATAGAAGATGAACACCTCCAGGGTAGGATACTTCATGTTGTAGCTCTGGATGATCTTCTTCCAGGCTTCCACGTTCCCGTTGTGAAACAGCTCGTTGCTCACCGGGATCGAGTACATCGGTGTCATCCTGCGCTTCTTGGATGGTGGGGGCGCCGCGGGAGCGGCAGCCGGTGCGGCGGCCGGAGCGGCGGCTGCGCCAGCCGGGGCCGCCTTGGCTCGGGCCCGGGCCGTTGGCCTGCCCGGTTTCTTTTTCACTTTGGGTTTTGGCGGCGCGGGAGGCTTGGGTGCCTTCCACTTGAACTTGCCCTGAGTCAGGGTCGCGGGTGTTCGAACCTTGCCCGTTTCCAGTAGTGTTATGAGTGCGTCGATCGCCGTTTCCAGCAGCTTCTCCGGCGTCTTATCGGTCAAAGTACCGGCATAGATGGTGGCAAGCTCGTTTTTTCTCAGACCCTGCACCGACACCCAGTGCTGCTTGTTCTTGGGATTGATCAACGTCAATCCCAGATCCGGATGGTAATAGGCCAGCACCAGATCCACGCCATTCCACTTCCCGACTTCAGAGACGATTCCGTCGAACTCCTCGATGTTTCGGGTCAGGTTATAGGAACGAGACCGGTAGTTGTACTTGGGATGCCCCACCAGCAGGGCGTTCACTATGGGACCGATCTGGTTGGATTGGATGGCCTTCTCATCAAGCAAAGCATTCAGCCCATCCGCCAGGTTCGTTTTGGATTCGAACTCCGGCACGATGTCGTTGACCGCCAGAAAATGACGCAGGGAACGGTTGAAACCCTCCCGAGTGCTCAAACCGACGTATTCGTATACAGCCTCTGCCATGATTCCCCCTTTTCTCCCGCTCGGGATCTGTTCCGTGGGAGCTTCTATAAGTTCTTCTTTAGTCCATTATGATCGACACCCACGACAGCTGCAAGCCATTGTCGTGCGGACAAAATAAAATGGCGATCCCCCGCCAATAAGGGCAGAGGATCACCACATGTTAGCATTGCCTTCAGTTAGATCTCTTTCAGTCCAGAAGATCCTCTCGATCGGCTTTTGCTGCTGCCCTTGGGCCGTCCCCTTCCGCTGCCCTTGGGTCGTCCCCTTCCGCGGGTGGTTGTGTCCACCACGCCGGCTTTGGGCTTATCACTGACCTGAGCTGCGGCGGTTTCACCGGTGCGGATCATGTCCACGAACTCCGAACCGGCCGCTGTTTCCCCCTCTTCACCGAAGGGGGCTTCACCGAAGGACATGGCGATGTCCTCCCGCACCGTTGAGCGTCGTCTTGAGAAGGAGGCGAAGGCCGCATCGGCGAATCCCTTGGATACACCGAAGAGGAACTCGTTCAGCACGTTGGCCATGCCTTCCAGAGTAGCCTTCTTCTTCTTGATCGAGGTGATGTCCACGTCCAGGATCAATCCGGGTTGGATGTGATACGGGTTGATCATGTAGTCGAACTTATTGAACTCCGCTTCCAGGTAGTTCAGCCGCTCTTCGGCGACCCGGCGCTGGATCGGATACTTGTACTCGTATACCTTCTGGAGCTTGTCCCGCATGAGGATGATGCGCCGCTTGACCTTGTCCTTTTCCGGCAGGTAGGTGCGGTTCATGCGCTCAACCTCGGTATCCCCTGCCACCACGAAGGTAACCTCATCCCAGGTCTTTTCGATGTCTTCGTACATCGGATCCCCGGTCAGGGCCTTGATCTTTCTCTTGATCTTGTTGCGTTTTCGCTTGGCCAGATCCTTGAAATCCTGGACCCCTTTCATGAACTTGGAGTCCTCATAGACCATGTCCAGGACATCCCAGAGGTGCTGGATCTCCACTTCCATGCTCTTCATCTGCACATCGTAGGCCTTGCGCTCTTCCAGCAACTGGGCCTGATCGTAGTACTTCAGGCGGATCGAGTAGCGCTCGTCCGGCAGGGAGGCGGGATCGGTATCCTCGTATTCGCGGATGATCAGCTCACGGGCGTTTTTCAGGTTCTCTATGTACTGGTAGCCCATCTTAGAGGTATCCAGAATCGAGGTGATCGAGTTGATCGATGTGTTGAAACCGCGGTTGCGGATGTTTTCCAGGTCGATGATCTTCTTCAGATTCTCCCGGATGTTTACCGGATCGTACTCCTCCGGATCGATCTCCGCGCGCAGCCCTTCGATGCGGTCCATCAGGCTCTTGGCAAAGAAGGTGTAGCGCTTGCTCTTGGGATCGTCCTTGTCGTCGGAGGTGTACCTTTCCACCCGCTTCATCTTTTCGAAGAGGATCTCTCCGTCAGACATCTCTTCCCGGCCCTCGTCGATGATCGCCTCTTTCAGGCCCTCGATTTCCTTGTCGATCAGGTCAAGGATGTGCTTGGACAGCATATCCTTGATCAGGAACTCGACGGTGACCTGATAATGGAAGATCGGGCTGATCAGCTCTGAATCCAGGATGTTCACCGACAGCTTGACATCCGATACGGTCTTAGGTCTGTGCGTCGAGTCCTTAAAGGAACATTTGACGATCGAGTAGGCGTTCTGGCCCCGGACGAACGCGCCCACATCGGTCTTCTGACGCAGCAGGCTGTTAGTCATGGTCTCCAGGTCGTTCACTCCCCGCTGGATGTGCCCGTGGAGGTGACCGTACATGTTGACGATCGATTTTTCGATTTCACCGGTATTGAACTTGTCCATTCCTCCGATGGCATCGAGCAGGGCGGAAATCTCCTTGGGGGTGTAGCGGGCCAGGGTCTTCATCTCTTCCTTGTCCACGAAGTTCCTGACCTTCTTGACCATCTCATCTTCCGACGTCACCGCGTAGCGGTTGAACATGTTCTGGTAGTTCTGGTTGTAGTAGTTGTAGATCTTCTCTTTCAAACCACCCATCACGTCCAATCGTTCCAGGACCTGAGGGGGCAGTTTGGCTTGTATATGGTTCATCACCTTATCTACTTCTTCGCTGAGCAGCAGATCCACCTCCGCCTGTTGATCGCGAAACTCCTGAGCAAGGGAGTTACGGGACCCTACGGCGCTTGGTTTTTCCGGATGAAAGACATTCGGACTTTTGGGTAAATCAAGACTCGCCATAGCTTTTCTCCTTCATTTCGAGGTCTTAAATTAAATTATTCACACCTAGACACAAATGTAAAGCACAAAATTTTTTTTTCACTTTCATTTTAAAAAAAAATGGTGCATGCTGTGTACGAGGAGCTTCCTGATGAAAATTCGCCTTTTTTTCCTTATTGTACTCGTTTTTTCCCTGATTCTACCCTTCTCCGCAGCCGCTGACGAGCGGGAGGAACCGATCGACGTGATCATTGCCCTGGACAAGTCCAAGTCCATGGCGGAGAACGACAAGATTGAGGCTGTCAAAGAGTACGTCAACAGCTATATCATCGACGAGCTGCTCATAGAGGGGGACTTCTTCCTGGTTGTGGCCTTCTACGGCCAGACCGAGATCCCCATCTCTACGACTATCGGCAGCGATGAGGACAAGGAACGGGCCAAGGCCATCATCGCCCAACTGCTGGGCGACGGCGTGTATACGGACATCGGCAACGCCCTGGACGTGCTGGGTGAACAGGTGGAGAAGTACGCCCACTCTGAGCGCAAGAAGCACCTGCTGCTGATCACGGACGGCATCCAGGAGGCGCCGCCGGAGAGCAAGTACTACTCCCCGGACGGCAGCTTCAACCACGCCTTCCTGGAGAACACCAAGGTCATCCAGAAGAAGGGCTGGAAGGTGCACATCCTGGGCGTCGGCCTGGGCGAAGAAGCCCAGAAGCTGGCCGATGAGCTGGCCGGCACCTACACCGACCTGTCCGAGGAGCCCACAGTCGAGGAGCTGACAGAAAAAACCCAGGAGTTCCTGAGCGCCCTGGAGGTTACCGGGGCTGTGACTATGGATCCGGTGGACTACCGGGGCCGCAGCCGGATCCGCCTGAGCGTGAAGAGCAAGGGTTACCAGGAAGAGCAGACAGTCGAGATCAGCGGAGTCCGCCTGACTCTGCCCGACGGCATGGAGAAGAGTATCCTGGAGGATTCAGCCTCCTTCAGCTTCGCTCCTGATTCGACCACAGAGGTGGGAATTTCTGTACGCATCCCCGCAGCCATGGAGTCAGGGGATCATACAGGCAATCTACGTTTCGAGTTTTCCGGAGACAAACGTTTCCTGCCGGTAGTCAGCTCAGTCGACTACTACGTGAAATCCTTCTTCGAAAACTTCTGGTGGTGGATGCTCATCGCCCTGGTCGTCCTGATCCTGCTTGTTCTGTTGATCCTGCTGCTTGTCCGCCGGCTGAAGAAGGTCAAGTACCGCTTTCAGCTGATCGCGGGGGCCAAGAAGGCGGATCAACCGGCCTACAAGATCAAGGAGGGCAAGCCCCTTTATTTGGAGCTCGCCGAGGGCGAGGTTGGGATCAATCCCAAACGCAATCCCCAGAGCATTGCCCGACTGATGGCCATCCAGAAGGGGGTACGCATGACGGTGCTCAAATCCGAGCGCTTTCCCAAGTTCTACGATGCGCCCCTGGACATCCGGGATTTCGACTTCCGGGTGCGCCTGGATCTGGACAAGAAGAAGGATATAACGGTCCGGCTGGCCCGGGTCGGTTAGCTTGACCGAACTGTCGGGATAACTCGAGGCGGCTGGACAGCCGGCCCGCGGTCAAGACCTTACGGTCAAGACCTGACGGTCTTGCAATCTTGGCGAGTTTAGCACAAAATCTCTCTGATTCCCCCATGAATGATTGTAGTATCTATTTAGTTGAAAGCGGATTCCCGGACACTCTTCCGGGTTTCATTCCCGAAGTCCCCGGCGCCTCTTTTCCCTTCTGGGGACAGTACTGTCTGTTGGATTTCGCGGCAACGGCATTTGCTGATCTTGGTGAGCAATCCTACAAGATTGTTGCCGAACCGCGCTACCGCGGTTTGGCGCCCTTCCTCACCGCCAGATCGCAGGGGCAGAGGGAACGGTCGATCCTCGCGGATCGGGGAATCAAGGGATTTCTGGAGATCCTGGAGTCGGATCCTTCCCCCACCATCCTGCTCTGCCCTCTGAACCTGGCCTGTTTTCCGGAGAGGAAAGCCCTCCGGAAGGCGGTGGAAAACACCAGCACCTCGATCGTACGCATCTGCATTCAGAACGTGGAAACCCCCGTCTATGTGGCCGGGAAGGAGGCTCTCCTCCGTGCCCTGGGAAGCTACAGTAAAAACCACCCTCTCTCTCCCAAGCTGGGCACGGCACTGTTCTCCGAGTTCCTCCACGCTTCCTTCGAGGCCGTGCGGAACATCCCGGGCAGGATCCTGTTTCAGAACAACCTTACCCAGCTGTACAAGGAAAACCTCTGGCTTGTCGGTCAAAACGGCCCGGTGGAGTTGCTGGAGCAGCTGATCACTCCTGTAAAGCGCAACGCCGGGGCGAAGGGTTCGCTCATCGACAGGGGCGGGCACGTAAAAAACTCCCTGATCAGCGCCGGAGCGCGGGTTGAGGGCTATGTGGAGGGCAGCTTCATCTTCCCCGGTGTGGTGGTACACAAAGGCGCCTCCGTGGTGAACTCGGTGGTGATGAATGGGAATCGGATCGGAGCTAAAGCCCAGCTGTACAAAACTCTGGTTCTACCCTATGTTGGTGATCTCGGATCGTCGAATATCGGTGAGGGAGCCGTCGTGGGCATGATAGAAGCGGGCGCCCGGAACTTCGATTTTCCCAAACAGATCCGCGAAGGTGTGACGGTGATCGGAATGAATGCGGAAGTGCCCAAGGGGTTGAAGATCGGTTCGGGCTGCCTGATCGGTGCCCGGGTTGGTGCCGGCCAGCTGCGTTCGGTCAAAGAGCTTCCCCGCAGCAGCACCGTGCTCAGGCCCGAAGATCCGGATCACGATTGAGCCCGTGGAGAGAGTGGAGTAAGCGCAATGCCCAACGATGCCGTCATTGAGTTTATCAACAAGTACGACAAGTTCATAATCACGGCCCATGAAACACCGGACGGGGATGCCCTGGGCAGTGAGTACGCCATGCTGCTGGCCCTGCAAAAACTCGGCAAGACCGCCCGTATCCTCAACGCCGATCCGGCTCCGCAGAAGTTCGCCTTCGTAGCCTCCGGGGATGAATTCGAGGTCCTGGTTCGGAAGGAACAGATCCCCGAAGACATCGGCGAATACGGGCTGTTCATCCTGGATGTGAACGACATCAACAACATCGGACAGGTGGCAACCCTGATTTTGCCGCGGGTCAAGGAATATTTCATCGTGGATCACCACGACAGTGAAACCGTCCAGCTCTCTCAGAATCATATCGAGCAGAATGCCTCCTCTACCTGCGAGATTCTCTACCTGCTGTTCCGGGATATGAAGCTGGAGTTGGACCTGCCTATGGCTCAGGCCCTGTATATGGGGATACTCTACGATACCGGATCGTTCATCTATCCCAAGACCACGGCGGTCACCTTCGAGATCGCCCATGATCTGGTCAGCCTGGGAGTTCAGCCTAATCAGACCTACGTTAGCGTGTATGAGAGCAACTCCATCAGCTCCCTGGTACTGATGTCCAAGGTACTGGCGACCCTGGAATTACACTACGACAACCAAGTGGCCGTGCAGACCATGACCCAGGAGCTGCTCCGCACCGCCGGAGCCGCCTACGAGGAATCGGACCTGCTGATCAACATCCCGCTGCGCAGCGCCGATGTCCGGGTCAGTGTTTTTTTCAAGGAGAATCTGGAGGGGATCAAGCGCTGTTCTCTGCGCTCCAAGGGTAACATCGATGTGGCAACCATCGCCCAGAGCCTCGGAGGGGGCGGACACAAGACAGCCGCCGGCTTCAAATGCCTGCGACCCTTCGACGTGATGAAGGTGGAAATCCTGGAGATGCTGCACGAGTACTTCAACAACCCAGAGGCGCAAAGCGAATAGATGAACATCCCGAATATTCACAAGACAATCCGGTACCGTCTGGTCCCGGCGATCCTTCTCTTGCTCCTGCTGTCCGTGCTATCCAGCTGCAGCGTATTCAAGGAGGATAACGAACCGGAGACGGGCACGCGGAGGATCGTGCCGGAAGTGACCGATGAATCGAGTCCGAGAGGAGAAAACGGCAACGGCATCTACGCAGAGACCCTGGAACTGACCCCCAAGGTGCCTTTGGATGATACGGAGAAGCTGATCCGGGTGATCAATACCAACCTGGATCTGGACACCAATGACGAACAGATTCTGGTGCTTCGCCAGAAGGATGATCCCCAGGCGCTTTTGAAGATTGCGGTGATAGACTACGATCCCATACGGGCCAACTACTCCAGGACCTGGGAGAGCCTGACCAATGCAACCAACCTCCGTCTTCTGGACATCTCTTTGAAGGATGTTGTGGGGGATCACAACCTGGAGATCGTTTGCCGCGGTATGAATGATTCCGGTGAGCTGACCCTGGATCTGTTTCGCAAAACCCCTTCCCCAACCGGTCTGGGTCTGTACTTCACCGAAATTCTGCGCATCGTGGCCGACGGCAGCATCGAGATCGATGAGGTCGAGCGCTCCGAAGGCTACCGCTTGGGGCAGAAAAACGGCCCCAGTTTCGTGATCTACGCGTACAGCCGGGACCTGGAGTCGGAGAACATCCTGGACAAGGTCAAACGCACCTACTACTGGCAGTACCAGCAGAATCGATACGTGCTGACCGGCAAAGAGCAGCTTCCTGGCGCGGTCATAGAGGAAAAACAGCTGGAAGAACTGTTTTCCGATCCGTCTGTAGAGGCCTTCGAGGCGTTTTTGGCCGGCCCCTGGTATCTGGCCGGAACCGACGGCCAGGAGGAGATCCTGCTGTTCCTTCCCGAACAGCGGCGCATCAGCGTGTACTCGGGGGATGTCCAGGAGGTGTACATCTGGCAGGCATCCTTCCGCAGCCTCTCCAGCCGGCTTCTGGCCATCGGCGCCAACGAGTCCATCGAATCGATCGTACGTCATTTCAACATCGAAGTCGTCTCACTGAACACCATCGATGTGTCGATCCGGGGTTCCGAGCAGTGGGACCGCTCCTTCGGGCGCTACTTCAAGCTGAGCGAAGAGCTTCAGCAGGATCTGCTGAGCCAGGACGAGACTCGCATCGACGCCGCGCAGATACGGTTAAACGGACTGTACCAGAGTGGAGCGGGGTTCGAAATCATCTTCGAAGCTCCCTATTTTACCTGGATCGAGGAGGGACGAGACTTCAGCGGTGGTTTCACCGTGATCCATCTGGACCAGGACGTGCTGTACCTTCAGGGGATGGATGAGAACGGTCTTCCCACGGATACGGCCACCTACATCATGGAGTACACGGAGAAGCAGGAGGGAACCTACCTGTACCGAACCATGAGCCTGGTTCCGGGCGAGCTCAGCGTGCACGGGGTAACCCCGACCTCGGAGACCCGGATCGTGTTCGAGCAGCTCGAAATTCTGGACGAGGATCAGGTGGAGCAGGAGTCGAACGCGGAGACGGGAACGGATTCAGCGCAGTAGTGCGTGCAGGAATCCGGTGAAGATAGTAGCGGGCA
>Ga0272441_10010938_pt1 | contig 13595 bp, 9 predicted proteins | sample SSMProp6N_FD_193582 | JGI IMG/M metagenome (GOLD analysis project Ga0272441, IMG submission 193582) | Marine sediment archaeal communities from Little Sippewissett salt marsh, Falmouth, MA, United States - SSM-Prop-6N | ecosystem: Environmental > Aquatic > Marine > Wetlands > Sediment ... | reverse complement strand
ACCCTTCCTTTTCTCCAAATATTTTCGTAACAAAATAGATAATAATTGCCGATATAACAAGACTTATTAAAAATACAATTAACGTTGCTAAATTTACATCTATCATTTTTTAATCTCCTTATTTTTTAAATGTATTGTTTATTTAGAATGGATGATTGCGCACGTTTGTGCGCACGACATCTATCTAAATATTAACTAACAATTTTCTATGTTTCTTCTACTGGTTTTAAGTACATATGAAGTTGTGCTTTTGAGACCTTTATGTTAAGTCCTCTCTCTGTCCAGCGAGCCCCACCTTTTTTTAAGGCTGAAATAGCTAGCATGTTATGTACTCCACGTTTCTTTGCACCAAGTACAGATTCAGCTGTATCTTTGGTCAATTCGACATCAAGATGAGTTATCTCCCAATTTTCAGGGTTTATATTTATCTCCTTTACTTCTCCAATTTTTTCATCTTGAGCGAAGATGTCTGCGTTTTTAAATTCTTTACTTTCCATTGTTTTCACTTGTCCTATCCGAAATTTATCGGATGAGAGTAGTATGCAGTAGGTAGTATATACTATTATGCACAAAGGCATATAAAGGTGTAATATTATTACATATTTGTGTAAAACACATGACAAAGAGAATAAGAATGAACATATCTTTGACAAAAGAAGAAAACGCGCTAATCAAAAAGCTCGCGAAAGAAGAAGAAAGACCATACAGCAAACAAATAGTATATATGACAAATTTCTACATAATAAACAAAAAGTAGGTGAAGAAAAAATGAACAAAAAAGACGAATTATATTGGGGCGATAGAGAAAGAATTAGACGAGCTGAAGAAATGAGAGAAAAGAATGAAAAAACCCGGGTTTCACACTGATCTCATTCAACAGAATTTGAATCATTTAATACGATTACTTTTAGGCAAGATTCTAAAAGTCAGAAGATGATACCAGATGGTCAAAAAAGAGAAAAAACAAAAAAAAATAATACAGGGGGACGTACATTCAATCATAAAAATAAATAAAATTATAGTGAGAAACGAGAGTATCAAGAGGTATCCTAAACGTTCTCCGCCCTCAACTCTCATTTTTCAAAATATTTAGAATAATGGAGGTATAGGAAAATGATGTTAGGACAACAGCCAATAATAATATTAAGAGAAGGGACAAAACAGGAAAAAGGTCGAGGTGCTCAATTAAATAATATTATGGCAGCACGAGCAATATCTGATGCTGTTAAATCTACTCTTGGCCCTAAAGGCATGGATAAGATGCTTGTGGATTCCATGGGTGATGTAGTTATTACCAATGATGGTGCTACTATCCTTAAAGAGATAGATGTAGAACATCCCGCAGCAAAGATGATAGTAGAAGTGGCTAAATCGCAGGATGAAGAATGCGGTGATGGTACTACTACAGCTGTTATTCTTACTGGTGAGCTTTTAAAATATGCCAGTGAACTTCTCGAACAAAAAGTTCATCCAACTGTGATAACTCATGGTTTTAAACTTGCTTCGGAAAAGGCATTAGAAGTTCTTAATCATAATGCTCTTGTGATTAAGAAAAATGATACACCAACTTTACGGAAGATTGCTATGACGTCTATGTCCAGTAAAGGTGGTGCTGGGCCTTCAAAAGAACTCCTTGCAGATATTGTAGTTGATGCTACCAGTAGGGTTGCCGAGGAGATCAATGGTAAAACCTATGTCGATATGGATAATATTCAGATTCAGAAACAACAAGGAGGATCTATTGAAGACTGTGAAATTGTAAAGGGTATTATTCTTGATAAAGAGCGTGTTCATGAGGGTATGCCTAAACAGGTGAAAAATGCGAAAATTGCATTGCTAAACGTTTCTTTAGAAATAAAGAAAACAGAAATAGATGCAAAAATCCAAATCAGAGATCCTACACAACTTCAAGCATTCCTCGATGAAGAAGAATCGATGCTGAAAAAAATGGTTGACAAAGTTAAGAATATTGGAGCAAATGTTCTCATCTGCCAAAAAGGAATAGATGACGTTGCTCAATATTACTTTGCTAAATATAATATATATGCATTAAATCGTGCAAAGGACAGCGATATGAAGAAACTAGCAAAAGCAACAGGTGGGAAAATAGTAGCAAATCTTGATGATATTACAAGTAATGATCTAGGTTATGCAGGTCTTGTGGAAGAACGAAAAATTGGTGAAGATAAACTTACCTTTGTAATGGATTGTAAAAATCCAAAAGCAGTATCCATATTGTTACGTGGCGGAACAGAGCATATCGTTGATGAGCTTGAACGAGGTTTACATGATGCTCTGTTTGTAGTAAAAGTGGCTCTTGAGGATGGAAAGATGACTGTCGGAGGAGGCGCATCTGCGATAGAAATAACAATGGCTCTCCGTGACTATGCCTCTTCTGTTGGTGGTCGAGAGCAAATGGCAATCGAAGCTTTTGCCCATGCGCTTGAAATAGTACCAAAGACTCTTTCTGAGAACGCTGGTCTTGATCCTATTAATATGATGATAGAGATGAAAAGATTGCATAAAAAAGGAAACAAATATGCTGGTATCAATGTGTTTAATGGTAAAGTAGAGGACATGTTTAAAAACGATGTCATTGAACCATTACGTCTTGGTTCTCATGAGATTCAAACTGCAACAGAGACAGCTACGATGATCCTACGTATTGATGATGTAATTGCGTCAAAGAGCGGCGGAGGACCGCCTTCAGGAATGCCAGGCGGAATGGGTGGAATGCCACCAGATATGATGTAAGTTGGGATTATCAAATCCCTACATTTTTTCATTTAGTCTGCATCCATTTGCATTTACAAAGACCCAAGTCCAAAAAATAGCATTTATCTTCTATATACTCTTGTAGTTCTATTGTTATTGGAACCATTAGACATCTATTTTTCATTCTATAAATTCACTTCTTTACCACATTTTATACAAGTCAAAATAGTATCAGTTCTGGTGTATTGAACATCCCATACTGTTTCACCACAACTGCATTCACGATAAAACCAACTCATTTTCTCACCTTTTACGCATATAGGATAATAACCAATACTAATACTTCGATTCCAATAAATGAATAGGAGTAAATTTTTTTTGATAATAATCAATTACCAATTAATGCTTCCTGTAAAAGTTCCTTCTGTCTCTTAGTAAGATTTTTTGGTGTTTGAACAACTACTCTCACATATAGATTTCCTCGTTTTTTGTCATTTAATCTCGGTATTCCCAGTCCACGTAAGCATAATTGAGTATGTGTCTGTGTTTCAGCAGGAATTATTACTTCTACATCCCTTCCATCTAGTGATCTGATCCTAAGTTCACCCCCAAAGGCCGCCTTTATGAAACTTATAGGTGCTTTCATATAGAGGTCGTTACCACGTCTTTCAAATATAGGATGTGGTAAAACATTCAATACGATATAGAGATCTCCTGGTTCTCCACGGATACCAGAATTTGAAGGTTCTCCAGCATTTGGAATCTTTATCTTATAGCCAGAATCAACACCTTTTTTAATCTTGAGCAATATCTTTGTTTGCTTTTGGATGTTACCTGTTCCTCTGCATACATTGCAAAGATCATGAATAGCTTCCCCAGTACCTTCGCACTGAGGACAAATCCTAGCCGTTATCACATGAGCTCCTCCTCTGTTTTGCACGTTTCTTATATGACCAGTACCGCCACAATGGGAACATTCACTAGATTTCCCAGAACGAGTTCTTAATCCCTTACAAGCATTACATATTCTTGCCATCGGGACCTTAATTGTCTTTTCAACCCCCATTGCAGCATCTTCAAGCGAAATATTCAAACTCAAACTAATATCGTTTCCCCTAACAGTTTTTTCTAACCCTTCCCTTTTTCTATAGAGAATATCAAATATCCCACCTCTACTTGCAAAACCAGAACTAGAAGTTGACCCAAAGAATGAATCAAATATTGCATTTCCAAAAATGTCTTCTACATCCCTGTAATGCGTGAAGTCATTCCAATTAAATCCTTCCGATCCAAAGGCTTCATCTGCTACTCTGTGACCAATTTGGTCATACTTCGCTCTTTTATCCTTATCAATTAGTACTTCATATGCTTCTGAAATTTCCTTGAATTTCTCTTCTGCATCTTTTTTATCACCTTTATACGTATCAGGATGATATTGTTTTGCTAGTTTACGATATGCTTTTTTAATTTCTTTTTCGTCAGCTTTTTTGTTAATGCCAAGGATCTCATAATAATCTTTTTTTGACATATATCCATTCCATAGTTTTTTTTATATTTAATATCTTTCAAGAAATCCCTTAATTAAAGAAGGAATATGCAAGTTACCTAAAATATTATTAATATTTGTTTTTCAGTAAATTTTTTGATTATTCTTCCTCATCCATAACCTTATATTCTGCATCTACCGCGCTCTCATCTTTTTTCTCTTCTTTTGGCTTTCCCCTTTGTTTATCTTGTTGTCCGGTTTGTTGATAAGTACGAATTGAAATCTCATGAAATGCCTGTGTTAATTCTTTCATCTCTGCTTGTATTTTATGGATATCTTCATTCTTTATGGTCTCCCTCAATCGTTCTACAATCTCATTGATTCGTGTTCGTTCGTTGCTATTAACCTTTTCACCCAAATCTGTGAGAGATTTCTCTGTTGAATATATCAGATTCTCTGCCTGATTCTTTGTTTCTACGATATCCCGACGCTTTTTATCATCTTCTTCAAATTTTTTCGCCTCTTCAACCATCTTATCTATCTCACTCTGAGATAATTTAGTAGAAGCAGTAATTGTTATGGTCTGCTTCTTTCCAGTACCAAGATCCTTAGCTGCCACATTTATTATACCATTGGAATCGATATCAAAGGTAACTTCTATCTGAGGGATCCCTCTCGGAGATGGTGGTATTCCCATCAGATGAAACTTTCCAAGACTTATGTTATCCCTGCCAAACTCCCGTTCACCTTGTAAAACATTTATTTCCACACTTGTTTGATTGTCTGCTGCAGTGGAAAAAATCTCACTCTTCTTCGTTGGGATAGTTGTGTTTCTCTCAATTAATTTGGTAGATACGCCACCTAAAGTCTCAATACCAAGCGATAATGGAGTAACATCCAAGAGTACTACATCTTTCACTTCCCCTGTTAATACACCAGCTTGTATCGCAGCACCCATAGCTACACATTCCATTGGATCAACTCCTCGTTCCACCTTTACACCTGTATAATCCTCAACGAATTTCTGTACTATTGGCATCCTTGTTGGGCCACCAACAAATATAATTTTATTTATACCACTAGGAGATAACTTGGCATCCTTTAATGCAAGATCTATAGACTCTTTGCACTTTTCTACGATTGGTCTAACAAGCTCGTCAAGTTTTGCTCTACTTAGTTTCATGACCAAATGCTTAGGTCCAGACGCATCAGCAGTGATAAAAGGCAAATTAATATCGGTCTCAAGTATATTAGAAAGTTCTATCTTTGCCTTCTCACATGCCTCCCGTAACCTTTGTAACGCCATCTTATCATTTCTCACATCTATACCTGATTGCTTCTTGAATTCTTTAGCCACGTAATCAACGATTGCGTTATCCATATCGGTACCACCTAACTGGGTGTCACCACTTGTAGAAATGACCTCAAAAACGCCCTCGCTGAACTCCATAATGGTTACATCAAGTGTGCCTCCACCAAAATCATAGACCAATATCTTCTGATCTTTCTCTGTTTTATCGATTCCATAGGCAAGTGCTGCGGCAGTAGGTTCATTTATTATTCTAACGACTTCCAAACCAGCTATTGTACCTGCATCCTTAGTCGCAGTCCTCTGGTTATCATTGAAATAGGCTGGGACCGTAAGGACTGCTTTATCAACGGTAGCACCAAGGAATGCTTCAGCATCACGTTTTATTTTTTGAAGAATAAAAGCGGTTATTTGCTGTGGTGTGTATTCTTTGCCATGAACTTTAACCTTATAGTTAGTCCCTATTTTACGTTTAATTGCAGTTATTGTACCATCAGGATTGGAAACAATCTGTCTTTTTGCAGATTCTCCTACTAACATTTGTCCATCTTTTGTAAATGCCACATATGACGGGAAGGCTTTGCCTCCAAGGCTTGTACCCTCTGCGCTTGGGATTATTGTAGGCTTACCACCTATTAATGCAGCGGCAGCTGAATTGCTCGTTCCAACATCTATTCCAATAGTTTTTTTAACCATTTTAACTCCCCAACATAAAACTCATTATTGTTTATTAAAGTTAGCTTACAAGATATAGTTTTTAACTTATATCTCATCATCCATTTTTCTACTTTTATCTCTATTGTTCATCCAATGGATTTTTAACCTTAGAAACCGTAACCTTTGATGTTCTAATAACTTTTAAACCGCATATATACCCTTTCTCATGTTCCTCAACAACTGTATCTTCAGGAAGAGTATTATTAATAACTGTCATTGAAACTTCATTATAATATGGATCGAATTTTTTTCCAACTGCCCTTATTTGTTTTAATCCCTCTTTGCCAAGTACAGACAATAAATCGGAATATATTAATTCAATTCCTTTAATAAATGATGGCTTGTTGTAATTCTTTTTAGCTGATGTAATAGCGATTTCGAAAGCATCAATAATGGGCAATAGATTTTTAATCAATCCTTCGGTTGCACTCATCTCATAAGTTTTTCTATTGCGGGCTTCCATCTTTTTATAATTCTCAAAGTCTGCTTGTAGATATTTCAATCGTGATAAATACTCATCTGCTAACTTGGTCTTCTCTTCCAGTTTCTCCTTCAGCGTATCTAATTCCTTATTTGTATCATCTATCTTAACTACCGTATCTTCTTTTGTTTCTCCCTTTTGATTCTCTATCTTGTTTTTTTTCTTTTCTTGTACTTCCGTCAAATAGTTGCAACTCCTTCAATCTCATCATTTATTTTCATATTATTAAAACTCATTTCCTGAAAATAACTGCTCCATTTTTAACATCAACTTTTATTTTATCATTCTCACCAAATTCACCATTTAAAATCTTCATAGATAAAGGATTTTCTATCATCTGTTGAATCGTTCTCTTAATTGGTCTTGCACCAAATGTAGGATCAAATCCTTTATCCGCCATCAATTTCTTTATTTCATCACTGAATGAAATTGAAATTTTTTTCTCAATAAGCCGATCTTGCAGATATCGCATTTGGATCTCCACTATTTTCTTTATTTCGTCTTTGTCCAATGAATTGAATATGACAATTTCATCAATACGGTTTAAGAACTCTGGTCTAAAATGCATTTTCAGAGCTTCCATAACCTTACCTCTTAGCTCTTTACCGCTTAATTCATGCATCAGGTTACTGGCAATATTAGAGGTCATGATAATCACAGTGTTTTTGAAATTAACTGTTCGTCCATGACCATCGCTGAGACGACCGTCATCTAGGATTTGAAGTAATAAATTGAAAATATCGCTATGAGCCTTCTCTATTTCATCAAAGAGAACAATAGTATAAGGTCTTCTTCTCACCGCTTCAGTTAAGAACCCGCCCTCCTCATATCCTACATAGCCTGGTGGTGCACCAATGAGTCTAGCAATTGAATGTTTCTCCATAAATTCGGACATATCTATGCGCACCATTGCTTTTTCATCGTCGAAGAGAAATTCAGCAAGAGCTTTTGCAAGTTCTGTCTTGCCAACACCAGTTGGACCCATAAATATGAACGATCCAATAGGTTTATTAGGATCGCTGAGACCTGCTCTCGCTCTTCTAATCGCATTGGAAACTAAAGATATTGCTTCATCCTGTCCTACAACACGCTGCTTTAACCGTTGATCCATGAGAAGAATTTTTTCCGTCTCTCCCTCCAGCATTTTATTTACAGGGATACCCGACCATTTTGCAATCACCTCTGCAACATCTTCTTCATCAACTTCATCTTTGAGCATCTTTTGATCCCGTTGCAACACTTGTAATTTTTCATTCTGGGTATCTAATTTTTTTTGCAATTCGATAAGAGACCCATACCTGATTTTTGCCACACTTTCTAAATCTCCATCTCGCTCAGCTTGCTGTTCTTCTAATTTCGCATGTTCAATCTTCTCTTTGGTTTCTCTTATCAGTTGTATTATCTCCTTTTCATTCTGCCACCTTGCCTTGAGTTGATGATCTTTTTCTTTTAGCGATGCAAGTTCTTTCCTTAGTTTTTTAAGCCTTTCTTTCGATGCGTTATCCTTCTCACGTTTCAAGGCTTGTTCTTCAATCTCCAATTGTCTAATCTTTCGTTCTACCTCATCAATTTCAGTAGGCATGCTATCAATCTCTGTTCTCAACTTAGAAGCAGCTTCATCAATGGCATCAATAGCTTTATCTGGTAAGAATCTGTCAGTAATATATTTATTAGAGAGCTGAGCAGCAGCAATCAACGCAGAATCATGAATCATCACACCGTGATGCAATTCATATCGCTCTTTTAATCCTCTCAGAATTGAAATCGTGTCCTCTACTGATGGTTCGCGTACTAATATTGGCTGAAATCTCCGTTCCAATGCAGCATCTTTTTCTATATATTTACGATATTCATCTATTGTTGTTGCACCAACACATCTTAGCTCTCCTCGCGCAAGTGCAGGTTTTAACATATTTGAGGCATCTATCGCACCTTCTGCTGCACCTGCGCCTACAACAGTGTGTAATTCGTCAATAAATAGAATAATCTGACCCGCAGCTTCATAAATCTCTTTTAACACTGCTTTTAACCGATCTTCAAACTCACCTCTAAATTTTGTACCAGCAATTAAAGCACCCATATCTAGAGCTGCAACACGCTTATCTTTTACGGTTTCTGGAACATCACCACTCACTATTCGTTGTGCCAAACCTTCAACAATCGCGGTTTTCCCAACTCCTGCTACTCCTATTAGTACAGGGTTATTCTTAGTTCTTCTTGATAAAATTTGTATAACCCTGCGGATTTCATCATTTCTACCAATTACCGGGTCAAGCTTACCATCTTGAGCTAATTCTGTTAAATCTCGTGTGTATCGTTTTAGTGCTTGATATTTTTCCTCGGGGTTTTGATCAGCTACTCTCTGCCCACCACGTATCCCAGTCATAGCATCAAATATCCTATCCTTTGTGACCCCTGTTTTTTTAAAAATTTTTGGTGATGAGGGGCTATCTTCTTCTGCAATGGAGAGAAGCATGTGTTCTGTGCTAAGATATTCGTCTTTCATGGACTGTGCTTCTTTCCATGCGTTTTCAAGAATCTTATCTAAGCGAGGAGTTAAGTATATTTGTCCTATTCCACCTCCTACTTGCACTTTTGGTAAGGAACTTAAATGCTGTGTAAGATCTGTTTTAAGTTGATCGATATCGACACCTATTTTTTGTAATATGGGAACTACAATGCCCTTTGGCTGTTCTATAAGTGCTAACAATAAATGTTCTACATCTATCTGCTGATGACTATATCTATCTGCAATGTTTTTTGATTCTTGTAAAGCTTCTTGAGCCTTTATAGTTAATTTATCAAGTCTTATTTTACCATCATCCTACTATTTTCTAAATTCCTTTATTCGGATTACCTTAATTTTCATTGAACTAATAAAAGTTATGTAGTTAATAAATTAGCTATATCCAAAAAAAATCGAAATTATTTTTTGGTGGGGATAGATGTAAACTGTAAGCCTCTTTGTAACATGAGAAATTCTAATAACCTCCATAGTTCATACATAATACTATCAAATACTCGCTCCTACATTTCCCCTTGAAGTGATTCATTATACAATTCAATTAGAGGTATATTATGGCGATGCTTAGTCCAAGCTTGAAACGGTTCACAAAAACATTCCTAACAAATAAACTAATGCGCAGGGGATACCCTTATTTTGGTTCACTGGAGGTTACACGTAGGTGCAATTCGAAGTGCTCTTTTTGTCCAATCGGAAATGAAAAAAAAGATATCAAGAAGGGTGAAGTAGGCACTGAAGAGATGAAAAAAATATTATCACAGTTCAGTGATCTGGGAATAATTGCTGTATCATTCCTAGGTGGCGAGCCGTTCCTTCGAAAAGATGTGTGTGAGCTTGCGGAATATGGTCATAACCACAACCTAATCACTCAAGTTAGCACAAACGGTATCAATCTTAGCTCTATGGTTGACAGGGGCACGGCGACTTTTGATGTGATAGTGATCTCATTAGATGTGGTGGACAGAGAACTTTATCACGAAATCCGTGGTGTTGATAAGTATGAGACTGTTGTTGATAATATCAAGGCTGCCCAAGAGCTATCTGAGGAAAATAAATGCAATATATTGATTAATACTGTAGTATGTTCAAAAAACCTTGACCAGATTCCAGATGTGATTAAGCTATCCAAAAAACTTGGTGTACGCGGTATCATGATCGATTTTGCAACCTTCCATGATACCTGGTTAGAGATTGTAAACGATGGCTCGCGATACAAGCCTAAAGAGATGGATTGGCGAAATAATCGTAAGGACACAAAAAGATTAATCAAACAGATTATCCAGATGAAGGAGGATTATCCAATTTTAACTTCGAAGGCATATCTAGAAACATTCCTCAAAGAAAACTTTAATTTCAAATGTTATCCAAATCTTTTCTGTTGTGTTCGGAAGGAGGGCGAAGTTGCTATTCCATGCTGGGACTCGAGTATCACCAAATTCTATGATATAGTGAACAAATACAACCTTAAGGAACTCTGGTTCTCAGAAGAGGTGAAGGAACTGCACGAGAGGGTAGCAGATTGTAAAAATTGTTATATGCACTGTATCGTAGAACCTAGTAAAGTGCTTGGTGCTACTTCTCGCAACCTTAAAGATCTTATGGAGTGGGTTGTTACATTTCGTAGTAGTGCGTTCAATGTTTGACCATGTGAGCCCGAACTATCCTTGATACTGTAAGTTATCTGATGAAAGTGAGGATATTTGAAAAAAAAGATGAGCATAGGTTAGAACATTAGTTTTTACCGGGCAAAAACTATTTAATTTCACAAAAGGTTAGGAAATTTTATATCAAGAGAAATGAAACAAATGAAATGCAAAAAGATAGAACGATTATTGGGTAAACCGACTAAATAGGTGCTTTATAATAATATTTCTAATTTCATCAATACATAGATCAAACTTCTATTTAGGGATTCTAAATTTAGTACCAAGAATTTTTTTAGTATGTTCTTTCATCTGTGCTTTTGTTGTAAAATATTTATGATAAATATCACATTTAGGCATTTAGGCATATCCAATACCTCCTTAAACCCACAACTATTATAATACTACTCTCTGTTTTAAATCTTGTAAAATATTCATATAGTTCATAAAACCTTCGTAAGGATTATCATAGGGGCTAAAATAAGCATGAACCGCTCCATCAGCAAGACCTTTTGTTGAACAGTAATACAAATGATCTGATGTTTGAAGACAACGCCAAGTTTTAAGTAAACTTTCATTACCCTTCTCTTTAAGTTTATTACCAATGATTTTTAACTCATTAAAACAAGCTATTTGCATATCATTTCCAAGCCATGTAGATACATTACGATCTTCATCAGCCCATGAAATAGCCCATGGAACATCTATTTCTCCAACAGGCGTGTATCTCTCAACTGCTTCACAAACTGTTACAAAATCTAAATGATTATATTTCAATACTTCCTTAGGTAAATGACCTAGAAAATCAAAGATTCCTGTTTCTATCCATTGATGTTCTCCAAATGTTTCATAATCTATGAATAAATTAACAAGATCTCCTTCACAACGTGATATCCATTTTGCATATTTATCTGCGGTTAAAGGAAACTCTGACCAATCCGGTGTGGAGAACCTAAAACCTATATCATCACTAAGTTTATAATTCCTTAAAAGCACTTTGAGGTCTGTATTAACTGGTTTATATAGATAATTCGGTGAACGACTTCCTAAAATCTTATCTACTCCCTCAGTGATAATTCCTTTATATCCCAACTCAGTGATTTTTCTTGCTATTCGGTTATCATAGATTGTTTCAGTGTTTCTGAAGATCCTTGGTTTATAATTAAATATTCTTTTTATTTTCTTTCGATGCATTCTTACTTGCGTTTCGAACTCATCAAGATCATCATACATACTTGAAAGTGAATGATAGTATGTCTCCTCGATGAGGTCAACAGCTCCTGTTGCAAACAGATCCTTAAAACTATCAAGAAGTAAAGGCATATAACGTTCACAATATTCAATGAATGTACCAGTCAGACTAAATGAAACCCGAAATTTACCATCATATTTTTTGATTAATTCGAGCAATAGTTTATTTGTAGGAAGATAACACTTTTTTGCAACTTTTTCAAAAATTTCTTGATTAAGTTTATCATTAAAATAGTCAGAAAAACGATCCTGGTTTGCACCTATATTGAATATCGAAAAATGATTTAATCTCATCGGTTGATGTACCTCGAAATATAAACAGATTGATGTCATTATATAACCTCTTTATAAACTTCAATTGTCTGATTTTTTACCATATTTTTTCCCCCTTAAAAAAGTGTTTTGGACGATATACTCATTCCTAACATTTAGATTTAATCACCTTCTTAGTTTTCAGAGCTAATTTTGAGTTATGGACTCTGGAAGTAAGTTTTTGATTCCGCTCATATATCTTTTCTCGCTCCTTAAGTTGTTTTTTCAATCTCTCAACATCTATACCATTGTAAACATCTACTGTTTTCCCTGCAACATTATCCCAAGTAAAAAGCTCAATTTCTTTTTTTCCGTTTTCAGCTAGTTCGTCTCTTAAGGATTCATATCTTAATAACGATAAAATCTTACTTGCTATCTCGTCAGAATCCCAAAAATCAATCTTCAAACAGTTACTGAAAGTCTCACATACACCAGCGGTTTTAGAAGCAATAGTAGGAGTACCCGCAGAGATCGCCTCAAGAGCAGTTATTCCAAATGGTTCACTAACAGATGGCATTACATATACACTAGAAATACCATAAATATGTTTAACTTCATCTTCAGTTAAACGTCCTGTGAAAATAACTTTGTTTGAAATACCCAAATCTACAGCCTGATCAATCAAGCGTGGTAGCATATCCCCTATACCTGCAACAACAAAATGAACATCAGGTTCATTATCCAACACCTTCCTTGCAGCTTTCAGGAAAAACTCAGCACCTTTCTGAATTGTAAGACGACCTAAAAACAAAACGATCTTTTGTTTTTTGCCTTCAGCAATAGGATAAACAGCATTATGTACGACATTGATTATATCAGGATTAATGCCATATTTTTCAACAATAACACGTTTAGTTAAATGACTCACAGCAATTATTCTATCTGCTTGTTCCATACCTTTTCGTTCTATATCAATAAACCATTGATTTGGATTAAGCCAACCACTTCGGTCATATTCGGTTGAATGAATCGTAAGGACCATCGGTATACCAAGCTTTTCTTTTAAGATCGTAGCTGCTTCCATTGTTAACCAATCATGAGCATGAATAAAATCAAATTTACCTTCAGCTTTTGCAACAGCTTTTACTTTTGCAACAACAAGTTGATTATATCTATGAACCGCTTCAAAAAAATTACCAGCTAATACTTTATCTTCC
>Ga0272441_10010936_pt1 | contig 13596 bp, 10 predicted proteins | sample SSMProp6N_FD_193582 | JGI IMG/M metagenome (GOLD analysis project Ga0272441, IMG submission 193582) | Marine sediment archaeal communities from Little Sippewissett salt marsh, Falmouth, MA, United States - SSM-Prop-6N | ecosystem: Environmental > Aquatic > Marine > Wetlands > Sediment ... | reverse complement strand
TGAAAACCTTGAAATTGCATGGGCAGGATATGGAATTGAAGAAACTGATAATGAATGGAATGATTTTGAAGGGCTGGATGCAGAGGGTAAAATACTGGTTTGTATTAGTGGTGCACCTGTGAAGAACGGCAAACCTGTACTGCCCGACGAAATTCATCAGAAATATACCGGTCCCAGGGGATTGCAATCAAAGGTAATGAGCCTTTTCAGCAAGGGAGCTGAGGGTATTATTCTTATAGATACAGACGGATCGGCAGGTATGACTTTTGCAATGATACCGGCTGAATTCTCAAAAGAGAAATATGTGTATAAGGGCTCATCGGGGAACAGGCGAGGCTCAATGCCTTCTGTCTACCTGGCAAAAAAGGAGTTTCTTGAATTTCTGATGGATGGTAATAAATCCAATCCATTAAAGGACCCGGAAAATATTCTGAAAAACTATGAACCTCAGATCCTGGCTGACACCTATTTGTCCAGTAATATTGAAATACTTGGCGAAGAGAATATTTTAACCAAGAATGTTGTTGGAATTGTACCCGGAACCGATCCTGAATTAAAGAACGAATATATTGTTGTTGGGGCTCATCTCGATCATGTAAAACCGGTCAATGGCCAGGTATGTAACGGGGCCGATGATAATGCAAGTGGTTCGACAGGCGTCATTGAAATTGCCGAAGCAGTGGCAATGAACCCATGCAAACGAACAGTGGTATTTATAACCTATACAGCCGAGGAGATGGGATTATACGGCTCTTCCTTCTTTGTTAACAGCGGTGTATTACCCCTCGAAAATATTAAGTTCAATCTGAATATGGACATGATAGGTCGCAGCGACCCTGAACATAAGGATGACCGGGCCCATTATGTGGTGACGGACAAAAAGTATCTGGACGGCATAGAATCATTCATAACAGGTTTAAATGACGGTATAACCGATTTTCCACTGATATTTGACAATGACGAAGATTCACCGGGTGGTAGCGATCATATGAGCTTTATGCGTCAGGGTATACCTGCTTTCTTCTTTTTCTCAGGTGTTCATGAAGACCTGCACCAGCCGGGTGATGATCCTGAAAAGATTGACTATGCCAAGGCTGAAAGTATTTGCAGGCTGGGATACCTCATTACGACGGAGCTGGCCAATATGGAGGCGGTACCGACTTTTATGATTGAAGAATAAAGATTACCTTACGGCGAACTCGATTACTCGTCCCGACAGAAACGTCGGGACTCGCGATTTCAGATTGAAGATTAACGATTTAAGATTTAAGAAGTTATGAATTAACAGATCTTTATCTGGTTTTTTCTAATAAAGAATTATTCTGAATCGTTTTAGCGGTTTTGACAAATATCGATATTAGTTCGTTGCTCTCAATAATTCCTTTCTCCAATATAGATTCATCAATTATTAGACACCTTCTTTTAATGATTTTCATGCAAATAAGGCTTTCTCTCAATTCTTTAAGTATCACTCTTATTTTATGAAGGAAATCTTTTCTTGATTCTGCACTTTGTGCTTCTCCATAATTAAGTGCCGGTGACGTTCCGGATCGTATTAACTGTGAACTAAGATGTCTGCCTTCAAAAGTATTTGGTAACAACTTTGCAATTTCTAAGCATAATACAGCATAATCGATGAGTCTATCCTCAAGTGAGTACTTGTCCATTTTTTACAGATTTAGCGAAACATTACTCAAATTTATGAAAAATGTAATATTAAGTGGACTTCTCGCACACACTTTTCTCTATTCCACTAATCTGCTGATAAATCTGAAATCTAAAATCGTTAATCTTCAACCGAGCAGAGCGAGTATGCATATGCATGTGAGCTCTGCGAGCTCGCCGCAAGGCAATCTTATATCAATATCCTTCTAAATCTTATATCAAACCCTTAGCTCAACTCCAGTTAATTCCTCGGACGCTTCCCAGAGCTTGCGTGCTGCTTCATTGTCAAGTGAAGCACTATTGGATTTGACTTTCACCGGGTATCCCTTCATTTGTCCAAAACCATCCGGCCCATAGTATTCTCCACCCTTCACGGTGGGATCCACAGCAGCCCGCACCTGCGGTAGGGCACCCATTTCAGCACTCTGAGATATAGGATATACAAGAGGGCTTAAGATCTTAAATGCAGTTTTCTTGTCGATATATCTTATTAGGTTAGTGCGTGAAAAGCCCGGATGAGCAGCTACCGCAATAGCATCCGTACCATTTGATTCAAACCTCCTCTGAAGCTCATAGGTAAAAAGCAGGTTAGACAGTTTCGATCGGCCGTATGCTTTCATAGGCGAGTAGTCTTTACCTTCTTCAAACAAGAGATTGTCAAAATCCATCTTACCAGCTTTATGTGCATTACTGCTCACATTTACCACCCTTGCTCCCTCTGTCTTTTTTATCAGGCCTATCAGGTGAGCGGTTAAGGCAAAATGCCCCAGATGATTCGTTCCCATCTGCCCCTCGAAACCATCCTTGGTTTTAAAATACGGCGTAGTCATAATACCCGCATTATTCATCAGAATATCTAGCCTGTCGTAACTCTTTTTAAACTCCTCACTGAAGGTTTTGATACATTCGAGATCAACCATGTCAAGTCTCATAACTGTTATCCTGGCATCGGGAAGATCCTTTAGGATTTCCGATTTTGCATCTTCACCCTTTTCCCTTGACCTCGAGGCCAGTATTACTTCTGCACCTTTCTCTGCCATGATACGTACCGATTCCAGACCCAGCCCGCTGTTACCTCCTGTGACAATTACAACCTTACCCTTTAGGTCAGGCATATCATTATATGTCCATTTATCTTTGCTCATAATATTTACATGTTATTTGCTGTCATAATAAGTTCTTTAATATGAAACAAAAGAAAACCGTATGGGTTTAAAACACCATGTTAATCTACTGAAACTGTTTATTTATCAAAAAGCCTGAATGATATGAATTGTGGTATATTTGATTATGAAATTTTTTATAGATTTGCACTATAGATCGAGTCTGAAGTAGATGCTTAAAAGTGGCGTCTTGGCTAAAGCTACAGCGCGTACGGCGGTTCGAACCGAGCCCCGAGAAGTCGGGGCGAGCTCGCGAGACGAATGAAATGAGGCGAGCAATCCGCCACGCGGAGGGAGTGATGAAAAAATGTTCTTTACTATGGTGTAAAATAATGGTCGGTTGGCCGAGTGGCTAGGCAGTGGTCTGCAAAACCGCGTACGGCGGTTCGAATCCGCCACCGACCTCAACAAAATCCTCCGCCACACAGTGGTGGAGGATTATTTTTATATACCCGAATGGAACTTGTTCCAGCGAGGGTATATAAAAATAAGACTCCAGGGCCGAAGGCCCGGAGGATTTTGCTGAAGAGCTCTCCCCACCGGATCACGAGTCACGACAAAGGAGTGACGAGTAATCCGGTATAGCTAAAATGAGGATTTCGTTGATTTCTACCCTGATGCAAGGTGTTTTACACCTTCAATTACCATATCCACATGCTCTTTGCTGACAAAGATATTTGTTGATACCCTTACTCCCCTGGTGTTATCACGATCTCTTCCTATTGTACGTACTACAAGATTGTATTTTTCAAGAAGATAGTTAACGATATGTTCGGGTTCCACTCCTTTAAGGGAAAAGGCAGTTAGCCCTGCACTAATTTCAGGATCCATCGATGTGTGCAACCTGACACCATCAATTTTTGAGAGACCTTCCTTCAGGTGAAGGGACAGCGACTTAATTCTTCTTTCGATCCTATCCCTGCCTATCCTGTTCTGGAAGTTCATGGCCTCATGCAGTGCAAATACCAGGGGATCAGCTCTCTGGCCAAGTGTTTCAAACCTGGAAGCCGAATCCATATTATCCCAGCCTGAAGAGGCTATTACCGGCCAGATCCTGTCCTGTGCCTTTTTGCTGACATACAGTATACCACAACCGGTGGGTGCCCCACTCCACTTATATGGGCTGGACGCCCACAGGTCTATTCCAAGGTCATGCATATTAAGGTTCAGCATACCAAAGCCATGTGCACTGTCAGCAGCAACCAGTATGTCGTTTTTATGTGCCATCTCGCTCAATTCCTTTAGGGGGAATATCAGGCCGTTGATATACACGGTATGACTAACACTGATTACCTTTGTTTTATCATTAATTCTTTCCCTGAAAGCATTAATGATTTCCTCTTTATTCTTTGGAGGTGAATTTACAGGGACTTCAATGACTTTTATACCTGATCTTTTTTCTCTCATTTTCCAGGGATAATATCCGCCCGGATGTTCAAGGCTGCTTATCAGAACCTCATCTCCTTCCCCGAGGTTAGTACCCCCCGCAATAATATTCATGCCTTCGGTAGTGTTCCTGTTTATCGCTACCTCATCCCTGGATGCACCTATAAAATCAGCGAGCTTCTGGTGTACCTCATTTTTCAATGTGGGAAAATAATTATAACAATCGTAAGGGTTGGTGACCTGCATCCTGAAGTATTTAATCAACTCGTTATAGACAGGCTCGGGCATTGGTCCAAGGGTCCCGTTATTCATCATTATATAATCATCTTCAAACAGAAAGTGTTTCCTGAGAGCATCCCAGTATCTGCCATCAGGTGAATCCTGAGGATATTGATTGTTTAAGTCATCAATGCCAGAATAAATCTCAGCATTAAGCCTGTTCAGGCTTACCACCGACATAGCTGATGCAGCGGTAAAATATTCAAGAAATCTTCTTCGGTTCATAGTTCTTTGGTTTTAATATGGGTGGTTAAGTTTGTTTTTCATTTACTCCATCCTTGTGGTTCTGACTGCATTCCGTTAAAGTTAAAAGGTTTGAAAGTTTGATCGTTTGAACGTTTGAGAATATTTAATAGTCACTTTTCAGACCACAATAGCCTGTTGTCGGGAAAGGATTCAGAGATAAATGATGAATGCAATGATTAGCAACAGTGAGAATAGCAAGTGGATCTGGACAGTCATTTTGGCAACCTTCTTCAGTTTTTCGGGATCTGTATGGTATTTCATGATCGAGACTGCTGCAGGCGGAAAAATAAGTATATACGGTAGAAGTGCCACCAGGAGTACCAGTGAGGATTCCTCAAATGATATGGCCATCAGGATCACCAATGTAATCAGAATGGCCTGGGCCAGTATATAAATAAAGGCTGTGGGCCTGGTCCCCAGCCTGGATGCTACCCCATGCTTTCCTCCTTTTTTATCTGCATCCAGGTCGATCAGTTGACCCACGAGGAGGATGGTCAGAGTACTTAATCCGGAAACAGGCATCAATAAGAAGATATGGTTCGTGGGAACTACATTTTGACTGATAGCGGCAATTGCAACAGCCATCGGCCCAAATGCAAACCACACAGAAAATTCACCCAGACCCCGGTAGGCAAGTTTGATGGGCGCAGCAGTATAAAACTTGCTGAAAAAAGCAGATAGTAAATAAAGGCCCCACATAAATATCCACAATTCCCTTTCAACAAAGAACATGAGTCCGGTTGTGGATAGAAAAGCAATGATCAGACCTGATCTCGCCAACCAGTACATCCGCCTGTACAAATCAGGATTATCGAGCAATACCCCCGATCCACCGCTATATTCGTTCCGGTGGACATTCACCTTGTCAGTACCCTGTAATGTATCGTAAATGTCATTATAGACATTTGTAGCTATATGCAAGCCAAGCCCCATGATCAATACGAGTATGAATTCAACGATACCAAAATCCCCTGATATACTGGCACTGAGCAAAGTGCCTGTCACAATGGGCACGATGATTGAAGAAAGAAATGGGGCCCTGATCATCTGGATTATTGACGGATCCTTTTTTTTCATGATATTTGCAGTCTAACGGGTTTGAATGATAAGCTCAAATATATGAAATATAGAATAATAATTCTATTCATCACTTATATGGCTCTGGTTGTTTCCCTGGGCTACTTCAAACCTGAAGGCAGGCAATCGAAATACCTGATAAGGAAGACCGTTCATCTCATAACTGGCATCATCATCTTTTATCTTACTTTTCATATTTCCAGACAAGCACTTCTCATTCTGTTCATTGCAGGGACCTTTTTTTCGTTCATAACCTATTTCATAAAAAGACTAAATTATATCCATGTAACCAGAGATTCAAGCTATGGTACCCTGCTTTACCCCCTGGGTATCCTTACTTCTTTCTTACTATTATACGATAAACCGCTCTACTATTTCCAGGTAGCACTGCTATTCCTTGCCATTTCTGATACAGTGGCGAATATTGGAGGACTCCTGGTTCGAGGAAATCCTCCATTTATCATTTTGGGGGAATCTAAAACGCCGCTGGGTATCATTGGGTTTACGGCAACAGCCTTTATAATATCGTTTGCATTATTGCCTCCATCCGAAACCCATACAGCTTTTTTCCTGGTCCTGACGGTCATCTTTGCTCTGCATTTCGAGCTCATTTCCATCAAAGGATCAGATAATCTGACTATCCCATCGGGCACAGCTCTATTCTTTTTAGTGACTTATGAGCAACAATTTAATACAGTCTGGTTATCCGCTTTGATACTTGCTATGGTAGTGATTTCTATCTTGCTTTATAAGTCCAACATCCTAACCAGGAAAGGTGCCATAGCTGCACATCTTCTCGGTGTATATTTTTTCGGAATTCTGGGTTTCAGCTGGGGAATTCCGGTAGCCTTTTTCTTTATCACCTCAGTGATTTTAACAAAGATCCATAGCTCATATAGAAAGAAAATAAATGATAGCGGAAAAAGGAATATCTGGCAGGCGATAGCAAATATATTTACAGCGATCGTGGTTTCGATCCTGTTTATTGTATCCGGTCAGCCAATCTTCAAACTACTTTTTATATCTGCTGTGGCTGCGGTCATCGCCGATACCTGGGCCAGTGAGATTGGTCCTGTTTTTCACAAGAAGTGTTTTTCCCTGTCTGAATGGCGCACAGCCAAATCGGGTATATCAGGAGGTATTTCAATTGCTGGAACCCTGGCTGCATTTACAGGAGCATTCCTCGTGTCAATACTTGCCTGGCCTGGTTTTTTTCAGGAAATGGATATTATTATGGTCTTTGTCGTTGCGCTGGCCGGGTTCCTTGCATCATTTGTTGATTCTGTTCTCGGTGCCTTTCTGGAGCCCCATTTATGTAAAATGAACTTCTTCGTGAAGAGAAAAGGATCCGAAGCGATCTCACCCAATGACATAGTTAACCTGCTTGCGTCTCTAACTGCTCCGCTATTTTATTTCCTGTTAAACTTTTTCATCAGCTAAAGCAGAAACTGCCTGTGATCCCCTTTTCATTAAAGATTAGTAGGGCTGTACAGTATGTTCAATGTATCTAAGCGAAATTTCTAATTATTATACAACCAAAACAGGCATAAGATTTACCTAAAATATAATGGACGATCAAACCAATCTCCGGCATAATTGTTATATAGGTAGACAAGTGAATTATGAAAGCAGGAACTATATCTAACAGCCTTAAGGAAAAACTCGAGCGACTTCTCGAAGGGCTCCTGCTACCCGGAAATGAGGAACCGGTACCTGTTCCCATCCCGGTACGTAACCGCAAACCCCATCCTAAGAAATAAAAGAATTGCTATTTTTGTTTATCCCGTATCTGCAGTAGTATGACTACTTCCGGGGCCAATATCTGAAATCGTTAAAGGAATATTTAGTAGCTTAGCATTAATTGATCAATAATAACAAACCTATGTCCGATCATAATGCATGGCCACGCATTCAATTACTTGAGCTGCCTCAAATTAATCAAGTGCACGATTATTCAATTGAGATACTCCAAAAAACCGGTATCAGAGTAGATTCGCAAAAAGCAAGGGAACTATTCAAACACTCAGGTGGGGCAAGTGTCAAGGATGGCATGGTTTATATAAGCAGGGAGCTGGCAGACCATGCAATAAAATCGGCTCCTGAAACTGTAAATGTCTATGCACAGACAGGTGAACCAGCATTCAGCCTGGGCAAGGAACAGGGCAGGGAAACGTATTTTGGTATAGGGGTTACCAATAGCTGGTTCCAGGAAATAGAAACTGATAAAGTTGTACCTTTCAGGAGAGAGCATATGCAGTATTCGAGCAGCCTGGGGGATATACTCGACAACTATGATATGGTTTCCACCATTGGTATCCCTTCGGACTGCAGTCCGGAAAAATCCGACCTGTATTCTACCCTTGACATGTATGCCTGCACCAAAAAACCCATTGTCTTACTTGTGCAGGGAGAAAATAAAATAGAAGAGGTTTTTTCGCTTCTTAATTACATGCATGGTGATATAAGTACCAAACCTTTCTGCATACCCTATGTGAATCTCATTACTCCACTGGTTCTGAATGAGTCAACCACGGAAAAAATGATTGCTTCCATTGAAATGAACCTGCCGGTCATTTTCTCCAATTACAGCATGTATGGAGGCACTTCACCTGCTACCGGTGCAGGAACATTGGCCCTGTTAAATGCCGAATTACTGGCCGGACTTGTTTTCAGTCAGCTGGTAAAAGAGGGAAGCAAAATAATATTAGGCAGCCTGCCAGCTGCATTTAATATGACTAATATGGGTAGTTATTACACTCCTCAAAGCTATCTGCTTAATTTAGCCTGTGCCGAGATGATGGCCTATTATGGTATACCCCATTGTGGCACTTCCGGCAGTAATAACGGCAGGGGAGCAGACCTTCCGGCAGCAGGTCATCTCTGGCTTAACCACCTGACTTCATGTATCGGCAAAGTTGGCTGTGTACCATTCGTAGGAGGTAATTTTGATTCCATGGCCTTCTCTCCCGCCCTTGCAGTATTGTCTGACCTGGTAATAGCAGAAACAAGAACATTTGCCAGAGGTTTTGACCTGAATGATGAGACTGTCAACCTTGAAGAGATTAACAAGCTTGGTCCGGCAGGTAATTTTTTCACATCTGAACAAACACTTTCATTGCTTACCGGTAAGCCTGTTAGAAGTGAGCTATGGCCCAGTCTGAACCTTAAGCAATGGGAAGATCAAAAAATGCCCAGGGCAGATGATGAACTTATTGCGTACACCTGTGAATTGTATAAGAAAGCCAGGCTCAAAACAGAAGATTCCAGGGATATTATAGCAAAAGGGGATGAATTCATAGCCAATATGAGGCCATTACCATGAGTCATGCTGAGAAAAAAGATGGAGCCGGCAAGCTGGGTTTCTGGATGAGCACATCGCTTGTTGTGGGCAATATGACAGGATCAGGCATATTTCTCCTTCCTGCCGCCCTGGCTGTATATGGTGGGATAAGTATCTTTGGCTGGCTCTATACGATGGCAGGTGCTGTTTTCCTTGCCCTGATGTTCTCCCGTCTCAGCAGGTTAATCACAAGAGCAGGTGGTCCATATGCCTATGTGAGGGCAGGATTTGGTGAATTCCCGGGGTTCATTGTGGCCTGGGGATACTGGATCTCAATCTGGGCCGGCAATGCGGCTATTGCCGTTGCCGGGGTGGGATATCTGTCAGTCTTTATCCCCGGACTGGAAGATAACAGGTTATTATCGGCTATTATTGCTATTCTTGCCATCTGGTTATTCACTTTTATCAATACCCTTAATATCCGTAAGGTGGGTATGACCCAGCTAATAACCACTATAATTAAAATCATACCGCTTTTTGTGCTTGGATCACTTGGCTTCCTCTTTTTTGACAAAACTCACTTCCAGCCGATGAATCTGAGCAACGAATCAGATTTTAGTGCCATTACAACCACTGCGGCGCTAAGCCTCTGGGCATTTCTCGGACTGGAATCAGCTACCATACCATCTGATAAAGTTAAAACCCCCGCAAGGACAATACCTCGTGCCACTATAGCAGGTATACTGATCACCTCCCTGTTATATATCTCCGGCACCATTGCTGTGATGGGTATTATTTCACCTGCAGAGCTTATGGATTCTTCTTCACCGTTTGCTGATGCAGCCGGTAGTATCTGGGGTAAAGGGGCATCTATCCTGGTAGCTGTTTGTGCTTCAATAGCATGTTTTAGTGCATTGAACGGATGGATACTTCTCCAGGGACAGATTCCTCTTGCCGCGTCTAAAGACAATCTGTTTCCTTCATGGTTTAAAAAGACCTCCGGTAAAGGAATCCCGGTACCGGGGCTTATTATAGCCAGTATGTTGGCGACTGTGCTGGTTGGCATTAATTTTACAAGGGGACTTGTCGAGATGTTCTCCTTTATCATCATGCTATCTACCTTGAGCTGTTTGTTGCCGTATCTCTTTTCCTCTCTTTCCGAAATAGCTATACGTCTGATGAACAAACAGTTATCAGGAAGACGAAATCTGATCACCTCTGCCTTAATATCAATACCGGCATTTGCATATTCAATATGGGCCGTTACAGGCCTGGAATATGAGGTAATTGCATGGGGTGTGATCCTGCTTGCAACGGGGTTACCTGTGTATCTCATTCGGAAAATCAGAAGACATAAGTTCATTAATTATTAAAGTATAATAATCCACAGATATCTTTACAGATAAACGTATCTAAAATTGTCTGAATAAAAGTAAAATATTTTGCAGCGAACGTTATTTTGCGTAATTTACTTCTCTAAACCCAATAAATTAACTAAACCCACACACCATGAAAACCAGGCTACTTTTGCTGATATCAGCAATGATTTCAGTATGTTTTCTATTTACTCTACTCTTTTCAGGATGTGAAAAGGAAAGCTTCGAGGGAGACCTTAACGAATACCTGAAGTCAATGCCTTCAATTGAGACGGAGATGCCGGTTGAAAAAGCTGCCGAAATAGTATCAACTGAGAAAGATACGACAACAGAATATATCTATCATTACGACTATTACGAAGCTGCAGCAGGTTTCAATGAACAGATAGTGCTCAATCCACAGACTGATGTAATCTACCCCGGAGCACTGGTACAGGGTGAATCTATTCTCGATGGAACCTACACGCTTATCCCTGCAAAAAGAAAACCCATAACCCTCTCCACATCGCTTACCGGGGCTGATAATGTATCGGTGGTTGTGCAAGACCCCAAGCTATCGACTATCAGGGAGGCTATCAACGATCTGATGGACCAGGATTATAATGTGCCACCCGCCAATATGGGCTTCACCATTGAACAGGCCTATTCAGAGGAACAGCTGGATATGTCATTGCATGTAAGCTATAAAAGTTTAGGGACAAGCATAGATGGAGGCTTTGACTATTCCAATAAAAAGATTAAAACCCGTCTTGTGGCCAAATTCATCCAGAGTTATTACACACTTGATATGGACCTGCCTGATCAGCCATCAGATCTTTTCGACGCAGATGTTGACCGCACCCTCCTCGGTACATTTATGCCAATGTATATCTCAACCGTTACTTTTGGAAGGATGGCGCTCTTCACCATAGAATCTGAATTGAGCGAAACGGAAGTAAGGGCATACCTGAATGGATCGTATGCAAGTGTAAATGCCCAGTCATCAGCAGATTTTGATGCCCTTAAAGCCCATTCAACCATGAAGGTATATATCCTTGGGGGTAGCGGGACTGCAGCCGGAGCAACTGTAAACGGGTTTGAAGAATTCAAGAATTATATCCAATCAGGGGGTAATTTCTCCAAAACATCACCGGGGGCACCTATATCATACAAGTTAAGGTATATAAGGGATAATAAAATAGGCAGGATGGTTTTTGCAGCATCCTATCCTATTGTTTCAATCATGCCCAGAACTGACAACATGGTATTCGATATTAAAACATTCCTGTGGAATTTTGATACTAATTCTACAGACGGGGCAGGTGGCGAACTGGAACTATATGGATATGTATGGAGCTGGCCTGAAAGCCTGGGATATGATTACAGACATGATCATTTCCCTGACCGTTCTTATACTGAAAACACATCCCATACCTTTACAGAAAATACCCAGACGGCTAAAACATGGACTGGTCTAAAACAGGATGATAAAATAATGATCAGAGTAAATATTGCTGAGGAAGATACAGGAAGTGACGACCATTTTGCCGACAAAGACTTCGAAGTGCCTGTAAATGATATTATTGGGTCATCACAGGCGGGTCAGGATTATCCTGTAACCGGATTGAAGGTTTATGATGGTACAGAATTTATTGACTTCACCATGATTTTCAATTACCAGATGAGGAGAATCGATAAATAGAACCTGGCATACTTAAATAAACCTAAAAATGGATTCTCATCAATAGTCCATGAGATTATGAGATTACCTTGATAATTGCTACATTAGCATGTAACCAATTATCAACTTATATGTGTCTGGCAATTCCCGGATTAATAACAGAGCATTTCACCAGGGACGGCATGAAAATGGCAAAAGTGAGCTTCAGCGGTGTCATAAAGACCGTTTGCACTGAATGGGTTCCCGAGGCAAAGATCGGGGATTATATTTTGTCTCATGCCGGAACAGCTATCAGTATTGTAGATCCCGAAGAAGCAAGGGAGACCCTGTCTCTGCTGGATGAAATGAAATAAATCAAAGCAATATCCCTGTCCATTGAAATATATTGATGAATACAGAAACCCCGACCTGGTTGGTAAACTGGCTGATAAGATAGCGGCTACGGTGAGCCGGCAATGGCATATCATGGAGATATGTGGTGGACAGACTCATGCCATAATGAAATATAATCTGCCGGAACTATTGCCCCCGGAAATAAGTCTTATTCATGGTCCCGGATGTCCTGTCTGTGTTACTCCAATGGAAAAGATTGACAGGGCATTAGCAATAGCTTACTCGGAGAAAACCATATTGACATCTTTTGGTGATATGATGAGAGTTCCGGGTTCCGAATCGGATCTTCTGAGAGCCAGGGCTGAGGGTTGTGATATCAGGATAGTGTATTCACCCCTTGATGCAGTTGAAATCGCAATCTCGAACCCTGATATGAATGTGGTTTTCTTTGCTATCGGATTTGAGACCACTGCACCTGCGAATGCCCTGGCATTGTTGAAAGCCGAAAGCATGAATCTCTCTAACTTCTTCCTTCTCGCCTCACCCGTTCTTGTCCCTCCGGCTATTAATGCTTTAATGTCATCAGAAGATACAGCCATAGACGGCTTGCTGGCACCGGGGCATGTATGTGCCGTAACGGGTTATGATGATTATATTCGCCTTTCCGATAAATTCAAAATCCCCATAGCAATTACAGGTTTCGAACCCGTGGATATCCTCAAGGGTATTCTGGCCACAGTCAGCATGCTTGAGAATGGCCTGGTCGAATTAACCAACTCCTACAGGCGCTCAGTCAGGAGAGAAGGCAACACACGTGCTTTGCAAACCATGTATGAGGTATTTGAAATCTGTGACAGGGAATGGAGGGGTATTGGATTAATCCCTGATAGTGGCCTGTCCATTAAGGAAAAATACTCAGCCTTTGATGCTGAGAAAAAATTTGATTTAAGAAAGACTAAGAGTCAGGATCCCGGATTATGCATTGCCGGGGCTGTTCTGAGCGGTAGGTCGCGCCCATCCGAATGCCCGGCTTTTTCAACATCCTGCACCCCCGAGCACCCTCTGGGAGCACCAATGGTTTCTTCTGAAGGGGCCTGTGCAGCTTACTATAAGTACAGATCATAACGGTTA
>Ga0272441_10010934_pt1 | contig 13597 bp, 13 predicted proteins | sample SSMProp6N_FD_193582 | JGI IMG/M metagenome (GOLD analysis project Ga0272441, IMG submission 193582) | Marine sediment archaeal communities from Little Sippewissett salt marsh, Falmouth, MA, United States - SSM-Prop-6N | ecosystem: Environmental > Aquatic > Marine > Wetlands > Sediment ... | reverse complement strand
CGCTCCTGGCCGGGGCCGAAAATACTGTTAAGCAGCTTTATCAATTTCGGCTCAAAAGCTATCTTCAGTAAAATAATCATCAAAACATACGGCAGACCGTAAAGTATATCCACCAGCCGCATCATTGTATTATCGATTCGGCCGCCGTACCAGCCGGCCAGCGCCCCCCAGATAGTGCCAATCACCACGGATATGGCTGCAGCGGCCAGGCCAATCCCCAGACTTACCACCCCCCCAAACAGACACCGCCAGAGCAGATTCCTACCTAAAAGATCATATCCGAATAACGCAAACGACTTTAATTGTGGGTGCTCGCGATTGGCATCCAGGTCTTGCTGGGAATACATCTGCGTAGTGATCGGCAGGGTGGCCAGGCAGGCAATGATAATGACCGCCATTATGATCAGCGACACAATCGCCGAGCGACTCCGACAAAAACGCCGCCACGGCCTACTCCCTGTTGACATAGTCGGTTCAGTCAGTTCCGGATCTATAGTTCTACTTATCGCCTGGCTCATACTTTTTCAATATCAATACGCGGATCCACCATGGTATAGGTCAAATCCACCAAAAGATTAAACAATATGATCACCGCCGAATATACCAGCACCGTGGACAGGATCAGGGCCTTGTCTCGATTGAGAACACTGGCCACAAAGTGCTGCCCCAAACCTGGTATATTAAATATACTTTCAATAACAAACGAACCGGTAAGCGCCGCCGCGCAGGCCGGTCCCAGGTAACTAAGGACGGGTAGAAAGGCATTTTTCAACGCGTGTTTCCAGATTACCTTGCGGGGCGAGAGCCCTTTAGCCCGGGCCGTGCGTATGTAATCGCCAGCCAAAACATCCAGCATACCCAGCCGGGTCAAACGCGCAATATATGCCATAAAGGGAAGTGACAGCGTAAAAGCCGGCAGCCATAGTTGCGATATCTTCCCCCACCCCCCCACCGGCAGCCAGGTTAACTCCACCGCAAATAATATTAATAGCGCCGTCCCGGTCACAAAGGTCGGCAGCGAAATTCCTATCAGAGCCAGCCCCAAAGAGGTGTAATCGAACCAACTATTACGTTCCACGGCGCTTATGACACCGATCGGCACACCTAGCACCGTAGCCAGAAACATCGCCGTCAGTCCCAATCCCACCGAGACCGGCAGCGACGCTGCTACGATCTGATTACAGGTCCAGTCCCGATACTGCCACGAAGGACCCAAATCGACGAGCGGCCCTTCTTTTTTCAGCGCCTTAATCGGTTGAAACAGACCCGACAAATACTCCCTATAGAACCGCCAATTATCATCCGCATGATATTGCGCTAGAACCGCGCGCTGGACGTCCGGGCTGAGATTGTGTTCGCTGGTCTTAAAGGGATTGCCCGGTATAGCCACAGCCATAAGAAAGGTTATCGTATAGATCACCCACAGGATAACCGGACATAGGGCCAAGCGTATTAGTATATGTCGCCACATAATCAGCATCCCTGCTTAATGGCTCATCAGGACCTCTAAGTACACATATACCCAAGATTCCTATACAATTTGAGACTGTCTATAAGTATAGTTATATATAGGAATAATGTCAGCAAAAAACCTTGGCCTTTATTTACATCGTATTATTTGCTTGTACCGAAACAAGGAATTTTTAAAATAATCCTTATGTTTACAGGATATCCCCAAGAAGAATTTGTATGAGGAATACGTTAAGCATGGAAAAAGAAGAAATATATCAGGCAATTCTCAAACGTACTCAGGATGGCAAGATCGCCTGTCGTCAGTGCTTCGAGATCGCCCGGGAATGCAATATTTCCCCGAAGGTGGTCGGTGAGGTTTGTAACGAAAAGGAAATCCGCATCCACGCCTGTCAACTGGGCTGTTTCAAATAAACAGTTAGTATTCAATCCCTCTTCGGGCGGATATTCCTCTGGAATAGGGATGTTTGATTTCCTGCATCTCGGTTACCAGATCGGCCTGTTCGATGAGCCTTTCGTCAGCCCCCCGACCCGTCAGAATTAGCTCCACCTCCGGAGCCCGGTTTTCAATTATTGCAGTTACGTCCTGTGCTTTTGCTAATCCCTTGCTCAGACAAAACACTACTTCATCCAGAATCATCAAGTCGTATCGTCCTGCTTGAGCTTCGGTTTTTATTTGTTCCAGTTTCGCCGTTATAGCCCGGCGCATCTCATGCACATTTTGTTCTTCGTCCGCAGAACTGCATATATCCCACCTGTTTCCCAGCCTTTCCCAGGTAAGCTGAGGATAAAATTGTTTGGCCAGGTTGCCTTCCGAAGTTTCAACGTCCACAGGTTTTAAGAACTGAAAGATATATACTTTTGCCCCTGCCCCCAGCATCCGCCATGCCGCCCCCAGCGCCGCTGTAGTCTTGCCCTTACCATTGCCGGTGTATATATGTACCAATCCTTTTTTTAATACTGACATGTTTTACATCCATGTTTCAAGGCGAAAGCAAACCTGAGCCTAACGCTGCTTCCACTCATCTAATAATAGTTGAAACTCGTTATTTTTACCCTGACGTAAAAGCTCAAGCACCTCGGAGTTGACAAATCCTTCCAAAAGTTTCGCCCGGCGGGGTTGATCATCGGGATATTTATTTTTGAAGTGTTCGCGCAGGTCGCGCAGGCCCTTAAGGAAAATTTCGTAATGTTCACCGTATTCCTGCTGCAATTCCTTGCGGATTTGTTTGGCCAGCGCCGGGCTGGCCCCACCGGTGGAGACAGCGATCTGCAAATCCCCCCGGTTGACCACCGCCGGCACCTGAAAGCTACATAGTTCCGGCACATCAACTACATTACAGAAGATATGTTTTTCGTTCGCCTCCCTAAAGACCTGCCGGTTGACCTTTTCATCTCCGGTGGCGGCTATTACCAACCAGGCCCCCTCCAGATCACCGCCTTGATATGGCCGCTGCAATAACCGGATATCTCCCGCCCGGGCCAACTCCTGCAATGGTTTTGTAACTTCCGGACTGATAACAGTGACCTGAGCCTGACATTCCAACAGGCTTTGTACTTTCCGCTGGGCAACATTTCCGCCGCCCACCGCCACTACTTTTCGTTCCTTAAGATCCGTTAGAATAGGGTACAATTGACTCATAACTTCCTGATCCTTCTAACACGCACGACGCGGGCCTCAAGCGCTACCGTCCGCTGACTTGCCAGATTATCTTAATGCGATTATAATAGGGTTGTATTTTTTGGTCCAATTAAATCCGGTTATAGAAGGAGAAAGCCATGTCAATAACCATTCAATGGCTCGGTCATGCCAGCTTTCGCATCTCCAATAAAGTTGTTATCTATATTGATCCCTGGAAACTTGTCAACGAGCCTCATGACGGCTCAGTTGTCCTGGTCAGTCACGGCCATTATGATCACTATTCTGCCGAGGACGTGGCCAAGGTTTCCAACGACCAGACCACCCTCATTGCCACACCTGATGTAATAAGCCAGGCCGGCAACGGCCGGAGCATCACCCCTGGCCAGACCATTGAACTGCCCGACGTCAGCATTATCGGGGTTGCCGCTTATAATCCCGCTAAGCAGTTTCATCCTAAATCAAATAATTGGGTTGGTTTTGTCATTCAGCTTGACGGCAAACGTATCTACTATGCGGGAGATACCGATATGATCCCCGAGATGAAAAACCTTACCAATATCGATCTGGCCTTGATGCCCGTGGGCGGTACCTATACCATGAACGCCAACGAGGCCGCCACAGCTGTCAACAGCTTCAAGCCCAAACAGGCCCTGCCCTATCATTGGGGTGACATCGTCGGCGACCACAGCGATGCCAAAAAGTTCTCCCAATCCGCCACCTGCGAATCAGCCCTACTCAAACCCGGGGAATCCGCAACTCTATAAAATTGCTCGAATATGTACTTTTGGCAAGCTAAAGGATGTTTCTGGTATCTATGTGCAATTCGTCAAAAAATAACTTCTAACAAATTGAAAAAAACAGTTGATTTTTTCCTTTATTCGGGGAAAATCGTCCCCTTTATGTCTTAATAGACTACCAGGAATGAAGGTCTGGTAAAAGTCTTGTAATGTATGGAAAAATCTTGGTTTTATGAATGAAAGGAGGTTCAATGGCTAATAAGAGTTTAATGCTGGTTATAGCTGCTTTAGTGGCTTTTAACCTTAGTTGGGCCGATGATGCTGGTGCCGCAGATGAACAGCTGCGGGCTCAGCTTGAGCAGGCCCTCAAGGAAATCAAACAGCTCCGCAGCGAGGTGGCGGAACTAAAACAGAATTCCAACTGGCAGTATCAGCAGCAGTTGAAAAAAGTTCTTGAGGAAGCCCCCCCTGCGGCAAAAGATGAAGCCGTCAGTTCCTTCGTACTCCCAGCAGGCTGGAAATTTCAGCCTTACGGCTACTTCAAGTTTGACATGGTCTATGATGACTCCGCTGTCACCGGCGAACATGGTGATTACGTTATCTGGGTTCAGCCGGAAAACGATACCACCCGGGGCGACGATGCCTTCAGTTTCACAGCGCGTCAGACTCGGTTAGGCGGTAAGCTTTTTGCCCCGAGTATCGGCGACGTAAAGGTTATGGGACGCGTTGAAATCGATTTCTACAATCCGGTAACAGCCTCAACCAACGATAACAAATCAACCCCGCAGATGCGTCACGCTTATGCGGAAATAACCGGCGCTGACTGGTCCTTGCTCTTCGGTCAAACCTCGGACGTAATCTCACCTTTATTTCTCAATACCATCAATTACACCGTAGGTTGGTTTGGCGGTAATGCCGGCTATCGGCGTCCTCAACTTCGTTTTACCAAATGGTGGGATTGTTCTCAAGGTTGCCGACTCAAACTCGAGACTGCTCTTTCACGCGATTTCGGCAGCAATAAAGGTGCCGGCACTGTGGACGACGGGCAGGATGCCAGTACTCCCACAATTCAAAGTAGAGTTAGCTATGAAATTCCCAGAGACGGCAAGAAAATTATTGCCGGCCTCAGCGGCCATTACGGCACGGAAGAAATTGACATGGATGTAGTAGGTGATGATGACAGGTATCACACCTGGTCGCTGAACACCGATATACTTATTCCGGTTAATGATATGGTGGAAATCAAGGGTGAGGCCTTCTGGGCCGAAAACTTCGATTCCTATTTCGGCGGTATCGGCCAAGGCATAAATGCCAACACTGCCGACGAGATCACCGCCGTGGGTGGTTGGGCCCAGGTGGCTATTACACCCTGTCCTGATTGGGTTTTCAATACCGGGCTCGGCTTTGATGACCCCATCGACCATGATCTCAGTGACAGCGACAGAAGCCTTAATACCTTCGCTTTCACCAATGTAAATTACTCTTTCAGTAAATACCTCTCTACCGGTATCGAATTCTCATATTGGCGGACGGATTACAAAAATAGCGACGACGGAGACGATTTCCGCGTCCAGCATTCCTGGATGCTCAAATTCTAAGGAAATTTGATCCATCTATTAGATAACCCCGGCTGTCTGGTTTAATCGACCGGGCAGCCGTTTTTTCTGCGCAATAAAAAAGGCCATCCCCTCATGATGGGTAAATCAAAGGGAGGACAGCCTATAAGAAAAGGTAGCGGGAGAGAATTTATTTCAAATGATTAATAGTGCTCTTTCGCACTCTCCAATGTTTTAATTCAAATCGATTTTACTTTGCCATTATCGAGAAAAATACCAGGCCACTTTATCATAACCACTAAACACCACAAATGACGCCGATTACGATATCCAGGATTTTTTTCGGTCCGTATAAACAAGCTCTAGTTGTTCTCAGGTGTTGTCCATAGCAGGTAAGAATGGTCCGATAAAATTTACTTCCGTGTGACCGACTTTCGTCGCTTAAGGCGTATAGGGAAATATCAAACGAAAATGGGATTAATGGATTTTAATTGAGCGATTTTGCTTGGAGGGCTTGGACCGGGCAGTAATCAATCATCAAAGAGCGTGTTTTGCATACCAACCGCGGTCAGTGTTCTTTTCGTACGAGCTTTTCGAGGCCTACGAGTAACTTTTGATCTGGATGGAACACTAGGCTCTATTCCTTCAAAGTCGGGAAACAGCCATTGCTGCCGCGGCAAATGCGGATAAGATGCGTCACTATGACATTTCACGACATTAGGATCGCAGAAATCACTTTCGCAAAGCAATTCCGGATGTTGGGGCGTCAGGGATTTCCCTCGCCCCTCTCCTGAAGTCTGTGCCGAGCGGTATCTTTGCCTGCTCTTAGTCGGCTCTATTCTGGCAATGCCCAGTTGCACACCTGTATCCGTTACTGCTCTATAGCTGGCCCGTGGTGCTTCACTTACATACAACCTTGCCCTACCCAAGACCCGGCTAATCCCCTCTGCGCACCAGGCTAGTCCCGCCCCTAACAGACCACAAACTCCCGCTGTGCCGTATCTTACCTGCCCAGTGGCCTGTTCGGGCCAAAATCGTTCGTATGCACCACCGGGACCGAATTTACAAACTATTTTTGATTTAATCATATCTGTATATTGAGGAACCATACTCACACTCTCTGATTGGACCATGACGATGAGCAAAATCGGACTCTCGTCATCGTCTATTAATTAGGGTATTATCCCCATCGGCCGGTCCGGCCCGGCGACATGAATTTCTCTTGATATGCTATAAACTACCGATGATTATTGTTCTCAGCAAGTTTGCCAAAGATCATACGACCCGCAGAGGTTTGTAATACGGAAGTCACCACAATATCCGTATCCCGGCCCAGGCGGCCCCGCCCCTGCTCCACCACGATCATCGTCCCGTCGTCCAGATATCCCACCCCCTGGCCCGGTTGGTCCCCGGGTTTTACCAGTCTGGTCCTAAGCGTCTCCCCCGGCAGAACCACGGTTTTCAAGGCGTTGGCCAGATCGTTAACGTTAAAAACCTTCACTCCCCGCAAATTGGCAACTTTATTAAGATTATAGTCATTAGTTACAATTTTCCCCCCCAGCTTTTTCGCCGTGGTAACTAGCTGGTGATCCACTGGTTCAGACTTTTCCGACTCCGACAGTTCGATTTCCTGGATGCTGATATCGATCTCACTATTACGCTGCATTTTGTTGAGCATATCCAGACCCCGCCGGCCCCGGTTCCGTCGCAGCCGATCCGCCGAATCGGCGATATTCTGCAACTCGTTCAAAATATACCGGGGCACCACAAAAGGAGAGTTTAATATCTGGGTCGCTGCTATGTCAGAAATCCGACCATCGATTATTACCGAAGTATCAAGTATCAGCGGTACGATACCCTTGGTCTGCTTACTGAATTCCACGTAGGGTATGATAAAACGAAAGTCGTCTTTCGTCTGCATCACGAACGTCACCGCCAGAAAACAGCAAAGGATATTGATCAACCACTTGATCCCATCCTTGGCAACGTACAAATCCGTACTCTTGCTTATGTTGTATGTCTCATAGAGAAACTCTACCAGATAATTCAGGACCATTCCAATAAACAGTCCCACCAAAAGCCCGAAAAAAATCTCTACCAGAGACTTCACCCGTTTTTGTTTCACCATAAAATCGACGAACAGACCCAGTCCTAAAACCCCAAAACATCCAAATACCGCCACCCATTGATGCAGGACAAGATTCTTCCCCATAAAATGAAACGGACCCCCTTCCGAAAACCCCAGCAACATCATAGCCACTACCATCAAAAAGAATATTACGCGCACAACCCAAATAAGCATTATAAAACCCTCGGTAAATGAATCAATAGAAAGATAAAATATATAAATATCATTATAATCAATTTCCTATATCTTATTCTTAGATATCAGTCAAGTTCAAAATAACCTTGAAGCTTCCGCTTAAGACACTCTAGATCCTGCCGAGGATATAGGCCAAAAAAGTATTCTCGATAAGAGGCAGTTTTCGAGCTGCGATAATATCTTTCCGCTTCGTTAGTGTTTTGCTGTAATTGTTTCTTTGCCTCATCGGCTTGGGATGCAAGTTCCGCGTTAAGCCCACGGATCCGCTCAAATACTTCTATGCGTTTCTTCTTTGATCCCCGGTTGCGCCGTAGCTCTTTACTTTCTTCTATGGCCTGTTCCCGTTGCACTATAAGATCCGCCTGAGTGGACTTTTTTGCGTCGTCAATTTCCAGAAAACGCTGCGGATTGAATTGCAGATCCCGCTGCCTTTGATGACAGCGCCGCAACTGATCCCGGGCCTCATCCGGACGGACCCTCTCACCCAGCGGTAAATATTTTGTTGCCGTGACGCAGACAAAACCCGGTGGTGCCATCCCATAATACCTTTTTATAAATTCATCCGATACCTGATCATAGTGCGCCCCTCCGATCCCGTGGATGAATATGTCCCCTAAGAAAAGACGCGCAAATACCGACAGTGTCAAAGCCCTCGGCCGCAAACCAAGTTGCCGCTCCCTCAAATAATCTGCAAACCGGACAACATCAAATAAAGACTCCTGTCCAAGAGAACCCAGCTCTACATTACCGTCACCGAAAAACAAGGTATCCTTTTCGTGGCGTACGAATAATGGCCTCCGTCTCGGTTGTTCCTGTTTTTTTTGATTTGGTTGGCCTACCACCCAAAACGGACTTTCCTGCCACTGCTCTTGTTTCTCACTCCCCCTTAGCTCAGGCATAGGCCCCCGTCCGGGCCGTTTATTATATAGATTCCGGTACGAGGCCAACGCCTCATTGTAACACTGTCGCACCTGCACCGACCGCTTCAACATATCTTGCGTAAACGCCAGAAACCCTTCACTCCCCGCCAGAGTCGATACCGGTATTTCCCCCCAGTCCACCGACCCGGAACCTCTTAGCTTACGATTCAGGAGGGTAAAAAAATCTGCCAGGTTTTCCGACAACTCCGCTGCTTCCCGCCAGACCCTCTCTATCTCCGCCAATCTCTCCCCGGTGATATACCCTGCACTTAAATTTTTTAACTCCTTGATGAACCCCTGCCCCTCCCTATAACCGGGCGGCCTCTGCACTTCCAGCGGTAATTGAGAATCATATCGATCCAGGGCTAATGATTTAACCACCCATCCTTCCGGTAACTGTACGGGTAAAAGCAATTCAATATTTTTAGTCAGATCGCTATCGACAATAAGATTCAGCGCTACCCCTTGTTCCTTTTGCATCAACGCCTCGACAAAGTAATATTTAGCCAGTATCCCGCAGTGAAAAAATTGGCACTGATGCCCCGTCACCACCATCAATTCATCCAGATTGCAATCAACCTCGGGCAAATGTAATTTGCGACAGTAATCACGGGCCAGTGTTATTATCTCCCCGCGTGTCCGCCGCCGCCAGTCACTCAGAGTACTTTCGCCTATCCTTACCGGAAAATTTGCAAGCTGTTCCCGATTATTCTGCAGATCATTTTTGATCTTTTCAGCATCCGGTTTAAGTAGAATTTCCCCATTTTCTGTTGGCGCTGATAAAGATAATCTTCTGCCTGACATGGAAATATTTGTACCAAACCTCGATCAAGCTGTCCTTTTGCCGGTTAATGCTCTGTACGCTATACCTGTGTAAATGAGATTTATCCCTGTTCTGCCTTCGCCGACCTCCCCACTTTATCCAGAGCCCTTTGAAAAACTTCCCTATAATGTTGCAAGCGTCTCTCCGGATCGTCCAGTTCACCTCCGAAATACCGCTGCGGATCATTGTATATAAGTTGGACCGGTATCTCTCGTACCCGCAGCTTCTGGTATGCCGCCTGCACCCAGAACTCCAGCGGAAAGGCATAACCAGTCTCAGTCAGTTCCAGCCTGCTCACCGCCTCCAGCCTATACGCCTTGAATCCGCAAAAAGCGTCGGTTAGATTCAGACCCAAAGTTTCTTTCAGAGACCGGGTGATTATCTTATTGATTTTTCTGCGGTCCGCCGGAGGAGATACTTCCACGTTCGCAGTTTGGATATAGCGCGATCCGCTGATGATATCCGCATCATCTTCCTCGATCGCCTTGAGAAAATCAGGTATCTGCCTCGGTTCATGCTGCAGATCACAGTCCATGGTAATTACCCACTTAAAATCGCAGCCCACAGCAAAGTGCAGTCCGTGCATAATCGACTGCCCGTAACCGCAGTTCTGGTGATGACTGATCGCGCACACATCCTGGCGCCGAGCTAAAATCAGCTTGCTCTGATCGGTACTGCCGTCGTCGATTACCAGCACGTTGGGGGTATAGCGCCCCACAGCATCCAAGACCGCGTCCAGATGCTTTTCTTCGTTATAAACCGGTATCGCCAACAAAACGCTATTCTTGTTGTGATCTCGAGGGCATCTCATACCCCTAATCATATCATACTAATCTCTCAGGTCAATCACGCTGCTTGACAGAAGACATCATCCTTTTGGCCTATGATATTCCGCCCTTGAAAAAGAAAATATATGTTGCCCTTTTATGGGAATTGTCCTAAAATAAGCTATACATACTGTATTGGTATGAATTGGTTGATATGGTTATACTTACAGGTATTCCAAATTACTATTCTTATTGCCGGCAATTTAATATTCGCAACGTGTGTTTTTGATGTCCGATACAAACCAACAATCCAGTCTCGAGCAACCGGGTGAAGAGCTCTTAAAGGACGCTGGCTCTTCTGTGGGCCTGGTCCAGACTCAAACCGTCCGACTATTCCAGGGCGACCAGCGCCTATTGTTGGCTTCCGGCCAGTCACTCGGCTCCATAGATGTGGCTTATGAAACTTATGGCCGGTTGAACGAGCAGCGTGACAATGCGATACTGATCGTCCACGCCCTTTCCGGAGACGCCCACGTCGCCGGCCGCCACCGGCCCGAAGATCCCAAACCCGGCTGGTGGGACAACATGATCGGTCCCGGCAAACCCATCGATACCGACCGATACTTTGTCATTTGTTCCAATTGCCTGGGTGGTTGCATGGGCACTACCGGACCGGGCAGTATCAATCCGCAAACCGGCAAACCTTACGGTCTGACTTTCCCCATCATCACCATAGGCGATATGGTCGATTTGCAGCGTCACCTGATTGATTATCTCGGTATTGAGAAACTGCTCGCTGTCGTCGGGGGAAGTATGGGCGGAATGGAAGTCCTGGAGTGGGCCATTCGTTTCCCCACCCGGATTCATGCCGCCCTGCCCATCGCTACTACCGCCCGCCTGACCGCCCAGAGCATCGCCTTCAATGCTGTCGGCCGCAACGCTATCTTGTCCGATGAAAATTTTCAGCAGGGCACCTATTATCTTTCCGACAATTTCCCCAACACCGGATTGTCAGTCGCCCGCATGATAGGCCATATTACCTATCTCTCGGAAAAGGCCATGCACGAAAAGTTCGGCCGCCGTCTCCAGCATTCCCAGAACTATCAATACAATTTTGCCCAGGAATTTAGTGTCGAGTCCTACCTCGATCACCAGGGAACCTCATTTGTCGATCGTTTTGATGCCAACACCTATGTCTATTTCACCAAGGCCATGGACTATTTTGATCTCTCCCATCAACACGGTTCGCTCTTCAACGCCATCCAGGGAACAAAGTGCCGCTTTCTAATTATTAGTTTTACCTCGGATTGGCTCTTTCCTCCCCGCCAAAGCCAGGAACTGGTCAACACCATCATCGCCGCTGATAAGGACGTCACCTACTGCGACATCGATTGCCCCTATGGGCACGATTCCTTTTTACTGGAATCACATGTGCAAGGTCAACTCATCCGCGGCTTTCTTCAGCAGACTTATCAAAGAATCTCTTCTGCTTCCAAGACCACAAGCTCACCACCTGACCCCAAACCGGTCGCCGTCCAACAAAAGAACGCTCCGCCCCGAACCAAAAAAAACGGCAGTATTTTTGAGGGCTTTCGCGTCGATCATCGCCAAATAGCCCACCTGATACCACCTGACAGTTCCGTTTTGGACCTCGGCTGCGGCGATGGTACTTTACTCGCCCTTCTGCAGGAGCAAAAAAATATTCGCGGCATGGGGGTCACCCTCAGTACGAACGATGTTCTCGCTTGTACCAGGCGCGGTGTCAGTGTCGTGCAATATGACATGGAAAAATATTTGCACAGTTTTGCCGAGAAAAGTTTTGACTATGTCGTTCTAAGTCAAACCTTCCAGGTAATCCGCCAACCAGAAAAAGCTCTGCGCCAGATGCTGCGTATTGGCCGACAGATAATCGTAAGTTTCCCCAACATCGCCTATTGGCGCGGCCGACTGCATTTATTATGGCGCGGTAAGGCGCCTATGTGGAAACAACTCCCCGGCCACTGGTACGATAAGCCCGAAGAATCGGTTAACTACCTTTCTATCCGCGACTTTGAACATTTTATCTATAAGCAATTAAACGCCTTTTGCATCACCCGCATCCCCTTTTCCAGCCACACCGGCCGGCAGGTACGTTTCCACCCCAACTTCTTCGCCGACGAGGTAATTTTTGTTATAACTGATGAATGCCCTTAAATAACTATCATGATGATCGAAAACCCCAATAAAAATCTTGCTGCAAAATATGACAAACTCCGGCAAATCCTCCAACCATTCCAGCGAGTTATTGTCTCATATTCCGGTGGTGTGGACAGCGTCTTTCTGCTCAAGGCTGCCCTTGAGTGTCTAGGCCCCGACAATGTCCTGGCCTGCATCGGTGTAAGTCAATCTCTCGCCCGCAGTGAATATGATGCCGCCCTGCAAATCGCCTCCGACTTGGGCGCCTCTCTCGAGATTGTTCATCCCCGGGAGATGTCCGATCCCGACTATAAGGCCAACTCGGCTCATCGCTGTTTTTATTGCAAAACAGCTTTGTATTCTCTTTTGAATGATCTCGCCCGCGACCGCGGCTTTGATGCCATCCTTGCCGGCACCAACCTCGACGACCTGGGCGACTTTCGTCCCGGCCTCCAGGCTGCTCGTGATTTCCATGTCCTCAGCCCTTTGCAAGAGGCGCAACTTACCAAACAGGACATCCGTACTTTAAGCAAACAGCTCAACTTGCCCACCTGGAACAAACCCGCCCAACCCTGCCTGGCCAGCCGTCTCACCTATGGCCTGGAAGTTACCCCCGCGCGCTTAAAACAAATCGAACAAGGTGAAGCCTTCCTTCGCAGCCTCGGCCTTACCGAGCTCCGCGTCCGCCATCACGACCACCTGGTCCGTATCGAAGTACCTCCCGACAAAATCTCCCTTCTTTTAGATGACCGGCAGCGCACGCAAATCGTAGATTACTTCAAAGAGCTCGGATTTACTTATGTGTCGTTAGACCTCGAGGGTTTCCGTTCCGGCTCCGCCAACGAAGCCCTCGAATGAACAACTTTTTATTCACTTAAATCCGGTGTAGCTTCTTTTTTCTCAGAGCCGCTGCGGAAGCGCACAAAATTATGGATCGCCTCAACTGTATCATAAAAGCCCCGCGCCATCACGTCCCAGACCTCTTTACCCTTCTCCAGCGCCGCTCCCCCGGGAACCTTTATGTGTGGGGTAATATCTTTGAAAAACATCTTACCCACATCAGAAGTAAATGTTTTCAGATGAGTGGCGATATCCTTCCGGGCCTGTTCATAATCCCACGGCCCAAACGCCCGGCATCTTTGCTGGGCGGCGTGCCCGGTCACGCTGGTTAATAGACCCGCCGC
>Ga0272441_10010933_pt1 | contig 13598 bp, 10 predicted proteins | sample SSMProp6N_FD_193582 | JGI IMG/M metagenome (GOLD analysis project Ga0272441, IMG submission 193582) | Marine sediment archaeal communities from Little Sippewissett salt marsh, Falmouth, MA, United States - SSM-Prop-6N | ecosystem: Environmental > Aquatic > Marine > Wetlands > Sediment ... | reverse complement strand
CCGCCGAAGAGATAATTGCCGATATCGGGCACCAGGGGCAGGTGGTCGGTACAGCGCATGTAGAAGCACCCGATCAGTTCGATGGCGTGCCTGACATACTCCTTCCGTTCGGTCTCCGTGGAAAGCTTTTCCATGTCGGCCTCGAAATAGGGCTGGAACCACTGATCGAGTCTCCCGAGGGAAAGCCCGGCGTTCGTATTTTCCATGTGGAGGCCCACCCAGAGAATCCAGACCGCATTCACGGCCTCGTCAAGGGTCCGGGCGGGGTGGGCGGGGATCCGTGCGCATATCTCCTGAAGCCGCACCAGTTCCCTTTTTCGACGGAGATCGGGCTCACGGTCAGCCTCCTCCCGTGCCCGGCGTGACAGGTTGCGGGCATAGGCATTCATCCCCTCCAGGCAGAGGATCATCGCCTGCAGGACGTCCTTTTTCTCTTTGTCTGCTCCGGCATCACGTTGAAGTTCCGCCTCTATCTCTTCAATCATTCCCGTCGTACCGAGGCGCAATGCCCGGGGAAAATCGGGAATCGTGTGTGAGAGGGCGGCGACCTTCCACATGAAGTAGACGGCAAAGCGCTCATCCAGTTGCTGGGAGAGCGGATAGTCATAGGTATCGCGCACCCATTCACGGAAATTTCTGTGGGTCCAGAAGGGAAAGACGTGATGATGGAGGATATCGATGGTCTCACGGGACACCCCGTAGGGATTGAGTTGCCGGTCGGGCACTGATTGCAGTTCACCCCAGATCATGGTGCCGTGGGAATCGGGATAGATTACCACGCCGATTTCCCTGTCCGTGGTGGTTCCGGCGATCAAGTCGTTTCTCCTGATGATGGGTTCCCGCCCTTCCATGAGGTACTTGAAGGCATGGGCCTGGCGCAATTCGGGCACCCAGGGGTTCCCCTCTCGATCGACCTCGAAACCGTTCTCCAGATACCAGTCGGTGAGCAGTTTCGGACGCTCATGGGACAGCTCGGGTTTTACCGTCATATGGATATCGACAAACCCCATGAGCCGGGGGAAATCCCGGAGGCGGTATTCGCACAGGCAGGGGTCGTCCAGGAACCGTACACCGGGGTCGACCCGCGCGCGCCTGATCCCCGATTCCCCTCTCCTGCTCATTTCCTTTCTCAATTCGGGTGCCACCGCCGGGGCTTCCCGCTGCCGCCGCTCTGCTTCGCGCTCCTTGTCCCGCTCCATCATTTTTTTATGTTTTCCGCCCATGAGAAGGGAAATGTAGAAATTGAAGAGCTGGACGTAGGCGAGGTTCCCCTCTACCCTGAGCCTGCTCCGCAGGAGCATGTTCAGGACCTCGTTGGGCGGCACTTTGAGCATTGCCCTGATGTCATCATCGGTTGCAAAGATGAGCATCACACTGACGTCGGGAGGGATGGCACCCGAGACCCCGATCTTTCCATTCTCAAAGATGATGGCCTGTTCCACGCTCTTTGATTCGGTCCTGAATCCCACGGAAAAATTGATCCAGCCCTGGGTCCCGGCAAGGTATTTCTTCAGAGAAGGTCTCAGTGACAGGTTGAGCGCCATCAGGCGCAACAGGATATGCACCAGACTGTTGGTCGCGGTCCTGCGCTTCATAACGTCTCCTCTCTTCGCATCGATGAGACTACCCTATCCTCACAGGTTACAGGCCGTATTCCGCGCGCTCGATCAGTTCAATCTGCATTTCCTTGTTGAGTGTCACAAAGTAGGCATTGTACCCGGAGATGCGCACCAGAAGATTCCGGTACTGTTCGGGATTTGCCATGGCGTCCCTGAGCACGTTGGAATCGACCACGTTGAACTGCATCTGCATTCCTCCCTGATCGAAATAGGTTCTTACGTAGGAATGCATGGTATTGACGATATCTTCCCGGCGTTCATGGGCGGAGGGGACAACCTTGACGTTAAAGGCCATGTTGTTGTCCATGTGTACCTCCTCGAGACGTGCCACATCGCGTATATTGTCCAGGAAGTTCTTCGACGCCGACGGATGGGGCGTCAACCCCGGGGTAAAGGCCTTCCCCGCGCATCGTCCCGACGGGAGCGCCCCCGATAATGTTCCGTAGGCCACATGCTGCGACATGGACCAGAATCCCGTCGTGTAGGGCCCGCCGCGATAATTCCTGTGATCCTGGTAGGCCCCGTGGACACAGGATGCCACGCGCTTCGCCATGGCGAGCGATTCTTCACTCCCCGACCCGAAAAGGGGCACCCTCTTCCGTACCAGCGCGTGGAGCGCCGGGGTGTTCCTGAAATTTGCTTCAAGCGCCTCCTTCAATTCGGCGAAGGTGATTCTATTCTCGTCAAAGACCAGTTTCTTGATCACCATAAGCGAGTCGGTCACATCGGCAAGACCGATATTGGAACTTCCTGAAGAATTATACCGTGCCCCTCCCCTGGTCACGTCGGCACCTTTTTCAACGGCACCATCGATAAGGGCGCTCAGGAGCGGTGTGGGACGATGCAGGGCGTGCGCCTCCGCATACATACCGTTCAGTTCCACCGCCTGATCGACGAGGAACCTCTGCTGCCGGGCGTAGGCATTGAAAAAATCTTCGAAGGTCGTGAAATCTCCCTTTTCAACGCTTCCCGTCCGCGGCCCCAGGACCCAGTCCATGGCAGGATGGCGGCCGTTGTTCAGGGCCATCTCAAGGGCCGACACCATATTCATCAGGATGGACCCCGTATGAGCCATGTGTCTGCCCGACAGGGTGGGTTCAACACAGCCCGTGGCGGACCAGTCCCGGATGTCCTCATCGGCATACCCCTTTCCCTGGAGCGACGCACATACGGCCTTGTCGTTGTGCATGGACGGTGTAGCGGCGGTGACGTAGTTGACCTCGCAGAGCCTCTTCAGGTAGGTATCGCTGTTGATGCCGGGATGAAAGCGGGCATTCACGTTGGGATCGCGTATGGAGAGCATCTCCGTTGCCTTGAGAAAGATATAGGTCATATCGTTGACACCGTCTCGCCCGTCGGGGGTGATTCCGCCGAGGGTAATGGCCTGGTCCGATGAACTGCCGCCGAAGAGATAATTGCCGATATCGGGCACGAGGGGAAGATGATCGGTACCCCGCATGAAGAGGCATCCCACCAGTTCCAGGGCATCCTTGATGCAGGCCTGCCGGTCTCCGTGGGCACCCAGTTTTTCCATATCCGCTTCAAAATAGGGCTGAAGCCACTGATCGAGCCTGCCCAGAGACAGTCCCGTGTTTGTATTCTCCATGTGGAGGGCCACCCAGATGATCCAGATGACATGGATCGCCTCATGGAGGGTTTCGGCAGGTTGGGCGGGAACCTTCGCACAGATTGCGGCCAGCCGCTCCAGTTCGGCCCTGCGCCGCAGGTCTCCTCCCTCACCGGCGAGCCGCCGGGCTTCACGGGAGAGGTTATCCGCATAGGCATTCACTCCTTCAAGGGCGAGTGCCATCGCCCGCAGGGCATGCGTCTCCTCCGCCGGGAGCGTTCCGCCGGAGGAGAGGCGGGCTTCGATATCGGCGATGATGCCGGTCGTTCCTTTTTCCAGCACCCGGGGATAGTCCGGTATGGTGTGTGAGAGCCCCACCGACTTCCAGACAAAGTAATAGACCCACCGTTCATCGATCTGCAGTGAGAGCGGTTTCCGATATTTTTCCCGCACCCACTGTTTGAAATTTCTCCCGGCCCAGAAGGGGAAACAATCGTGGAGCGTCCGGGCATCTTCCTCTGAAATGTCGTAGGGATTGAGTATTCTCCTGCCGATCGTCTCCAGCTCTCCCCAGATAAGGGTTCCCGATGAATCGGGATAAATGATGACGCCCGTCGGTTCCTTCGATGTCGAGGTCCCGGCGATAAGATCATTTTCCGCGATAAGGGGCCGTTTCCGTTCCATCAGGTATCTGAATGCGAGGGCCTGGCGCAATTCAGGCACCCAGGGATTCCCCGCTTCGTCATGCTCGAAACCGTGCGCGCGATACCACTCCGTCAGAAGCTTCGGACGTTCCGCACATATTCGGGGTTGAGCCGTAAAGTGTATTTGCAGGAAGTTTCGCAACCGGGGAAAATCCTCGATGCCGTATCCGGAGAGGTAGGGATCGTCCAGGTATTTCACCCCGGGATCATTCTTTGCCCCCCTGAGGGGCCGGCGCTTTCTTTCCGACAACTCCTTCGGCAGCGCAGGATCGTTCACCGCGTAGGTCTGTTTGCGCTCCGCCATATCCTCACGAAACCGACGGTCGAGCATTTTCTGGTGTTTCTTTCCGAGGAGAAGCGACACGTAATAGTTGAACAACTGGAGATAGGTCATGTTGCCGTCGAGGATCATCTTGTTCTTCATGATCAGGGTGAGCATCTCATTGGGCGTGATGCGGAGCATTTCCCGCAGCGTCGCGTCGCTGACAAACCTCATGGTCACATCCACGTCAGGAGGGATTGTCCCCGTAACCCGCACGCGGCCGTCATGAAAAATGATTGCCTGTTCGACACTTCCCGTTTCAGTCCGGAACCCCACGGAAAAATTGATCCATCCGTCGGAACAGGCGAGGTAAGGCTTCAATGATGACTGGTAATTGAACTGCCCGGCCATGAGGCGAAGCAGGATGTGGGTGAGCAGATTGTAGACCGTTTTCCCTTTCATTTCCCATCCGTTTTTTCACGCGACCGCCAGGCGGATTCCTGATCGACCTGCCGGCAGTGCGGTGGACGTCAAAAAATACAGGGTGATATGTTAAACGAAACGCTGCAGCGAGTCATCAAAAAAATGGGCCGGCATCTCACCGCACAACAAAGAATAACAACCTGAAAAGCCGGAAAAAAGCTCTCCCCTTCTTTGGCCCGTAAATATCTAATGATCCCGTATGTCGAGCTTGGTAATTTTACTGTGGAGGGTGTTTCGGTTGATGCCGAGAAAATCGGCGGCGTTTGTCTTGACGTTATTGGCACGTTTCATGGCAATTTTTATGAGACATCGTTCAATTATCGAGAGTACCTCATTATAGAGGCCGTTGTTGCCGCCGTTTCCCGAATCGAGAATCGTAACGATTTCTTCAAGTTTCTGTTCAATGATATCCTCTACGGCCGGCAGTGATGACACCTTCACGGGTCCGACATCTCGAAAATTCATTCTCATAATCCTTTCCTGGTAGTCCGATAATGAATGCCGTCTATAATGAGACACGCCCTCGCCAACACTGCAAGCATACCTTCGCACTGTCAGCCGGTTACGTAAAATTCCCGAGAGTATAGTGCAATCTGATGAACCCTGCACAACGAGTGGTGCAGAATTACTTAAACGGGAGCAGTATAAAAAGTTTTTACGAAACCGTCAATGAATAAAAGCTTCCTACATACAAATTTTTAAAAGAATTGCCCCCATCAGGATGAAGGCGGCGATCCAGGACGAGACGATATCGGACAACCGCTTCACCGGTCGTGCGATTATCCCGTGTACCCGTTCCTCCACCTTTTCCTCTCCGACGCCGTCGACAATATCCCGCACCATCGAAGTGAAGTTTTCATGGGAATTTGCCACTATGTAGAAACCCTTGGTCGTCGTAAGCAACAGATAGACTTTTTTCCGCACCGACATGGTATCCAGGTTGGTAATATCTTCCCAGGTCAGTTCTTTCTTCCTCATGAACTTCTTGATGGTGATACCTTTCCCCGCGACACTCGTTTCACGGGATGCCGATTCAAGCAATATGAGAAGCAGGGGTATAAACACCAGGGCAAGAACGATACGCTCCGCCTGCGTGCTTTCGGTAAGGAACGAGACGACAAGGAGGACAAAGAGCAAGACCACGTCAATGCAGAGGGGAATTAAAAAATGCTTTCGTACTTTGTAGGTGCGGTTCGTTTCCATTCGTCGCTTCATCTCACGATTTTAATCTTCTCTCACAAAGGTCCCGCTCTTGCCACCACTCTTTTTCATCAATTTTATGTCTGTCAATATGATCCCGCGGTCGGCGGATTTGCACATATCATAAATGGTCAGCGCCGCGACGCTCACGGCCGTCATGGCTTCCATTTCGACGCCCGTTCGCCCCACCGTTATGACCTCGGCCTCGATGGCAATTTCCCCCTGGTCGGCATTGCTTGAAAAACGAATATCGATCCCCGTCAGTTCCAGGGGGTGGCACATCGGAATGAGATCGCCCGTTCGTTTCGCCGCCATAATCCCCGCCACTTTGGCGACGGCAAAGACATCACCCTTCGCGAGGGCACCGGCCTCGATCGCCCGGACCGTTTCGGGTTTCATCACGACGGTCCCCCCCGCAACAGCCACGCGATGGGTAGGCTCCTTGGCCGTGACATCGACCATGCGGGCCTGGTTTTTTTCGTCCAGGTGAGTAAATTGTGCCATATTCCGAAACCCCGTCCATTGATAGCGGGAAGGAAACTACCACAGTCATTATACTCCGTCAAGAACGGACTGCAGCCGGTTCGGGACGGCACCTCACGGGTGACCGGTCAAAACAGGACCTTACGAGAGACCCTCCGGCATGGGAATGATATAATAATTGCATGCCGCCCGGGAAACCAGGGTTCCCGACTCATCGGCAATGGACATTTCCAGGATCCAGTCCCCCTTGCCGCGTTCTTCAATCGGCGCGATCATTTCCCGCGCCTTTTCTTCGGTAATCGTCAGGTCGCAGAACAGATCGGTCACAGCGGGTTTGAGAAACTCGATGCTCATGCCCCTGTTCACGGGCACGAACCGGTCCAGTCCATAGGTACAGATAAAGAGTGCCGCGCCGCCCACCTCCATCAGCATGAAATGGGAACCGGCGTAAACGATCCCCACATGGTTAAGGTGTTTTTCCCGAACGGGAAGCGAGAGTCGCGCATGACGCTCCTCCAGGATATCCACCCGCAGATCGCTCATCGTCACCCAGGGTATGGTATTCACCAGAAGAGGTTTAATTGCTTCATAATCCATGTTCCGCTCCTTTTGTCGTGCCGCCCCGTTGTGTGCGCAACATTACCCCATTCGATGCGCCACGTGCTTCTGAACCTCCCGCGCCTCGGCCACAATTCGTTCAATCAAGTCGGCCACCGGCGGTTCGTCATGGATGAGTCCCGTGGTCTGCCCCACGGGGATCATCCCTTTCGTCACATCACCACCCTCGGTGGCAATCCTGATTGCCTTGTAGGCATTGGCAAAGAATGCAAGCTGGCGGGCGTTTTTCCATCCCGAGGCAATGACGCCGACAAAGAGCTTCCAGAAAGGCAGGCGAAGCTGGTCCGCGATCGCCCGGGCATTGAAAAAGGCCGCCGGCAGATTGAGCCCCTGCCTGAGGGCCTTCCGTGCGCCGTCCGTATCCATAATCCGGCACCAGAGCCCGTCGAAACGCCGTGAATAGAGGGTATCGTAGACATCCTTCTCGATGGAGAGACGCTTGATGTCGGCATGAACGGCACTTTCCCGTGTCGTCATGAACCGTGACCCCATGGCGACACCCTCGGCACCGAGTGCCAGTGCCGCAGCAAGACCCCGGCCGTCGGCGATGCCTCCCGCGGCAATGACCGGTATCGTGAGCTTATCAACGAAACTGGGAATCAGCAGAAAGGTCGTGACGGCCTCTCCGTGGCCGGCCGCTTCATTACCCGTGGCAATTACGGCATCGGCACCACCGGCCTGGGCGCTCTCGGCATGACGGAGATTGGTAACCGTGGCGAGAACCTTTCCACCGTATGCATGCACCTCTTTCGTCAGCCAGTCGCCTTTTCCCAGTGCATAATTGACCACCGGAACCTTTTCTTCAATCAGCACCCCTGCATTCTGGCTCCCCCCGGGGAGCATCAGTGAAGCGTTGGCACCGAAGGGTTTGTCGGTAAGCCTCCTGATCTCCCGGATCGACTGACGTGTCTGATCGGGATCGAGGGGACCCGTTGCGAGAATGCCCAATCCGCCGGCATTGGAAACGGCGGCTACAAGCGCCGGGAGACTGATCCAGCTCATACCGGAAAGAATAATAGGATGGGCAATTCCGAGAAGTGCGGTAATGCGGGTATTCATTTTTCCCTCCCTGAACCCTCTCTGCCCCTGTCGTAATCCCATATCATCAAACACCCCTTTTGTGTAAACGAAAAAAAGGGAATTGCATGATTTTTTTGCATACCCTTTATAAATGAATGATTTTCGCATATTGCATGCGTTCGATCCACCCCCCGCCAGGACACGACATCCTGCGGAACGAGAGATGCTTGGGACACATCCCACAGCCTGTTCCCTGAGAAGGGGGAGGTGATACAACATAACACAGAAGCTGAACGTTTCCTGAAGCCCTCACTGGGGCAACTGCTGTCCGAATGCATTGGCACCGATTTCCGTCCGGAAAAATGACCGTACCGCAGCCATATATCATAACCTTCAACAAACACTTGCTTTTTACAAGCTCATCCACTACAATCGCCGGCAATACAGGGGGGATACAACGTGATTGCCAAACTGACGAGCAGTTCAATCATCGGGATAGATTCCTATCCCGTCGATGTTGAAGTGGACATTTCTTCCGGGCTCCCGCAGTTTTCGACGGTCGGTCTGCCCGATGCAGCCGTAAAGGAAAGCAGAGACAGAATCCGGTCCGCCATCAAAAATTCAGGCTACGGATTCCCCAGAAACCGGGTCACGGTCAACCTTGCACCCGCCGACATAAAGAAAGAAGGCACCAGCTTCGATCTCCCCATCGCCACAGGCATCCTGGCCGCTGAAGGCCTCATCGAGAACGACCGTCTCGAGGATTTCTGTTTTATCGGGGAACTCTCACTGGATGGAAAGATCAAGACGGTCCAGGGGGCCCTCTCCGCGGCATTCCAGGCAAAAAAGATGGGGCTGCGCGGGATCATCCTGCCGGAAGCAAATGCCAATGAAGCTGCCATGGTAGAGGGAATCGACACGATTGCCGTGGACTATCTGCACGATGTGGTCGAATTTCTGAACGGCCGGAGGGACATTCCTCCCCTCAGCGTCGACAGGGATGCCATCTTTTCCCGCAAGCTTGCCTATCCTTTCGATTTCGCTGATGTGAGCGGGCAGGAACAGGCGAAACGGGCGCTGGAAATTGCCGCGGCGGGGGGTCATAATATCCTCATGATCGGACCTCCCGGATCGGGGAAAACCATGCTGGCGCAACGTCTCGTCACGATCCTCCCCGATCTCCGCTTCGAAGAAGCAATCGAAACCACCAAGATCTTTTCCGTTGCCGGCCTCCTGGATAAAAAGGACTCGCTGCTGGCTACCCGCCCCTTCCGTTCCCCCCACCACTCAATATCGGACGCGGGGCTTGTCGGCGGGGGACAAATCCCGAAACCGGGAGAAATCAGCCTCGCCCACAACGGGGTGCTCTTTCTCGACGAGCTTCCGGAATTCAAACGAAACGTCCTGGAGGTCCTGCGCCAGCCCATGGAAGAGGGCGCCGTTACCATCGCCCGTTCGTCGGTCACCATTACCTATCCGGCCCGTTTCATGATGGTGGGGGCGATGAATCCATGTCCCTGCGGATATTTCACGGATCCGCGCAGGGCCTGCCGGTGCACGACGAACCAGATCCGCCAGTACCAGACCAAGATCTCGGGGCCTCTCCTGGATCGGATCGATATCCATATCGATGTCCCGTCCGTCCAGTACCGCCACCTCAATGCCACATCGAAGGGTGAGCCTTCGGCAACGATAAAGGAACGGGTACAGGAGGCACGCAGGGTACAGAAGCAACGGTTCGACGACGGGGGAACGTCCTCCAACGCCCGTATGTCAAACCGGGAAATCAGGCAATTCTGCCCCCTCGGCAGCGATTCGCAACGGCTGCTCGAAATGGCCATGGAAAAACTCGGGCTCAGCGCCCGGGCCTACACAAAGGTGATAAAGGTCGCCCGCACCATCGCCGATCTCGAGGGAGAAAGTCACATAGAATCCCATCATATATCCGAGGCAATCCAGTACAGAAGTCTTGATAGAAGGATCATTTAGTGTTATGTTCAGCAATCGTTCTAACACACAGCGATTACCGTACCGGCTTTATTACGAATTCGCGGCACGGCACAACGCATTTTTATACAATTGGATTTTTATGCAAAGGGGAATGAAGAATGGAAATCAAAGTCACGAATGTCGCTCCTGACAAAATGAAGACAAAACCCGCTGACGAATCGCAGCTCGGCTTTGGAAAGATATTCTCGGATCACTTCTTCAACGTGAAGTATCACACTGAGAAGGGTTGGTTCGACGCAGCGATCGAACCCTACCGCCCCCTTGAAATCGACCCCGCAGCGATGTGTCTTCACTACGGCCAGGAGATATTCGAGGGGATGAAAGCCTACCGGGGAAAGGATGGTGCAATCTATCTTTTCAGACCCATGGAAAACATCCGTCGCATGAACGTGTCGGCGGAACGTCTCTGCATGCCGCCCATCGATGAAGGACTCTTTCTTGAAGGACTCAAGAAACTGGTGCTGATTGATAAAGACTGGATCCCCCACGGCAGCGGCACGTCCCTCTACATCAGACCCACCATGATCGCCACGGAGAAAGCGCTGGGTGTCCACCCTTCGCACGAGTATCTCTTTTTCATCATTGTGGGCCCCGTGGGTGCATACTATCCTCAGGGATTCAGTCCCACAAAAATATATGTCAGTGAAGAATACGTCAGGGCTGCCGTCGGCGGCGTGGGATACTGCAAGGCCGCCGGAAACTATGCGGCAAGCCTCTATGCCAGCCAAAAAGCCATGGATATGGGGTATACCCAGGTGCTGTGGCTCGACGCCTGCGAAAAGAAATACGTGGAGGAAGTGGGAACGAGCAATATCTTTTTCGTCATCGGCGACGATCTTGTCACGCCGCCCCTGTCCGGCAGCATACTCCCCGGCATCACGAGAAACTCGGTCATGGAAATGGCCCGCTCATGGGGAGTGAATGTCCAGGAGAGCCCCTTGTCGATGGACGATATACTGCAGGCAAACGGCAACGGCACCTTGAAGGAAGTCTTTGCCGCGGGAACGGCGGCCATCGTTTCACCGGTGGGACAGATCTATTTCAAAAATCGTGAATACGTCATCAACGAGGGACGGACCGGAGCCCTCACAGAAAAGTTGTATAATGAAATCCTTCAGATCCAGTACGGCGAAAAGGAGGATCCCTTTGGATGGCGAGTCAAGATATCCGATTGAAAAGGGGATATCAACAACGCTGTGGATAAGGTTGTGGATAACACTGTTGACAAGAATGAATTGACCGCGATAATCGGTATTTTTTAGCAATGTGCATAAGAAGCGAGCACATTATAATTATTCATTTATTACAAGCACTTAGTCTTTACTATTTGAATTTTCGTGCAGTTTTCTCTCTTGTGTTCATGAAAATGCCCCGAAAAATCCTTTATCAACGTTGTGCGTGCTGGGTGCCGGTCGTCCTGGTGTTCTTGTGCGCCTGGTGCGCGCCGGCATACTCCCAGTCAACCTCTCTTGACGATATTATTTCCGAAATCCAGCAGACCTACGATCAGACCGGTGACATCACCGCCGCCTTTACGCAGGAATCCTTTGTCACCTCCATGAACAAAACGATCACCGAAAAGGGCATCGTATATCTCAAAAAACCCGCCCGGATGCTCTGGGATTATTCCGTACCGTCACGCAAAAAGCTTATTGTCAATCCCGACAGGGCCTGGCTCTATGTGCCCGACGACAACATCGTCTACGTACAGGACGCCCGGCGCGTCCTTACTTCAAAAATCACCATGCGTTTTTTGACGGGGATCGGCAAATTCAGGGAGGATTTCACCATCAGCCTCGCCGATAAACCGGAAAATAATGCCGACAAAGCGTCTTATGAGCTCATACTGAAACCGAAGGATTACGAAGAGGGGATAAAAAGCCTCACCCTCACCGTCAGCACAACCAGCAATTATATTACCGGCTGCAGGTTTACCGACCTCTATGACAACGTCACCGGCCTCATCCTCAGCGACATCAGGACCGACACAAACCCGCCCGATGCCCTCTTCACCTTCTCCCCTCCCGAGGGGGTGGAGGTCTATGAGGTGCCGTGAGGGGAAAAGAAGTAAGAAGTAAGAATAAAAGCAGCTGTCAGCCGTCAGCTTTCAGCAATCAGCCAAAACATTAAAAACGGATTTCCTCGTGTCTATTAATACTGTCTATTTCCCGAAACTCGAAACGTTTTCGCCTCAGGAACTCAGGAATTTTTTTCTTTGTGCCTTTGTGCCTGTCTTTTTCGCTTTGGCACTCAGGAACTTTGGCACCTGCTTTCAATCCTGAATCCTTTTATCACTCTTCATAGAGGGCCCGTATATCCTTCGGCAGGGCGGCGAGCCTTTCTTCCGCCTTCTTTGGAGAGAGGGCTTCAAGCGATCCATCCCGGTTCTGTACCACTACTCCCGATCCCGTGAGCATCTTGTAGCGGGCCTTCCGTTCCTCCCTGTCGGGGCAGCAGACGAACTGGCAGTTGGCGCAGGCGATCCGAAGTTTGTCATCGGTGTAAAAGAAATACCGGCCGCCCGGGGCCAGGGGCCACTTCCTGTAGGCGCGGATCATCCTCTCCTGGGCGGCGGCGATCCGGTCGTCATCCTCAGGAATGTCGAACCGTCCCGGCGACCACGTGGACCATCTGCCCGAGGGATGCAGCCCCGTATAGCCGCTGCAGACGCAATCACAGCGGCTTACGTGACGCCTTCGTGAATAACTGAATTCGAATCCCCCGAGGGTGACCGTCGTTTGCACCTTCCGGTCCATAAATTTCGGCACACATGACGCCATACAGAGGCGGCACTCATCGCAATAGTTGTCCTCTGCCGGCAGGGGGTCCGTCGGTATCAGCGGGGCTGCTGTGACGGTGGAGGCGAGGATGACGGCCGCACCCTCTTCTTTCGTGAGCAGATTGCCGGAGAACCCCAGATGCCCCACGCCCGACCGGACCGCGAGATAGCGGTGCGACAGGTCCGGCATGTAGGAAGAAACGCCACCGGGAAGGTCAGACCGGTAGACCAGATTGGCGGCAACGGGCTCGGCGGGGTGTCCCTTCTGTCGAAGGTAGTTGGCCAGATGCAGCGCGATGCCCGAGGCCACGGCGTTTGCACGGAGAAAATCTCTCTCGAGACCGAGCCGGTCCACTTTCATCAGGTAGGGTGCGATGACCGTCCGGTCTATCGGCACGGCAAAGGTGACGGCCGCCTTCGCACCGGGCAGCACATAGGTCAGATCGGCCGACGGCGGACCTCCTTCGAGTGTCTCCGTTGTCGTAATCCCGGTGGCACAGGCCCCGTCAATCAGGGCCATTTCCCGCAAAATACTGCTTAATGTTTCCATCCGTCCCTCTCTTCAGATTGATCACGACTGCACGCTCTCACGCAAATCCTATAGCATGTAAACCATTGCCCGCGCAATGGCCCTCGACCGGAAGAAACAGCACCATGAAAGGGATTCCTGAAACGTCCGGAAAGAGGCGGCACGTTCAGGGCTTCCGGTTTTTCGTAAAATAATCCCGATAATACCGGAAAAATTCAACGATTGTGCCGTGAGGGAAAGGCATTCCTTTTTTACAGGTTCCTTTAAAACCATTCGAATGAGCATGTTAGCAACGTTCTTTCCTGCCGTAGTGTGCTGGCACGG
>Ga0272441_10010932_pt1 | contig 13599 bp, 11 predicted proteins | sample SSMProp6N_FD_193582 | JGI IMG/M metagenome (GOLD analysis project Ga0272441, IMG submission 193582) | Marine sediment archaeal communities from Little Sippewissett salt marsh, Falmouth, MA, United States - SSM-Prop-6N | ecosystem: Environmental > Aquatic > Marine > Wetlands > Sediment ... | reverse complement strand
CCGCTTCCTTCAGCAGACTTCCTTCAGCAGGATCCCCACCAGTCGGGGCCGTTCGGCCACCCGGCTAAACCGTAGCCGGAAACACCTCTCTAAGCAGACTTCCTACCAGCCGGGGCCGTTCGGCCACCCGGGCTCCCGCCTTCTCGAGGGCGGCGATCTTGTCCTTCACCGATCCGGTACCGCCGCTGACGATGGCCCCGGCGTGTCCCATTTTTTTCCCTTCCGGAGCGGTCCGCCCGCCGAGGAAGGCCACCAGCGGCTTGGTGAAGCTGCCGTCGGCTATGGCGGCGGCTACCTCCTCCTCCATGGTTCCCCCGAGTTCGCCGATGATCACGACGGCGTCGGTTTCGGGGTCGGCCTGATAGAATGGCAGCATTTCGGCGAAGCGCACTCCCGGAACCGGATCGCCGCCCACGCCGATGAGGGTGGAGACGCCGAAGCCGGCGGCAACTACCATCGAGGTGACTTCGTTAGTGAGCGAACCGCTGCGGGTCATGATCCCGATCCGTCCGGGATTGTAGACCCGTTCAATCCAGTAGGGAAAAAATCCCATCATCGCCTTGCCCGGAGAAATGACTCCGGAGGTGTTCCCGCCGACCACAATGGCTTTTTCCATGAGGGCGGCCCGCCGGATCTCGACCGCGTCGTGGACCGGGATCCCGTCCGCCACGGTGACTATTTTTTTGATCCCCGCATCAAGAGCCTCGAAAACGGCGTCCCTTGTGAAGCGCGGAGGTACGAAGAGCATGGAGGCGTCCACGGAATGGGCGGCTGCGGCCCGTTTCACCGAATGGTAGACCGGTATGTCCTCGACGGTCTGACCCTCCTTGCCGGGGGTGACCCCCGCGACGATCTTCGTTCCCATCTCCTGCATATGCTTCGTCCAGTAGGAGCCTTCCTTGCCGGTGATACCCTGAATCAGAACACGGGTGGAAGTGTCGATGAAAATACTCATGCAGCGCCTCCCTTTGCTATGGACACCGCTTCACGGACTGCCTCCTCGGTGTCGAAAATGGGCTTCAGACCGGCCGCCTCCAGGATTTCCACCGCACGGTCCTCGTTGGTCCCTCGTATGCAGGTCACGATAGGCCGGTCGGGATGGAGCTTCCCGATTGCTTCCACGATTCCTTCGGCCATTACGTCCGCTCTGGCGATGGTACCGAAGGTCACGACCAGGATCACCTTGGATGGATTTTTCAGGCAGAGCTCCATGGCCCTGACTGCCCGGCGGTAGTTGGGACCGCCGAACTCGAGATAGTTGGCCACCGTGCCGCCTTCGTAGTTGATCAGGTCGTACACGGTGGTGGTCAGTCCGGCTCCTGCGCACATCAGGCCGATGTCGCCGTGGAACTGCAGGTAGGGGATCCCGTCGAGGGCCGCCTCGTACTCCGCGTCGCTGCTGAAGTACTCCCGGGTGAGCTGATATTCCTTCTGGCGGAAGGAGGCGTTGTCGTCGATGGAGAGTTTGGCGTCCCCGGCGACGACGTTCCCGTCCTTCGTAATGAACAGAGGATTGATCTCAGCCAGTTCGGCATCGTATCTGGAAAAAACCTGATAAAGCGCCGACAGAATTTTTACCGTCTGCTTGGCGGTATCCCCCGTGAGTCCCATGTCGTAAACAACGCTGCGGGCACGGAAGGCTTCGAGGCCGCGGCTGAGATCGAATTTTTCACGAATCAGGGCCTGCGGTTTCTCCTTCGCCAGGGTCTCGATCTCCACGCCCCCTTCGGCACATGCGATGATCATACCCCGGGACTCCACCGGGTCGATGGTGATGGAGAGGTAGAGTTCCTTCTCGATCTCCACGGCTTTCTCGACGAGGAGAATCCGGACCCCTTCGGGCCGGGAAAAAAGTCCGGCGGCGGCGGCCGCAGCCTCTTCCTCCGTCTGAACGACTTTTATAAGGCCCGCCTTGCCGCGGCCGCCCTGCAGGAGCTGCGACTTCAGCACGCAGGGGAAGCCGATCTCAGCCGCAGCGGCGGAGGCTTCTTCCGCGGTGCGGGCCTGCCGGCTGTCGGGGACCGGGATGCCGGCGGCGGCGAAGACTTCCTTGGCCTGGCATTCGAAGAGCTTCATCCACGGCCTCCTGCAGCTTCAGGTCCGCCGCTGTCTCCTGCAGTTTCAGGACCGCCGCTGTCTCCTGTGTTTTGCCGGCCTCCTCGATCGGATTGGTTGCCGGATCCGGATTCGCCGGCTGCTTCGACTTCAGGGCCTTCCGTGCCTAGCGGGCTGGAACCACTTCCAATGCTGCCACCGCCGCCGGGTTTGTCGTCCCCTTTCCTGCCAGGCCCGCCCCGGCGCTGCCAGAAGTCTCCCCACATCTCCTCGTCCGAAGGCTTCTGCGGCGGAAAGGGTTCCGAGACCCAGGTGATGTTGAGAAAATGCTTGTAGTAGATGTTCTCGGTGGTGATGTTGCCGCCCCATGTACCGCAGCCGAGGGTCACGGTGGATGGCATCCCGTTGAAAAAGTTCCCGCCGTTGGCCGGAGCCTGAGGTTGGCGGATCATGATCCGGCTGGTGTGCATCTCCAGACTCATCTGTTCGATGTATTCCTGCTTGAAGGTGTGGATGCCGCAGGAGTGGCCCCGTCCGGCATTGTCGGTCACCGCTTTCAGCAGGTTCAGCCCTTCCCGAAAAGAGTCGTACGCATAGAGGGTCAGGACGGGAGACAGTTTTTCCCCTGAAAAACGGTCCTCCTCCACAGGCAGCGCCCCCTCGACCATGAGGATTATCGTGTCATCGGGGACTTCGAGCCCTGCGTCGGCGGCGATCCTGAGAGCTGACTGGGCGATGATCTTCGGATTGATAGTGATATGTCCTTTCTTGTTCGGCTGCCACATCCACTCTCCGAGCTTCTTCCGTTCATCGGGGCTGCAGAGGTAGGCCCCGCGCCGCTTGAACTCTTCGATTGCCCTCTCATAGACCGACTTCTGGATGATGACCGAGTTCTCGCTGGAACAGCTGGTGGCGTAGTCGAAGACCTTGCTGATTGAGATCTTCTCCACCGCATCGGAGATGTCGGAGTCTTCGGCGATTATCTGTACCGAGTTGCCGGGGCCCACGCCGTACGCCGGGGTTCCGCTGGAGTAGGCCGCCCTGACCATGGCGCCTCCGCCGGTAGCGAGTACGATGTCGACCTGCTTCATCAGCTCGGCGGTGAGGTCGATGGACGGTTCTCCGACGATCTGAATGAGGTCTTCCGGTGCTCCGACTTTTTTCAGCCCCTTCCGCATGAAATCCACGGCGAGCTTTGATGAATTTTTGGCATTGGGATGAGGAGCGAAGATGACGGCATTCCGTCCCTTGAGGACCGTGACCGCGTTGCTGCCGGGGGTTGCGGTGGGGTTTGTCACCGGGGTAAGGGCTCCGACCACTCCGACCGGTTTAGCGTACTTCTTTATCTTCTTTTCCCTGTCTTCCTCGATGAGCCCTACCGATTTGGCTCCCTTGATGTCGGCGATTACGCCGAGGATTTTCCCCTTGTGCTTCTTGATCTTGTCCTCGACGTTGCCCATTCCGGTCTCTTCCACCGCAAGCTGCGCCAGCTGTTCGATATTGCTGTCTTCGTATACCTCCCAGCCGATTGCCAGGCATACGTCGTCGATCTGCTGCTGCGTATAATCGGCGACCATTTCCTGCGCGGCCCGGGCCTTTTCGACCAGACCGGAGATATACTTCCGTTCCTGTTCACTCACTGCCATATGCTGCTCCTCTGTCCTTTTCTCTTGATGACGGCTCACGAAGACCGCCGCGAAGGCTTGATTTACACCGGCGGCTCTTCCGTCTCTATTTTTACAGACTTCTGAAGACGTCCGCGCAAAATCCGCTTCGAACGGCTGACCCCGCTATTGCTACTTAAAATTTTCCTTCTCTATTTCAACCACCTGATTGAAGGCTTTGGTCAGAAAATCCTTCTTGAATTCCATTTTCTGGGTGAACTCCATCGAAAGCCAGCCGTCGACGATCTGGGTGCCGAGAAAGGGTGCGGTGATCCATCCGCCCATGGTGAGGACGTTGGCGTTGTTGATGATCTTCCCCCGTTCGGCCGAAAAGACTCCGTCGGCGACCACTGCGTACACTCCCTTAAACTTGTTGGCTACTATCGCCATACCCTGGCCGGTGCCGCAGATGAGGATGCCCTTGTCCGCTTCGCCGCGCTGGATGGCTTTAGCCACTTTCGGGGCCTGGACAACGTAGGGCTGGGGATGCTCTTCCGAGTCGATACCAAAGTCGATGATCTCGAGGTCCTCTCTCTTCTGTAAGTGTTCCTTCACTGCCTGTTTGAGGGGGTAACCTGAAAGGTCCGATGCAATCGCAATTTTTATCATATACTCTCTCCTCCTGTAAAATTTCCTGGCAAAAACGGCGGGGCTGAATACCGGTATAAAAAGGCTGGCCCCGCCGGTTTCATTTATTCTTTTTCTTCAGCACTTCCCGGGCTTTCGCCGCGATGTCGGCGGCGGTCAGTCCGTAGTCTTGTTTTAGATAATCGAGGGTGCCGACCTGCCCGAACTCGTCCTGGATGCCGATCCGCCCGAGAAGGGCGGGATGGTCTTCGGCGAGGACCTCGGCGACCGCCGAGCCGAGAAAATTCACGACCTGGTGATTTTCACAGGTCACGAAGGCTCCGGTTTTACGGGCGTACTCCGCGATCAGTTTCCTGTCGATGGGTTTGACCGTGTGCATGTCGATTACCGCGGCTGAGATGCCCTCCTTCTCCAGTTCTTCAGCTGCTTTGATTGCCTCAGGGACCATCACGAAACCAGTCGCCACGAGGGTGATATCGTCCCCGTCGCGAAGGACCATGCCTTTCCCCAATTCGAATTCAGCATCCCCGCGGTAGAGCTCCTGCCCCCCCTTGCGGTGCAGCCGCATGTAGGTGCAGCCCTGGTGCTCGGCGGCTTTGCGGACCAGCTTGCGCAGGGATATGTTGTCGCAGGGTTCGAAGACCGTCAGCTTGGGGATATTCCGCATGAGTCCGCCGTCTTCAAAGGACATGTGGGTCCCGCCGTTGTATGTAGCCGTGATGCCGGGGTCGGTCCCCACCAGTTTGACATTCAGATGCGCATAATTAGCCGAGATAAAGAACTGATCGTAGGCTTTGCGTGAAGCGAAGGGGGTGAATGAGGCTGCGAATGGGATTTTTCCCACCGAACTGAGCCCGGCCGCGGTACCGGCCATGTTGGCTTCGGCGACTCCCATGTCAAAGGCCCGTTCGGGATATTTCTCCTTGAAGGGGACTGTCCCGCTGGCATTCATAAGATCGGCTTCGAGAATCACAATCCGCTCGTCTTCGGCGGCCAGTTCGATCAGGGTGTCGTTGTAGGTTGCGCGCATATCCTGTATTTTTCCCATTATTTCTCTCCTCCCGCGTTCTTCCCGGCAGCCTGCTCCAACCGGGCCGCCTTCTCAAGCTCCGCCTCTTTCTCAAGAATGGCGATAGCCTCCTTCGCTGTTTCATAGGTGAAGGGCATATTATGATTCGACAGTTTGCCTTCGGCGAAAAAGGCCCCTTTGCCCTTGATGGTATCCATGATGATCATGGTCGGCCGGCAGGATTCCTGTTTGGCCTTGCGGATGGCCCGGTCGAGAGCGGGAAAGCTGTGGCCGTCTACCCTCAGCACATTCCAGCCGAATCCAACCCACTTGGCGTTCAGATCATCCAGGTCCATGATGTCCGATGTGTATCCGTCGATCTGCATTTTGTTGTAGTCGGTGAAGGCGATAATGTTGTTCAGCTTGAAATGGGAGGCGCTCATAGCCGCTTCCCAGACCTGCCCCTCGTTGCTTTCCCCGTCGCCGATGATGACGAAGATCTTGCTGTCGATCCCGTCGATCCTGTGTCCGAGTGCTTTTCCCACAGCGGTGGAGAGCCCCTGGCCGAGGGAGCCGGCGCTCATATCGATACCGGGTGTACGGACCATGTCGGCATGGCTCGGAAGGCGCGTGCCGCCCACGTTGAGGGTGTGAAGCCAGTCAACAGGAAAATATCCCTTGTCGGCCAGCACGCTGTAGAGGGCCGGTCCGGCATGACCTTTGGAGAGGACCAACTGGTCCCGGTCCTTTTTCCCCGGGTCCTTCGGATCGATGTTCATGTGCCGGTAGTAGAGGATGGTCAGCGCTTCGATAATCGACAGCGCGCCCCCGATATGTCCCACCCCGAGATACCCGATCTGGTCGATGGTGAGGATTCGTAATCTCCTTGCTGTATCCTTCAAATCCTGCAAGGTTTGTTCGTCCATGCAATGCTCCTTGTTCTATCTGATAATTATTTACTTCCTGAAAATAAATATAAAACAGGATAGTGTTTTGTGCAAGAGACTGAACTGCTGATGCCAGGAAAAAACCGTAGTGCCACGAAGATTGTTGATTATGATCTTACGGCAAGAAAAAACCGACCGGTCTTCGATTCATTCCCGTATATTCCATGCTATGAGCCATGTACATTTTGCCTTTACACAATCTTCGTGGCACTACGAAAAAACCCTGTACAGTTTGGAAAAGCTCTGATACCATTGCGGGTAAGGTAGTTTTTTAAAGAAAGAAATGAAATATGATCGGTGAACCACTGCGCGGGAATGATGTCCGCAAGAAAAATGAACAACTCGTCCTCCGGATTATACACAAAAGCGAAGGCATCAGCCAGTCCGAAGTAGTACAGATGACCGGCCTCAAACCCCCGACGGTGTTCAGAATTTTTTCCAGTCTTGAAGAGAACGGACTCATTAAGGTCGTGGAGAAACCGGCCGAACCCATCGAGAGAAAGGGCCGGAGGCCGGTCTACTACGGAATCAATCCGGACGCCCGCTTCATTATCGGGATCGACTTCTGGGTGAAATCCGCCTCCATTGTAATTGTGAACTTTGCCGGAGATCCGGTATTCGAACAGGTCCGCCAGCTCCACACATTTATCGATGCGAACCAGGTCATCGATGTTCTGAAGGAACTGATAGAGAATTCCCTGCAGCAGTCGAAAATAGAGCGCGACAGGGTGATAGGCATCGGTATCGGTGCACCCGGCAGGGTGGATATCGATAAGGGGGAAGTGGTCCACTACGGCCGGATCCGTGGTATGAACAACTTCTCAATCAAGGGACCTGTCGAGTCGGCCTTCGGATTCCCGGTCTATGTTCACAACAATGCCGCAGTCGTCGCTCTGAGCGAGTACCGCTACGGAGTGGCGAAGGAGATGAAGACCCTGTTGACCGTTCTTGTCCGCAGCGGGGTAGGCGGTTCCTTCATTAGCAACGGTTCCATTTTCGTCACCAATCACCGGACCACTCTCGAACTTGGGCACATGTCGGTTGACATCCACGGCCGTGAGTGCGAGTGCGGCCACCGCGGATGCCTCGAGAGTTATGTTTCCGAGGAGGCCCTTGTTCACGAGCTCAACGAAAGCGGTCTCGATATCGGGATTGAAGAGATCGATAATGCAATCTCGAACCGGCGGGAAGATGTGCTCAAGATAATTGATGAAAAAATTGCTGTACTGGCTGAGGGGATCTACAGTCTCTTTCAGCTGTTCGGTCCGGATTCCTTCCTGATCGTAACCCGTTCAGCGGCACTTTCGGAGTATGCGGCGGGTGAAATCGAACGCCGGCTGGGATGGGACCGGCCCTCCGAGGGTGAGGAATCCTGCAGCATCCTTCACTGTGCCTACGATCCGATTCTTGCCGGGGTCGGTGCGTCTGATCTCGTCCTCGATCAGTTTTTTAGATAAAAATTGTGTCCCGGAGATTGTTTATTCTCATATCAAAGCAAGAATGAGCCGCTGTCCTGCTGCATTCCGGATTCTCCACGGATCTGCGATTGCATACCCGGCTCATTCCTATTAAAGTAGAGAGAGTGAATCACCTTCAGGAGGAGCCTAATTAATGAATTCCATTTTGTACACCGATATGCAGGCCGATTACGGCCATTCACTGGAGAAAAAATTCCGCAAAGTTCTGCAGAAGTCCGGATTCTTCGAAACAATCCGTGAGGGGGAACTGATTGCGATAAAGCTCCATGTGGGAGAACGCGGCAACCTCGGCTATATCAATCCGAACTACGCCCGGATAATCGTGGAGGAAATAAAAGCCCGAAGAGCGAAGCCGTTTCTGACCGACACGAACACCCTCTATTCGGGGGGACGGCACAACGGAGTGGACCATTGCCTCACGGCGGCACAGCACGGTTTCACCTTCGCGACGGTCGGTGCCCCGTTCATACCAGCCGACGGGGTCCGGGGACTGGACTACCGTGAGGTGACGGTGCCGGGTACTCAGATCAAAAAAGCCAAGCTGGCCGGAGGGATTCTCCAGGCGGACCGCATCATTATTCTCAGCCACTTCAAGGGACACCTCGAAGCGGGATTCGGCGGGGCCATAAAAAATATGTCCATGGGATGTGCTTCGATTGCGGGAAAGCAGGAACAGCACTCTTCGGGCAAACCCAGGGTCAAGACAGCTAACTGCGTCGGCTGCCGCCAGTGCTTCAATATCTGCCCGGTAGGGGCTATCACTATGAAGGACAAAAAAGCGGTGATCGACTACGACCTCTGCATCGGCTGCGGTCAGTGTGTGGCTGCCTGTAACTACGAGGCGATGCAGCCGAGTTTCGGGGAGGAAAATCAGGTCTTTCTGCAGAAGGTCGCCGACTACGCCTATGCGGTCCACTCCTTCTTCGGGGAAAAAGCCTTCTACGTCAACTGCGCGATCAATATCACCCCGGACTGCGACTGCTGGCCGGCCAATGATGTCCCCCTCGTGGAAGATGTCGGCTTTCTTGCCGGGAGCAATCCGTTCGCCCTCGATAAAGCGACACTCGACCTGGTGAGCCGGGCCCGGGCACAAAGTACGAGCCGTCATTTCGACAAGCTGAAGGGAACGCACAACCTGTTTCAGGAAGTCTATCCTGAGGTGGAAAGCGACACGACCTTCGAATATCTGCAGCGTCACTTCGATGTGGATCTGGAATACGAGCTGCGGACGATAAAATAAATCTCATGCGAATCTAACATGAGCGGGAAGTTCGGGACTGTATGATGGAAAAGGGAAAAAAGAGAGGCCGTGCACAAGCAGACGGATCAGAAGTCCGCGGCGGCTTCCTGCTCCACTGGCGCTCTGTCTGCAGAGGCTCCGGGCTTTTTATCGTTGACAACTGGGAATTTCTATGGTGTACTTACTTATAGAAAGAAAATAAAAAACAAGGAGGAGATGGAGTAGTATGAGAAAAATACTGTTTTTTTCCGTTATGCTCATTGCGCTTTTTTCGCTGCTGGTGATGCCCGTACTGGCTGGAGGTCAGCAGGATGCGGAAAAAGGTGAAGTCGTACTGAACTGGCCCTGCATCTGGGTTGGTGAGGACGCGAAGGCCGATGCGGTCGCCGATATCGTCGCGAAGTTCAACGAGGAACATGCAGGCTCGATCAAGGTCGAGATCGAAGAAATGCCTTCATACGATATCTACGACAAGAAGATTCTCGCCCAGGTGTCCGGCGGAGAAGTTCCCGATATCTTTACCCTGAAATGGAATCCCGACACGGTCGACTTCTATTCCGGAGATATCCTGGTTGACTTTTCAAAGGATCTGGACGCCGGATGGGAAGACACCTTCGATGCGAGCATTCTCGGCGAAGTAACCATCGGCGGCGCTATCAAGGTAATACCATATGAACTGGCTATAACACCGATCTGGTACAACGCTGATCTGCTGGCTGATGCCGGTTACGACGAATTCCCGGCAACCTACGACGAGTTCTGGGATATGTGCGATGCCCTCAAGGCCAACGGCGTTACCCCCACCTCACAGATGACCGGCGGCGCCAATGCCTGGACCAGCATGCTCTGGTTCAGCCACATCATGGCAAGCGTCGGCGGACCGAATGTATGGGACAAGCCCCTGTCCGATCCTGTATACGTGAAAGGAGCCGAGATCCTGCAGAAACTGTACATGGACGGCAACACTACCAAGGATGCCATCGGCGGCGGACCTGCTGTTCCTTCCGGTCATTACCTGGCCAAACGGACTGCAATCTTCTGCAACGGCCCCTGGTTCATCGGCAATATCCGCGACAACGCTCCCGATGTGTATGAAGTGACCGAACTCACCTCTGCTCCTGCAGCTGCAGGTGGAGAATCCGGTGCGCAGATCGGCTTCATTCAGACCGTACTGGCATCCGGTGCAACCGACAATCCGGCCAAGCGCGAAGCAGCAGTTACTTTCCTGAAGTATATGAGCCGGCCCGAAAATGTAAAACGCATCTCCATGGATTCCGGAGCTCTGATGGTACCGAAGTTTTCCTTTACTGCTAATGACGATGTTGATCCTCTGCAGAAAAAATTCGTTGAAGCTCAGGAAAATGCATCCTTTGTAATGAATCACCTTGCAGCGAAGTTCCCTGCATCAGTCGTGCAGGAATTCGGCGCAGCTCTCGATCAGATGGCCCTCGGCAGAGCTACCCCCAAAGAATTCGTGCAGATGCTCGAGGAAGCGAACCAGTAGTTCACGACCATTTTAGGACGTGAAACATATGTAAACAGGTACACAAAATGGTAAGACGGGGAACCTTCGGGTTCCTCGTCTGCACATAGGGGAGATTCGGAGTATGGCAACAAGAAACAGGAACTGGAAGTGGATCATCATCTTTCTGCTTCCCATAGCAGCGATGTATATCGCTTTCTTTATCTATCCGTTCATTTTTGTCTTTATTTCCAGTTTGATGAAATGGAACGGGATCAGTCCGATGGAGTTCGTGGGCTTCGGTAACTATGCGAAAATGTTCGGAGCGACGACCTTTCAGATATCCGTCCGGAACAACCTCATCTGGGCGGCTTCACTCGGCTTCCTTCAGGTCGGGCTCGCGACGATCGTCGCCTTCTTACTGGCGAGGAGACCGCGGTTCTGGAAGGGTTTGAGGACCGTATACTTCGTGCCGAAGGTAATCTCCGGTGTCGCAATTGCCATGCTCTGGAAGGCTGTGTACAACGCCGAGTACGGTGCTCTGAATGCGGTGCTCAGTCTCATCACCGGACAGGAGTGGTCCTTGAACTGGCTGGGAGAATTCCATACGGCCCTGGCGGCAATCATTGCCCAGGAGGTGCTGTACATCGGTTATTTCATGATCATCATTCTTGCCGGAGTAATGTCGATTCCGACCTCCTACTACGAGGCGGCGGAGATAGACGGTGCTTCGGTGTGGCAGCAGGAGACGCTGATCACGCTGCCCGTAGTCTGGGGAATCGTGGTAACGGCCATGACACTGGCAATGGCCTACGGGCTTCGTCACTTCGAAGCCACCTTCCTTATGACCGGCGGCGGTCCCGGCCACAGCACGTCAACCCTGGCACTGATGATGTACGATAAAATTGGCGCACGGAAACTTGGTGAAGCGAGTACTCTGGGGACCATCCTGGTGGTAGTCGGTTTCCTGGTTATCGTAACACTCAACAATACCCTCGGACGGAAGAGTCTGACAGGCGAGGATCAATGATCCGGTTCAGCAGGAGAAGCATATGAATATTCTGAAAACAGTTGCAGGGAAAACAATCAAGTGGGTCTTTCTTCTATTTTTCTTTGCCGTTGCGGTGCTGCCGCTCGTGTGGCTCTTCCTCACATCATTCAAGACCGAGGCTGAGTTCATATCCTATCCTCTGAGTATGCCCGCGGCATGGCAGTTCCAGAATTACATTGACGCGGTGAACGTAGCCAAAATGCACATTCTGTTCATGAATTCCGTCGTGATTGCCAGCTTTGCCACCTTGCTGAACCTTCTGATCACATCCATGGCTGCCTTCGTGGTTTCGCGGGAGATCTTCTTCTTGCGGAACAGCATCTCAAATGTGATCGTGGCCGGGGTGCTGATGCCGATCGTAGCATTCATGGTACCCTATCTGACACTGATCCGGACACTCGGGCTCTACGATACACGTATGGCGCTGGTGCTGACCTATGCGGCTATAAATATTCCCATTTCGTTTTTTCTCATAAAGTCATTCATGATAAGTATACCCAAGGATCTGGAGGATGCCGCCACAATCGACGGCTGCAGCTTTTCACAGCGGTATACCAAAGTGGTGCTTCCTCTTTCACGGTCGGGACTGGTGACCGCCGGTACCCTCACGTTCATCTGGTCCTGGAACGAATTCATCTACGCCCTGCTGCTTACCAGTTCCAGTAAAGTAAGGACCATACAGCTGGGCATCAGTTTTTTCACTACTCAGTTCAGGAGCAATTATCCGGCCATGTATGCGGCAATTGTACTGGCAATGATACCGAGCGTACTGGTGTATGTTTTCTTCCATGACAAGATCATCAGCGGATTGACTGCAGGAGCGGTGAAGGGATAAAAGGGAGCGGCTGCCGGAGCAGACATCTTGAAAAATCTCAGACAAGACAGAGTGCCTATGATAGAACTTCAGTATAACAACAGAGCAATGAAACTCTACTTCAAGGGACGGCTGATTATCAATCACCGTCCTGAACAGCCCGTTCTCGAACTCGGGCACGGAACTCCGGAATTCAGGGAAAAACATGCCAACTTCACGATACGGGACGACGTGTTTTCCCGAGTCTGCTGTCCGGAGCTCAACGTGATCAAGGCAGAGCCGGCGGAAGTTCTTCTCGAAGGCCCGGAAGGAACGCGTATAAGGTTCACGGAAGAGGAAGGGCTTCTGGTGATTCGGGTCTATCCGGGCACTTCAGGCGAGGTATCTGCCGGTGGCCGGGAAGCTGCCGAAGTTTTTACCAGTCCGCGGCCAATGGTGAAAAGACCCCGTATTCGCAAAAACGGGAGACCTTCACTGAAGACTGCCAACCGGCTCTGGCTTCGACTGTCCGCGGAACCTTGGGAACACGTATACGGATGCGGAGAACAGTTTTCACGGACCGACCTGCGGGGCCGCAAACTGCCCTTATGGGTCGAAGAACAGGGAATCGGAAGGGGCAGAGGCTTTATAACTCCCCTCGCCAACGCCCATTCCAGTGCCGGCGGACACTGGTACTCCACCTATTTTCCCCAGACGAGCTTCGTCAGCAGCGGCGGATGGTACTGCGCCGCCGATGCTTCCGCATACGCCGAGTTCGACTTCAGCCCGCGGGATTCAATTGTTCTGCACTTCTGGGAGTTCCCGGAGATCAGGATCGGAGTGGAAGATGACTTCCTCTCCGCCGTTGCGGCACACAACCGCCTTCAGGGTCTGCAGCCGCCCCTTCCCGAGTGGGTCTACGACGGTATGTGGCTCGGCGTGCAGGGCGGTTCCGGGGAAATCGAGCGCAAGCTTGCGAATGCCCGCGAAGCCGGCATGAAGGTGAGCGCCCTCTGGGCCCAGGACTGGGAAGGGAAGCGGATCACCGCCTTCGGCAAACAGCTGATGTGGAACTGGAAGCACTCCCGGGATGAGTACCCGGACCTTCCCGGTCAGATCATGCGGCTGAAAGCCGAAGGAGTGCGGTTCCTCGGCTACATCAATCCCTTTCTGGCCATCGAAGGGGACCTCTACCGTGAAGCCCATGAGAAAGGGTACCTGGTGAAAGATCCCCGGGGAAACGACTACATGATCGAAGTCACTACTTTTCCCGCCGCCCTGATCGACCTGACCAATCCGCGGGCCTTCGAGT
>Ga0272441_10010931_pt1 | contig 13601 bp, 9 predicted proteins | sample SSMProp6N_FD_193582 | JGI IMG/M metagenome (GOLD analysis project Ga0272441, IMG submission 193582) | Marine sediment archaeal communities from Little Sippewissett salt marsh, Falmouth, MA, United States - SSM-Prop-6N | ecosystem: Environmental > Aquatic > Marine > Wetlands > Sediment ... | reverse complement strand
TTCGTCTGTAACCATCCGAAATCTCCTAACTTAAGGAAATTCGGACAGTTTATTGTATCTGACTATTGTCCGGTAACTTTAACTGTCGCCGGCGGGTAAGGATGATTGTCGTTGATCAGTAAACCGTGAACGTCAGAGCTAAAATGCTCCTCAGGTGGATTTTTGACTTTATCTATTTTAGCGCCTTCTGAATAAGGGATAACGGCAAAGCCAACGCCAAATCGCTCTTTGTTATCTTGTATTGAAGAACTTATTCTATTCCAAATATAGTTCCATTCGTATTTTTGCTCACAAGGAACCGCCCTATCGGCTCCGCCATACGCACTTACTCCAGCCAAAGTCCAGTCTGTATTTCTACCAAACAAGCCAACATAAAAAACCCTCCTATTCGTAATAGCAGAATGATGGTGCATTTTTACGGCCTTAGCTCCGATTGTAACAGCAGTTTCCCAACCAAGAGTTATGAAAGAGGACAAATCCCCATCCATCGTTTTGGGATAACCTACAATTCTGATTTTGGCGTTCTTGTGCAGTTTAAAAGCTTCTTCCAAATGGTTATCTCCACCCATCATTATTATAGCATAAATATTCTCTGAATCCACGACGTCCGAGATGCGGGTGATATCTGCAATGCTTCTATCTGATCCTATTAAGGAACCAGCTCGGTTCTCTTCCAGTTCATCGTATTTAAGTAATGTCAAATCCCCCTTAATTAAACCACTTAATCCTCCCCTTGAACCAAAAAGTTCAAACTTGCCAGACGCTTTCTGTTCGAGTCTTTCGTACATCTTCTTCATTCCCGCATGAAAACTGGATATATGACCGCCAGCCGTAACCAAAACTATTTTTTCCATTTCCGATATTCTCCAAAGAACTAAATGTTATCGTAAGTGTTTATCAAAACTTTTTTATCGAATATCCACTATACTTTGCCAAGATGGAGTAGTTAGATTTTGGCGCTCTGGCACGAAATCCTATAAACCATCGCTTAGCTAAATTAACCCAGTCTACCTCTCTTCGGAGCTACTGTTACCTGCTCCGGTTGGATCGTTTTTATCAGACAGTTAATCACTTGACATATACATGACTGCGTGTGATCACAATAAAATAACTATCCTTTACAGCAATAACGTTCACCTTGAAGGTTGTCGCAAAACTACAGGTGTCTGAGATTCTAGGCACTACAATTTCCATAAATTTGTTACTCCTTATATCCACTATTCGATTTTATAGTCTCTTGACCAAGGAAACCCTAGACTCAATTTTATCAACAAATTGAGCTAAGGCCTAAAACTATTGCTATTGTGTCAATTGTATGGTTCCAGCCAGTGCCAGCAAAAAACTGCTAAGTCAGCCAGATCAATTAAGTCGTCGTGATTTAAGTCAAATCCTCCGCACCAGTATGGTATTTCGCAGCTGTTCTTTGGGTAATTCTTAGCAAGGAGGGCAAAGTCAACAAAATCTACTTTATCATCCTGATTAAAATCACCGGTAATCGGCAAAGGCTTAAGTGGATTGGCCATTTCATCGCCCTGTAAAACCATAACGGCCAGACCTGTCCAGGCACTACTTGCAACATGAAGGAGTTTGTAATACCAAGCATACTGCCCATAGCCAGTCCATGCTCCTTCTAAACATGGGGTAGCCACGATTCCGTTTCCATCGGCAATACCATCATATGGTGGAGCTGCACATATTCTTATGCGGTCAAGGCTTTCTACCAAATCTTGTCCCTCCTGCTGCTTATATTCAAGAAGAAATGCCATGGCTGCACCAGCAGTCGCCTCACACTGAATATGTGTGCCTATGTCGCTAAACTTGATTCCCAAAATATCACAGCAATCATCACAACTTTCCAAGATTAATAAATCATTGGCACTATTGGGGTCCAAGCCGGATCGAGCTAAAAATTCAAGTGCAAGAGCTCTCCGGTTAGGATCGTCTATCTCTGCCAGTGCGGACCAGCTTTGAGCATCAGCAGGTACGGGCGATGGATTTGGTGTTATGCCATCCTCTTTTGTTCCCGTATAGTAGTAACCTTCAAATGGATCAAACATCTCCTTCACAAACTCTTGTGCGTGCTTGGCCATCTCGGCCCAGTTTGGGTTGCCGTCGAGTCTATAAAGGTTCTGAGCAAGTACGTAAACATCGATATTGTGCTCTGTGCTTTTCCACGTATATGATATCTGATTCCAGCCACCATAACCACCCCTAAAGCCAAATGGCCAGTTGGGGTCTTCACAATGCTCAACAATCCAATCGGCTGTTTCCCTCGCGACTTGCAAATATTGTTGTCTCTGTGACGAATCGAGGTAGCTGGTTATTTCTGCAACATAGCAGAAGCGAGTGAGCGCAATGCCAAACCAGCCCATATTTCCTATCCCAGTGTCGGGGTCCATTATAGAGGCCTCGGTCCCAGAAGGATTGAGCAAGTTATTGGCCCAGTAAGCTGCCCGGATTCTTCCATCTCCGCAGGGATCGTTTTCTCTAAGGAAAATTATCGCGTCAAGCAACTTTTTAGCCCAGCCTAAGTTCTGAGTAGGATCCCTACCGTTGATGAAATCTAACCGGGCACACTCAACAAACCAACATACTATTGTTGAATGGTCATAAGTATCGCCCCTATATTTCATCTCTGGCAAAGGATCCGGGGCACAGGGTGGGTTAGTACATGGGGATGGGTTTAGGTCGTTTGGTGGAAATGGCAGATTCGGATCCCAGCCAAAGGTCTGGACTAGTGGAGGCTGGTTGGGCGGAGAAACTGAATCGAAAACTTCCATTTGTTGAATTAGAAATGACTCCATGGAATCCAATACCTCGTTGGTGTCATAAACCGCCCATGCTGAACAAAACATATTAGCAAATAATACTACAGATGCGGTGATCAGTATGGTTTTGCGTTTGATTTTACTTTGTTTTACAATAGTCTGAACTTGTTGATTTGTTTCTGCGTTTTGTTTTCCTTTAGTTTCCATTTTTCTTTTCCTTTCTATTTGTTTGGTCATAATCAATCACTCGGTTCGACGAACGTATCAGGCGAAAGCATATGTATAAGATGTGGCTTGAGTAAGCCATCGGAGTTATAAATACCCCAGCTTGTGGTGGCTATTGCTTGAGGCCCAATGCTTTTACGTCCATCGTACAGTTCGTAATAAAAGTATTCAATTCCATCTTCCACCGATAATCTCTTTAGGGCTCTTATAAACTTTTCCTGGTTCTTCTTACTTGGCACTGCTTTTTCTATCGTTTTACCGGTTGAGGGCCAGCCGATCTCTCCCAAGACGATCCTCTTGCCCGGAAACATAGCTTGTATGTATCTGTAGACTTGATCTATATACTCTGCCGCTTTGTCAATCGAAATCCCGGCCCAGTAAGGTTGGACATGGATAAGAAGAAAATCCACTTCTCGAGCAAGTTCGGGATATTTGAGCCACAAGGACCACAACTGTCCGGTGGTAACCTGTAGCTCAGTGGATTTCCTGATTCGTTTTATGATGCTGATTAGACGATCTTCATCCATGTCGCCTCTGAGCAAGACCTCGTTTCCTATAACCAAGGCTTTAACACAGTTAGGGTTTCGTTTGGAGATAGTTAATAACGCATTCAATTCCTTTTCGTTCTCTACCTTGCTCCGGCCCAGCCAGGCACCGAGGTAACAGTCTATGTTGGCCTGCTCACACAAATGCGGTACAAAACCAAGACTGTCTGTGACACTGTATGTCCTTACTACGTTGGCAACACGAGAGACCAACCGGATGTCTATTACTTTGTTGCCTATGAGAACTGTTCTGGAAACTATGCTACATTGCCCATCTCTGGTAGGATCGTAACAAATGCCGGATAGCCTGTAAATCGTCCTGCTGACAGGAGTAACTGTGGTCTTAGGTTTTTCACTACGTGCCTTTTCAGAAAGCCGCGGTTTTTCAGGTGCTTTGATTAGAATGAAGACACCGTCACTACTTTGAGAATTCAAAGAATCCCAAGATGTCAGTGTTATGATATGTGAACCCGACGAAAGCTTTTTATGGCTGAATGCTCTGCCTTTTCCCAGATAATTGTCTATATCTGACATCCATATCATAGAGTCGTGTGGTAGCTGACCGTCTTCGAGGTCAAAGGCCGTGCCGCTAAAGTTTATACTTTGGCCAACCTTGAAACTTGCCCCATCCTCCGGAGCCGTGATCTTTATCACCGGTGGTGTGTTCGCTTGGCTATCTGTCATTGGCCAACAAACAAAAGCCATAGCTACAAAGAGAACACGTAAGAAATATTGGCTTCTATTGGCAACACTGTGCTGTTTACAGTATTTTGTATGACTGCGAGGAGTTTGCATTGACCTGCTCCAAATATGTGTTAGTTATTCATAGTAAGATAGTATTCTGCATAAACGTGCCATACCCATTCACTTGTTCAAAGGCATGCTTTTGTTTCTGAGTTCTTGGGGTATATAGAGTTTGTTCTTTTCTTTTTTTTCTGAAAGGCAATCATACCAGTGAATCGATATGTTCTTGGTATAAAGACGAATAGCCGCTTTTTTGAGACACTCCCTCAGATCGAATACAACACCGTAATAAACCCTTCTATGGAAAATCCTCGTGAGCACGTCGATGTGAATCTCTTGGACCGCGGGAGCTTCCGGTTTAAGCCATGTCTCGAGGAGTCTTTTAATATCCGACAATGTCGCCAGATCCATATCAGGCTGCCCGCTTAGAACGAATTCGACTTGTGACAGCTCCGATTCGACCAAGGTAAAGTTGGCGATAACACCACCTCGGCCATAATCTAAATCAATGATTATCTCCGGTGTAACAGTGCCTTCCTTAACTTCTTTACCATCGTGTGTGCCTCCACCTTTGCCACCGGGGCCGCGACCTATTCCCGGCAATGTTGGCGGTGAAGGTGGCTTGTTTTTGTCCCTGGTCTGGTCATTTCTATTTTGGTTCTGTCTTTTGCCCAGTTCTTGAGAAAGCTGAGTTTCTTTAGAAGCATCGTTTTTTGCTTTTTCAATCCTTTCTCGCCGCGTTGTCTCACGATGCAGTAAAGCTTTAGAACGTTTCTCAATATCTTTATGGACTCGTGGAAAAAGCTTCTTATGTTTCCCAGCCAAGGGCATATTAGACCACTTTGCATTCACTTTGCTGGTGAATAATTCTATCATCGCATTTATGGTTGGCACGGGGTGAAAGTTTTTCAGTTCCACTTTGACTAACGGTTCGACTTTTTCAACCGAGTTCATCTGTTCTCTTAGGGCATATAGGCTTTTATTAATGTAATTTTTTTCAGCATCGATCACCATAACCCGTGTCTCATCAAGTAGCTCATTGCGTTTGAAATGTTTTGAGGAGATACCATTTACAGAAAAGGGATCTGCAATTTCTATAGAAGATTTTTTAAAATAGTAACTGTCAATTTTTTTGTCACTGAGCTGCCAGGAAGCGTTAGCCAGCGGGGCAAAGAACTCACTGAACTGTTTTCGGCTGATGTTCTGCCTGGCCTTTTTGAAAGCTGGGGACGTACTGCGATCAATTAGCATATCAAAAGCCCTTGCACAATTTTTATTTTCTGATAAGAACTGATTAAGAAACTTTTCGAAACCAGCTCTTTTAGAAACAAGGACTTTTCCGGCATGGTCCGTGATCGCCTGTTGCCGGAGGTCTTGCCTGAAACTTTCTTGGCAAAGGAGCTTACTTTCATTGGTTTTGGCATGTGCAGCTAAACCAGAGTTAATCAAGTCGTAAACACTCTCTTCACTTATTGCAAAGGTTGGGTAAGAAAGTGACTGCAGGAACTTGCTTCCGGCCAGATCCCGCGCCCTTTTATCTATCATTGTCTTAACTGAAGGCAGAATATCATAAACTTTGCTTGGGCTCTTTTTGCCGGCTCTTAGCTTTCGAAGGTTTTGTTGATATTGTTTTAATTCATTTACTAAAAATTCCTGGATCTCAGCAGGCTCTATCGCGTTGCCGCCGGTTGACTTCCTGACAATATCCGATTGTTCATTTTTCTGTTTATATGCATCATTGAGGATAGGCTCAATTATGTTCTTACTCAATAAAGGCCTGTTCTCAGTGAATATCGATTCCTTCTGTTTCCTGATCAACCGTTCCAGCAGCGCAGTGCGAAGCTGGTTTCTGCCGCTTTTTTCCAACTCCTCTTCAGTCGGGTACACGTCACCAATTAGGCGCGAGATTTGTTCCTTGCATACTTTGCTGCGGGCTGTATTAAATGCCGAGTCAAAGTTGGCATTGAGGTTTTCCCGGACAATCTGTTTCGGATTCAGAAAGTTCTTTCGATCATGCAGGTCAAACCAGCTTCCTATACTTTCCGGCTTGTCGGTATCGAGTTCTTTTAAGAGATGGGCTACTTCTCGCTCGTACCTTTTGTGGAGATAATTTGTCGTAGTCTGTTTACAGATCGATCGACTCCTTTGTGAGTCTTGATGCTCCTTTTTGTTATTCTCCATTTCACGGTGAAGAACACTTGCTTCGATACCTGCGTTTTTTATACTTTCTCGAATTTCATTGACGAGCAACGATGCGGTCAGCAACTTATTCTGCTTCTTAGAATCGACATCACTACTGGGTGCAAAGCAGATGGTGCAGTTCATTGCGAGAACGACCAAAATGACAATTTTAGCGTACCGTACGATCTTCATTTTCTGTCTCCTTCATTATTTAGCCAATAATGCTAAACCTCATTAAGCAGTGGAACGCCATTTGTTGCGAAAACAGTTTTAGCATATTGGTACAACTCTTTACTTATTTGCTCAATCAACCTGCCCTGTTCCTTGGGAGGAGCAGAGGGGTATTCCCTGACGAGTTCGTAAACTTTGGTACCCTTGAGAGTCTGAGGCTTTTCTCTTAAGAAACTTTGTAGTTGAGCCAGAACAGCCCGCTGGAGACTATGGATATCGTTACAAATATCCTCCACTCTCCGATTTATCTCCCGAAATAGCCATGCTTCGTTCTCCTTAGTAATAACTTCGTTGATAAGAGTTTCAAGATTCTCGTGACCGGCAGAATGGTCAAAGGGCTTTGTCAAGCGCATGCCTTCCATGAGAGAGACGCGCGATAGCCATTCCTGACAGATTTTGTCATGATAGGGAACAGTTTCCTTAGCTAATTTGCATGCTTCTACAAACCTAGTATCGACTATTTTGTCTGCCGATAAGATCCCTTCGGTTATAAATTCAAGCTTTCCGTTTTCTTGAGTTTTGGTGAGTCTGGTCAGATCGTATTCTCTGCGAGCCGAAGCTTCAATCTTGTCAACGGCGTTAAGAAGCTTTTGTTTCTGAAGGTTTATCAGTGCTTTATACCTCAACTTGTACTGCTCACCAGCAGGAGTATCTGCTATATCCTTATACCTGGCCTTCCAGAAGCCAATCATGCCTTTTGCTTCATCTAATTCCGATCTTGCCTTTGCCGTAAACAGGACGTTAGCCATTACAAAAATGATCAACAGTGCCAAAGCAATCTGGCAAAGTAGTTCCATCAGTTCACTGATCGAAATGGCGTTATCCGGCCTGGGCGTGGAAATATTTTTCAAACATTCAACGGTAAGTTTGCTGGTTTTCATTTTGTCCTCCTTTCTGTTTATCCTAAACTTGCAACAGCTTTTCTTACTTTGCGCAACCAGGACCAAGCTACTACCTTATCTTGCTGTTCAACGGCAGTTCTCAATTGCGCGACAATTTTCTCTATATGGTCCCGGCGGGCTTGCATATTTGCAGCTTTCTTATCAACTTCAGACTGTTGCAGACGCACTGTTAGTTCTTTTCTCAACTGTCTGTCTTTTTCAAATTGTGTTTCGATTCTCTTAAAGACATTGCGTTGTTCCTTTGCTTCTTGTTGTCGAGCGTGTGAGTCTTTCTGTAGTCCTTTCAAGAATTCTTGAATCTCAGAACAAACACTTTTTAGAACAAGAATTGCGTCTGTTCCGTTGCGCTGAGCAAAATCCCTTAGCATTTTTGCGATGGTTGACAGTTCAGAACGAGTTGCCTCAAGCTCGGCGTTGAACATCTGTACATGGTTGGTGGTCCGTGCTAAAGATTTTCCGGTATCCGATGCGGTCAAGCCGAATTCCTTGAACGAAGAGATCAGATCAAGACCGTCATCTTCTTCAGGGCGGAGTTTCCGGCACCACCACTGCATCGTTGTACTTACCGGTAGTGCGAAAAGAAATACCCAACCCAAAGCGACAAGGGTAGAATAAAGAGCCGTTCGCAGGCACAATACAAGATCTGACATCTGAACACGGCCTGGCTCGAATTGACCGATCATAATTAAACCCCACACAGTTCCTATCAGTCCCAATGCTATAGTGACCGAGTTGTATGATTTGAAAAAAGGATAGTAACCCGAATTATTAAACGGCTTGGAAGGCACGAGCAAACGGACAAAGCCTATGGAAATCAGCACGAAACCAAAAAAAGGGATAAATGTGCTTATTGTTGAGAAATCTACACTCGTCCAGTCGAGCCAAGATATTGGGCCGTTGTAATCGGTGCTATATCCACTGGTGGGATTCCATTGGGCAGCTACGCAAACATTGTTGTACCAGGCCAACCCTGAAAAAAACGAAGCGATAGCAAATATTACGGCAAAAACCGTCGTCAATGAATTTTTCATAGTTCCTTTCCTTTCTGTTGACACTAAATCAACGTTACTTTTGTAATGACGTTACTTATTTTGTTTCGTCGAAAGCATCCATAGCACAACGAAAGCCAATTGTCGGGTGCTTTGTAAAAGGCCCATAGAAGTTTCGAAGCCAACATGCCAGGTTGGCAGATAACTGATTGAAGCCGCCTCCTTTTGCTACGCGGTGTATCAGCCGGCCATTTGAAGGCGGACCCCACTGGTTAATCCATTCGACGACATTGCCGAGCATGTCAATTGCGCCGCAAGGAGATGCTCCTCGTGGATATTGAGTTACTGGAGTAGTGGTTGCCGGCCTTGGTCTTGGTCTTGTTCTTGAGCTTGTTCTTGGGGCTTTGTTTGCCGCATTTTCTGCACAATTGGTCAGTGCCGGATTAGGATTTTGGCCCCATGGAAACCTGAATCCATTTGGTCCTCGTGCCGCGGCCTCCCATTCTATTTCTGTAGGAAGACGTTTACCCTTCCACGCGGCATAGCTGCCTGCCTGGATAAAGTCTACGTTTGCCACAGGATGATTCTCAAGTCCCTTTAGAAATTGGTACTTCGGTCGAAACTCTCGCCATTGACTGTTGGTTACGGGATAACGGTCTATAAAGAACTCTGGAACAAAGCGTTTTTTATCAGGATGCCTGAGGCTCGGTTCAGTGCATCCGACAGTGTAGTGTCCGGCCGGTACCCGGACCATATCTGGAGGTACATCTGCACGGCTTTTTGTGCTGCCTGAAACGACCTTTTCATCTCCGAGAAGCATCTGTTTACAATCAGGAATGAGGATTTCTTTCAAGAAGGCTTTTGCATAGTTGTTAGTAACTCGCGCTCCATATCGTTCGCGGTATACATCTATTGCAGGATTTGCAATATGCGAACAACCTGATTTGCTGCTGGATTCTTCAAGCCTTCTAGTTGTGATAGTTGGATTCGTGACAAGTTCGAGCAGTTTCTCTTCGCTATGAGCTTGCTGGAAAAGATAACCCAGTTCAAGCAGGCACCGAATATCCGGTCCCAAACCACGGAGGTTGATTTCGTTCAGATTTGTAGACTGTGCAGTCAGAAGTGTCGACATTATCGTGCACACCAATTGCGGTGGGCCTTTTGCAAGTTGTTCATTTATCAGTTTTTTAGTCTCATCGTATCTACCCAGCATTTGCTGCAACCATGCTCTGGTTATAACAACATAAGAATCAAGTGGCTCGCTTTGGCATGCGGTAACTAACAACTCAAGGGCTTTCTGAGGCTGACCGTCATGAAGTTGATCCATGGCAAGAAACCACAAGGCCATTGCATTGTCCGGTACTTGCTCTATCACCTGGTTGAAATAATCGATAGCGATGATTTGCTGAGCCTTTTCCTGCGACAGTAGCACGGCCTGCATAAGCAGTGGATCGGATGCGATCGGATCTATGTCTCTAACCTTCCTGGCAAGCTTGATCGCAGTTTCAATATCTCCTCGATCGGACGCGGCGATGGCTTTGCCCATCATCGCACGACTATGATCGTTTTCCAAAGCACTTTTGCATGCGGCGAGAAGTAGTTCAATACCTTTTTCATTTCCCATGTTTGTTCTCCTAATCTTTACCAGTTTTTTTGTGCATAATTTAAGAATAAACCAGTGAGTTCTTTTGGGTCTGTGACAACAGGAGCAGGAATTCCTTCTTTCTCAAGTTCGTCCGAAAGTGTCGACCTTCTTCCGATCTGGATCATCACTACTCCATGACCGCGGTTTTTCATCATCTTGACTGTCTCAAACACTTGAGGTGAATTGCTGATTTGGCCATCTGTGATAATCAGACAGAGAAACCTGTCATCACTACGATTTACTATTTCTTCGAGCATGGCGCAATCAAGCACAGTTCCTCCTCGCTGATGCTTGAAGAGCATTTCCTTTATCTTACGCAGCTCGCCAAACGGAACCCATGAAGTCTTCAGTGTTCTGCCTGAAAAATTTACTGCTGCAAACTTCATGTGTTGGCCTTTACCCTGTTCTTCAAGGAATGCGAACACTGAGTAGATTGCCCTTAGCAGGCAATCGTAGGGCCCCTGGCCATTCCTTGGATCCCAGGACATTGAGCCACTTGAATCAACGACAAACATCAGGTCAGGGAAACCCGACATGTCCTCGATGACCGGAACTTCACATTTCAGTGGATGCCTCTTCTCGTAAAGAGTTGGTTCGCTATTTTGGCCGAAACGAGTCCTTCCATAATCAATCATGTTCCAACGAATGTGTTGTGGATCAGCTTCTTTACGAGCTACGTGTGTCATATCGAAGGTCATGTCCTTACTCTTGTCGGATTCACTTTCGATTCGAACATGTGTTGCACGTGCTCGGTATATTGCGTCAAGCACATCGAAGTTCAGAGCCAGGTTCATAATCGGCTTGCCTTTGCCGATTCCGGCCTGGATAAGTTCCTGTAGAAATTGGTTATCGTTGCCAAGAGTTTCGCTGAATGGATCGAACGGAATACCGTCCAGTTGTACTGTTCCTGACTCATTCGAACCATACTGTCCGGGGATTGGGGCTGGCCTGGGTACAGTGATACCATCGAGTCTGTCTTGGGCTTCTTCCGAAGGCAGCATGCCTGCACCACCCGGTACTATCTGGTCAGGCTGAGGTTGCACAGGAGGCTGTTGCCCATTCGCTTGAGCAAAAATGTAGGGAGCAAACATTTCAGCCCATTGAAACGCTTTAATAGGCCACTTGTCAAAATCGTATCTGAGACTTTCGATTATCAGCTCCCGCACATTTTCATCAGAAGCCAGGCCAATTTTGTTAACACCGAAGCCAGTGTATCTTGTCGAATCAAGCAGAATGGAAATTCCCCTGTCAGTCTCGAATTCCAGAGCATCAAAAGGCCGATGAAAGCGATCCCGCAAAATCCTGGTAAGGATCTTATTGTCACCCCAGAGGTTAAGTTGTATATTTGCATACAGTGTTACGTATTGTGAGAGTTCAACTTCATGGGAAACCGATGAGACGATGTGATCGGTCAACCAGCCGCGGCGAAAGCAGACCTGGTCTGGACCTGGACCTTCAATTCCGTACACACCAGAAACGACAGAAGCTATAAAGATCGAAGTGGCCTCAGTTGCAAAATCTATTACTTGCAATTCAGTGGCACCGGCACTCCTTAAACCGTCTGCAGAGGCATCGCGTATTTCAGCGTATTCGTTCACCGAAAGTGGACAAATTTCGAAGCTGCCCGTCTTCAGATAAACACGCGATGCAACGATGTCGTTGAATAGTTTTTCCGGATCGCCCAGATTGGTTTGGTCAATGATAGCCAAAGTTTTCCGAAGTTCTTCGAACAGTTTCGGACAGTTCATGAGGCGTACTTTGGAGGCCTTGTGCCCGTAGTGTGCGGAACGTAAATCGTCCGAACCGGTTGGCCTAAGTATTTCGAGGTCTTCGTCAGGAGACCAGCCAACGTTGCTCACAGCCTGCCTTGCGGCTTTTACGAATAAATCATTTTGTTTAGTACGTTTAACAGTAGTCATAGAATCATTCCTAATTTCCCACATAACAGCTCTCTGGCACTATCACGCACCGGCACGATCGCGGTGATCTCTTCTGCGATTTGGTCACCGTTGCGAGGTTTCGAGTGGTACTTATCCAGATAAGCCTCAATCGTGGGACGGATAAATGGATCACTGGTCCGTTCTGCATGTTCGAGACGTTTCTTCAGTTTCTCTACCGTTCCATTACCGGAAGGTAATTGCTCGAACAATGCGCGGTTTTGCGCAAAGAAGCTTTTCAATTTTGAGTATGTCAGTTGAGCGTAGTTTTGCATTGCCGAAAAACGGAAGCCTAAGAAATTCTTGGCTACATATTCCGGTGACATCCAAACTTTACCACCTAATGCGATAAATGGAAACATTGCCTTAATGTCGCCGACTTGAACGGTTGAAATTGTAAGGTACTTTTTTAAAACAGCTCGGCGCAATTTGTTACCACTGGCGCTGGAATCGGCAAAGTGTCTCAACTTTTCGATAGTGTCAGCATCCCCTTCCCTACATGCCTGTTCAATGGCTTCGACTGTTCGTGCAATTCTAAGTAAGGCCATACCGCACGAAACACGTTTCAAAGATATCGATCCGGCTTTGCTGAGACCTCCGACACTGGAGCAGAAGCTGTTGTCGACCTTCTGGGCCCGGCATTCGCTTCTAATGCACAATTGATGTGAGTTGTCCTCGGGATGAAAACCGCTTGGTGAATTGGGACATCTTCCGACATTCTTCAAATAGAGAAGGTAAATTTTAGCAAAATGATCCAAGGGTAGCTCAGTGATATTGCTGGTCAACCGGGTAATGTCCTCGATTAAACTATCATAATTGATCGGCTCGACTGCGCCATTACGCTGCTCATCAATCCTCAGATCATCGTGAGGCGTGGGACGCAAATCACCTAAAGGAATCTCAATTGGAAAACGTCTTCGAAATGCCGGATCCATAGGGAAAATTCCAGAATATTCTTTGCCCTCGTTCATTGTAGCAATGACAAAATGGTAACGACATTCCTGACCATCAGGAGACCTGAATTTGTAACCGACTTCAGCATTCTTGATGCCGCACTTTATGTGAATTTTCTTTTCGTTTAGTCCCAGAAGAAGATTCGCCAAAACAGACGGGGCTCTGTTGACTTCATCAAGTACGATACCGGGCAATGTCAGGTAATCTTCAGGACGAATAGATTCGTTGACCGTGCATTCACCTTTGAACAGCTTTCTCGTATCGGTGTCGGAAATGGTATCCTCTGAGAGACCAGTGTTGAGTCTCAAAGTCTTGAAGCCTTCATTACCAAAAAGGCCTCCGCAAACTAACTCTGCAATGTCGGTTTTAGCGCAACCCGTCGGGCCGGTTAGCAGCATGTGAACCTCAGTGATTGCAGCAATCAGAAGCAAATCAGGAACAGTTAATTCCAATTCTCCGAAGACAGCGCCAAGTGCAGGA
>Ga0272441_10010930_pt1 | contig 13601 bp, 10 predicted proteins | sample SSMProp6N_FD_193582 | JGI IMG/M metagenome (GOLD analysis project Ga0272441, IMG submission 193582) | Marine sediment archaeal communities from Little Sippewissett salt marsh, Falmouth, MA, United States - SSM-Prop-6N | ecosystem: Environmental > Aquatic > Marine > Wetlands > Sediment ... | reverse complement strand
GCGCCTGCTCGAGGGCGGCGGTTCCGTCGACGTGGACGAGGCGATGATGCGGGCAGCGCTGAACGTGGTGGGCGCCGCGCTGTTCTCCACCGACCTCAGCGGTGAGGCCGGCACTCTCGTCCCCGCCGTGCTCACGGCGTTGGACCGGGTCGTCGTGCGCGCGCGCTCCCCGTGGCTGCCGCCCCCGTCGGTGCCGACGCCCGGCAACCGGCGTCTCACCACGGCTCTGGCCACCATCGACGCGGCGGTGTCGGCCATGGTCGAGGCGCGTCGGCGCCTCGGGCACCCGGGGGACGACGTGCTCGGCATGCTGCTCGGCGGGCAGGTGGACGACCTCACCGCCGATGAGATGGCAGGCGTGCGCAACGAGGTGGTCACTCTTCTCATCGCCGGGCACGAGACGGTGGCCAGCGCGCTGACCTGGACCTGGCACCTGCTGACGTCTCACCCCGACGCCTACGCGCGACTCCTCGCCGAGGTCGATGCCCTGGGCCGTGACCCGGTGGGTCTCGACGACCTCGCCCGGCTGCCGTTCGCGCGCGCCGTGTTCGACGAGGCGCTGCGGCTGTACCCGCCGGCGTGGGTGATCACGCGGCGCGTCGCCGAACCCGACGTGCTCGGTGGCTACCGGGTGGAGCCGGGCACCCTGGTGCTCATCAGCACCTACGCCGTCCACCGCGACCCCCGGCTGTGGCCCCGGCCCGACGAGTTTCGTCCCCAGCGCTGGACCGATGACACCGACCGCGGACCCCGATGGTCGTACCTGCCCTTCGGCGCGGGCACGCGGCAGTGCATCGGCAAGGACTTCGCACTGGTCGAGGGCGTCCTCATGCTGGCTGTCCTCGCCCGCCACCTCGTGCTGCGTCGACCTTCGAGCACGCCGGCGCCGCATGTGCAGGCACTCGTCACGCTGCGGCCCCGAGGGGGTCTGTGGCTCGACGTGCACCGCCGGGTGCCACCAGGGTCCTAGCATCACTGGCTGTGGCAGCACCCCGGCAGCTGTGGCGGACGCTGACGCGCAGTCTGCGGGCCGCCGCTCTGACCATCGTCCAGGCCTCGCTCGCAGCGATGATCGCCTGGTCGATCTCGCGCTTCGGCCTGGACCGTCCCGAACCGATCTTCGCGCCGCTCGCCGCCATCAGCGCGATCGGCGTGTCCCTCGAGCGCCGGCTCCGGCCGTCGCTGGAGATGGTGCTGGGCGTTGCCGTCGGCATTCTGGTCGCCGACCTGTTCATCGCCTGGGTCGGTCGGGGGGTGTGGCAGCTGGGCCTCGTCGTCGCGCTCGCGATGACCGCCGCCGTGCTGGTCCGTGGTGGTCCGGTCGTGGTGCTTCAGGCATCGTCCACAGCCGTCGTGATCGCCACCCTGCTGCCGCCGGAGGGAGAGACCGCCTTTGCCGTGGGTCGGTTCACCGATGCCCTCATCGGTGGGGCGGTCGGACTGGCCATGACCCTGCTGCTGCCCGCCGACCCACTGCGACAGGTGTCCCGCATCGGGAGCCCGTTGCTGGGCGGTCTGCAGGAGGTGCTCACCTCGCTGTCGACGAGCCTGTCGCAGCGCGACGCCTCGCTCGCGTCCACCGCGCTGGCGCAGTCCCACGGCCTCGCCGTCAGCGTCGAGCAGTTCCAGCAGGCGGTCGACGCGAGCCACGAGCTGGTCGTGCTCGCCCCCGCGCGTTGGAAGGCCAGGGAGACCCTCGCCCACGTCGAGACCGCGTTGCCCTACGTCGATGCCGCCGTCCGTGACTGCCGCGTCCTGGCCCGCCAGGCCTTGACAGCGATCCAGGGTAGGGACGCGATCCCGCCCGGGCTCGACTCCGCGCTGGACGAGTGCGCGGTCGCCGTGCTCGCCCTGCAGCGGGCCGTGGACTCCTCCGAGGACCTCGCTTCTGCGAGAGCCGCATCCGTGCGCGCGGCCCAGGCCGCTACCGAGGCCGTCGAGCACACCGCTGGGATGCTGGCGCAGACCGTGGCGGCGCAGGTGAGGTTCGTCGCCGCGGACCTGCTCTACGCCACGGGGCTGACGGGCGACGACGTGGACGACATGCTTCCCGACCTGCCCGAGCCCGTCAGTCGTCGCTCACGTCGTCGACCCACCGGCGAGCAGGTCTCCGTGCGCAGCGACACGAGCCAGGACGTCCTGGGGGGCGAACCGTAGGTCGTCGGCCGCCTCCGCTGCCTCCACCTGCTCCCACGACACCGGGGTGGCCACGCGGGGGACGGGCAGGCCGCGCAGCGAGTAGGGCGAGATCGTCGTCTTCCCCCCGTGGTTCTGGCTCCAGTCGAGAAATACCTTGCCGCGGCGCGCCCTGGTGTCCATGGACGACAGAACCAGCGCGGGGTGGGAGGACTCCAGGCGCTGCGCGACCTCGTGCGCCAGGCGCCGCGTCTGCTGCCAGTCCAGCGTGCCGTCGAGACCCGCGTAGAGCTGCATCCCCTTGTTCCCGCTCGTGCACGGTGAGGTTGCCAGTCCGATCGAGTCCAGCATCTCGCGCACGAGCACGGCCACCCGGCAGCACGCGACGATGTCGGCCGGGGGCCCGGGGTCCAGGTCGATGACCAGCCGATCGGGCGGCGCCGGCTCGCCGGAGGGGGTCAGCCGCCACTGAGGGACGTGCAGCTCCAGGCCGGCGAGGTTGGCCACCCACACCAGCGTGGGCAGGTCGTCGACCGTGACGAACCGGATCGTGTCGCGGTCGCGCGAGCTGCCGGGCACCGGCAGGTCGACCTGGCGTACCCAGTCAGGCGCCGTCCGGGCCACGTTCTTCTCGAAGAAGCCGCTGGTCGCCGTCCCGTTCGGCCATCGGCGCAGAGTCAGAGGTCGACCGGCCAGGTGGGGAAGCAGGGCCGGGGCGACGGCGGAGTAGTAGGCGATGACGTCGCCCTTGGTGGTGCCGTCGGAGTACAGCGGTTTGTCGAGGTTGGACAGCGACAGCTGGCGTCCGCCCACTGTCACGGTCACCCTCTCCGGCTGCCCGGCCACGTCGTCCTCATCACCTCGTCGTCATCACGGCGCCCGCTCTTGGGGGACGGTAGCCGGAGAACCTGGCGAATCGCCCGTACCCTGACAGACGTGGGAAGCCGCGACGCGCCTGGGCTGCGCATCACGCGTCGCGGACGCCTGGTGGCCACCCTGGCGGCCACCACGGCTGTCGCCACCCTCGCCGTCGGCGGTGTCGTGATCGCGACCAGAGCGATCCCCTCGGCCGACCCCGGCCCTCCCGAACGCCCGACCGCCGCCGTCGATGCGCTTGCCGGTGTGGCCGTGGTGCAGCCGACCGATGCTGATCCAGCCGACTCGCCCAGCCCGGCCCCGACCCCGACTGCTTCGCAGGCCGTAGCGGTGCCGGAAGAGGTCGTCACCGAGGCTGCGTCCGGCGTGCTGGAGACCGTGTCCGGAACCCAGGGGCCCACCGACGGCGACGGACGGGTCGTTCGGTACCGCGTGCGGGTCGAGCAGGGGCTCTCGGTGGACGGCCAGCCGGCAGACGGGCCGACGTTCGCCGAGGTCGTCCACAGCGTGCTCACCGACGGTCGCGGCTGGGAACCCATCGACGCCGTGCGGTTCGCCCGGGTCGACTCCGACGAGTACGACGTCGACGTCGTACTCGCCTCGCCCGCGACCACAGACTCCCTGTGCGCACCGCTCGGAACCGAGGGGTGGCTGTCGTGCTTCAACGGCAGCGCCACCGTGCTCAACGCCCGGCGATGGTTCGCCGGCGTCGAGACCTACGGCGACGACCTGGTCGGCTACCGCCGCTACCTCGTCTCGCACGAGATGGGCCACTACCTGGGGCACCAGCACATCCCCTGTCCCGCCCCCGGGGCAGTGGCCCCGGTCATGGTGCAGCAGACGAAGTCGCTCCAGGGCTGCCAGCCGGGCCCCTGGCCCTCCGGTTCGCCCTGACGATGTGACCGTTGTCACTCCTCTAGCGTGCCCACAACACCCCCGGGGGACGACTCACGGGCGACGGGGGGCAGACATGGCGCCGCCGATCGGCCATACTGGCCAGTAACATCCGGCGCCCTGACGCCGGCTGGAGGTCAGCGCAAGACGTTCTACGGAGGTGCTGACAGTGTCGTTGGTCATCGTGGGCCTGGACGGGTCACAGCAGTCGCAGCGAGCGTTGGAGTGGGCGCTGCAGTACGGGGCGGCGCGGTCGCTCGCCGTACAGGCCGTGACGGTGGTGAACACGAAGAACCTGGATGACCGCGCTCGCACCGCGCGCCTGGCGGAGGCCGAGCGCTCGGCCTCGGCGATGGTGCGCGACGCCGTCGATGCCTGTTGCTGCGCGCCGACGGTCACCTACGAGGTGCTCGACGGCGACCCTGCCATCGCGCTCGTCGACGCGACGCAGCGTGCCGAGCTGGTCGTGCTGGGTAGCCACCCGATGTCGTCGTTGCGCAACGCAGCCCTGGGGACGGTGACGCTGGCGTGCATCCGCCTCGGGTCGTGCCCGGTCCTGGTGATACCCGTCGACTCCCCGAAGGCCGCTCTGTGCGGCGACCTCGTGCCGGTCTGACCTGCGGTCGCTCGTCCTCGCGACCGCGGCCACCACGGCGTGGTCAGAACTGCTCGATGGCCACCGAGCACAGCTCGGCACCGCACCACCGGTCCTGAGCCATCGTTCCGAGAATGAGAACCGCGAGCACCGATACCGCCACGAGGACGGCGAGCCATCCCATCGACTGCCGATGAGTCGACAGGCTCGGCCCGGAGGTCGTGGCTGAGGTGAAGCCGCCAGTCTGAGTCGTTGTCATCGACGTTTCCCCCTTCGCCAGCCCAGCGTGCTGACCCGTCCTCATTCTCGGCGTCGACACCGAGCAGAGGTAGGGCCGTCCGGCCGTCGGTCGGTGAATGCGCGTCAGGGGTGACACGGGGTGTCCCATGTCCCCTAGATTGTGCGTCTTCCGCCGACTGGGGGTCGACGATGCACACTCCGCACACGTCGCACACGCCAAGGCCACCGACGCTCTGGCAGGCGCTCATCCCGCTGGGCTTCCTCGTCGTCTCGCTGGGTGCAGCGGTCCTGATCTACGGTGACGAGGCCATCCTCGGACCGGTGCAGGTCGGGCTGTTCATGTCCGCCGCTGTGGCAGCCCAGGTGGGGTACTTCAACGGCCACTCGATCCCCGACCTGTCCAAGGCGGCGGTCGACAGCGTGGCCGCGGCCATGGGGGCCATCTTCATCCTGTTCACCGTGGGTGCGCTCATCGGTGTGTGGAACATGTCCGGCACGATCGCGACGCTCACCGACTGGGGCATCCAGGTGCTGAGCCCGGACTTCCTCTACGTCACCGCCGCCGTGATCTGCGCCGTCGTAGCGTTGGCGGTCGGGTCCTCCTGGACGGTGATGGGGACGATCGGCGTCGCGCTGGTCGCCATCTCGGAGGCCCTCGGCCTCAGCCCCGCGATCGCTGCCGGGGCGGTGATCTCTGGCGCCTACTTCGGCGACAAGATGTCGCCGCTGTCGGAGACGACCAACCTGGCGGCCGCCGTTGCCGGAACCGACCTCTACCGGCACATCCGCGCCATGACGGCAACCACTGTGCCGTCGATTCTGATCGCGCTGGGCATCTACCTCGTCATCGGCCTCAACTCACGACCCGAGGGCGCGATCAGGATCGACTCGGGCCTTGATGCGATCAGGGACAGCTACGTGATCGGCGTGGTGCCTGTCCTGCCGTTGGTCGTGGTCATCATCCTGGCGCTGCGAAAGGTCCCGCCCACACTCGCCATCCTCGCCGGTGCGCTGACCGGGGGACTGGTCGCCGTCACCCTGCAGACGCAGGAGGTGCTCGACTTCGTCGACGACTCGTCGTTGTCGACACCCGTCGCCCTGCTCAAGGGCGTGTGGGACGCCATGGCCACCGGGTACGTCGCCGACACCGGCTCGCCGGCGGTGGACGACCTGCTGACCGGCGGGGGCATGGAGAGCCTGCTGGTCACCATCTGGCTGATCATCACCGCGCTCGGCTTCGGCGGGATCATGAACCACTGCGGCTTCCTCGCCAAGCTCATCGAGCCGCTGCGGCGGCGCGCGAAGTCCGACCGCGGGGTGATGGGCGCCACAGGAACCACGGCCATCGGCATCAACGTCGTGGCGGCCGACCAGTACCTGGCGCTCGTGCTGACCGGCAACGTGTACAAGGAGGAGTTCGCTCGGCGGGGCATCGCCCCACGGACGCTGTCGCGCCAGATCGAGGACACCGCCACCGTCACGTCGCCGCTGATCCCCTGGAACTCGTGCGGAGCATATGCAGCCGGCGTTCTCGGTGTCGCCACACTGGCCTACCTGCCGTTCGCGTTCTTCAACCTCATCAACCCCGTGATCTCGTTCGCCTACGCCGCCCTCGGGCTGCAGATCAAGAAGGTCGAGCCGGACGAAGGATTCGCCGAGTCGCCCCACGACACCCAGTTCTACGGCGTGGACGGCGCACACGCTGACGAGGTGCCCAGCGACGGACGCAGCTGACCGCTGGACGTAGGCCCGCCAGCCCGTCAGTACGACGCCACTCCGACAGCCAGCCGGGCCAGGCTCGACGGGCCGAATGCTGGCGCGGCTACTTCGCCCTCGGCGGCACCCTCAAGAAGGCGAAGGTCGGCTGGTGCGGCACTAGCCGTGTGGCATTCTCGCGCGCCATGACCGCGACACCCGAACCGTGGCGTGACCCGGCGCTGGACACGTGCGAGCGGGTGGACGCCCTTCTGGAGCAGATGAGCCTGGCCGAGAAGGTGGCCCAGCTCGGCAGCTACTGGCCGCAGCCGGACCGTACCCCCGACGCCGGTGGTGTCGCCCCGATGGAGCACGCGTTCCCCGTCGGCCAGCGCTCGCCGCAGGAGGCGCTGGCCGAGGGGCTGGGGCACGTCACGCGCGTCTTCGGTACGGCACCGATCGACCCGGTGGACGGGATGGCGCAGGTGCGAGCCCTGCAAGGTCTGGCGACGGCGAGCCGGCTGGGCATCCCGGCGATCATGCACGAGGAGTGCCTCACCGGGTTCACGACCCACGGCGCGACGACGTACCCGGCTCCGATCGCGTGGGGCGCGACGTTCGACGACGACCTCGTGCGCGAGATGGCCGCGGCCATCGGCGCCGATATGGCGGCCGTGGGCGTTCAGCAGGGACTTGCCCCGGTGCTCGACGTCGTGCGCGACTACCGGTGGGGCCGCGTGGAAGAGGCCATCGGCGAAGACCCCCACCTCGTGGCGACCCTGGCCACCGCCTACGTCGAGGGGTTGCAGAGCGCCGGCGTGATCGCCACTCTCAAGCACTTCGCCGGCTACTCGGCCTCACGGGCCGGACGCAACCACGCACCGGTGTCGATCGGGGCGCGCGAGCTCAGTGATGTCATCCTGCCGCCGTTCGAGATGGCGGTCAGGAGCGGGCACGCGGGCTCGGTGATGAACTCCTACACCGACCTTGACGGAGTACCGGCGGCCATCCACGAGTACCTGCTCAGCACGGTGCTGCGAGAGCAGTGGGGCTTCGTGGGCACCGTCGTCTCCGACTACTGGTCGATACCGTTCCTTGACCTGATGCACCGGGTCACGCCAGACCGTGAGGCCTCCGGCGAGGCTGCGTTGCACGCCGGCATCGACCTCGAGCTGCCCGAGACCAACGCCTTCGACGGGTTGACGGGCCTGGTCGAGTCGGAACGGCTCGACGAGCAGGTGGTCGACCGCGCCGTACGCAGGGTGCTCCGGCAGAAGATCGAGCTCGGCATGCTCGACCCCGGCTGGTCGGCGGTGCCGGTACCTGAGCCCGACAGCGAGGTCGACCTGGACTCCCCACGCAACCGCCGCATCGCGCGAACCCTGGCGCAGGAGTCGATCGTGCTACTCAGCAACGACGGCCTGCTGCCGCTGCCGCCCACGGTCGAACGCGTCGCCGTCGTCGGCCCGACCGCCCACGACGCGCGCACGATGCTCGGCTGCTACTCGTTCGCCAACCACGTACTGGCGCACTACCCCGACACAGCCCTCGGCATCGACGTGCCCACGCTGCTCGACGGCCTGCACGCCGCGCTGCCCGCCGCGACGATCGAGCATGCACCCGGGGTGCCGATCGTGGACGACGACCGGTCGGGGCTCCCCGCGGCCGTGGCTGCCGCCGAGGCTGCCGATGTCTGCGTCGTCGCGGTCGGCGACGTGGCGGGACTCTTCGGCGGAGGCACGTCCGGTGAGGGCAGCGACGCTGCAGACCTGTCGTTGCCCGGCGTCCAGGGCGATCTCGTCGAGGCCGTGCTGGCCACCGGCACACCGGTCGTTCTCGTCGTGGTCTCCGGCAGGCCCTACGCGCTCGGCCCCTTCGCCGACCGATGCGCCGCGATCGTCCAGGCGTTCATGCCCGGCGAAGAAGGGGCCGGCGCGATCGCAGGCGTGCTGGGCGGATCGGTGACGCCGTCCGGGCGTCTTCCGGTGGGCATCCCGGCTACCGCGGGTGGCCAGCCCGGCACCTACCTCGCTGCGCCGCTGGGGCAGCACAACGCGAGCATCTCCAGCCTCGACCCGCGGCCGTTGTTCCCCTTCGGCCACGGCCTCACCTATGCCGACTTCGAGTACGACGGCATCGCTGTCGACCAGGTGCAGATCGGCACGGATGGCCAGGTCACGCTGTCGGTGACCGTGCGCAACACCGGTGCCGTGGACGCCACGGAGGTCGTCCAGGTCTACCTCAGCGACGACGTCGCTCAGGTAGTCCGCCCGGTGCGCGAACTCGTCGGCTACCTGCGCGTGCCGGTGCCTGCGCGGGCGTCACGGCGGGCGAGCTTCGTCGTGCACGCGGAGCGGACGTCGTTCACCGGCCTGTCCGGCGAGCGCATCGTGGAACCGGGATGGTTCACGCTGGCCGTCGGACGCTCGTGCGAGGACATCCGCCTGACGGCTCGCATCGAGGTCACGGGCGAGGTGCGCACGGTCTCCGGGCCGCGGGTGATGACGACGCCAGCCAGCTCACGGTGACCGCACAGGCCGCCGCCCGGCGACGCCAGGGCTACGGCCTCGAGCCCTTGCCCTCTGGGCGACTCGCCGGGCCGGGGGCGCGACCTACCAGCGTCCACACGGCGTGCGGCACCTGCTGGCCGGCTACGACCTGTGCACCGACCGGCTCGACGGGCACGCAGTTGCCCGCCAGGGGCGCACCCCGACCTAGGGAGATGTGCGCCGTCAGGGACTCGAACCCCGAACCCGCTGATTAAGAGTCAGCTGCTCTGCCAATTGAGCTAACGGCGCGTGGGCGGCAAGGCTACTCCTGCCTCGTTCGGGTGAGTGACGGGACTTGAACACGTCGCATCTCCCGCTGAGAATCATACCCTGACCTGGGCAAACGTGCTAATCCGCTGGTCAGCCCGGCTTTGCGGGTTGGTCAGCAATGGACCCAAGCGGACGGCAGAAGACAGGAAGTGTTCCCGCGGGGAACATCCTGATAAGGACCCTGCCGTCCTGAACAACTACCTACGTCTCGCAGCCCCTGGAACGGCTACAGGTCTGGTCCATGTCCTCTTGGACGGCCCCCATGGGACGCCTCCGCGCTGCCCACGTCGCCGCTCCGCGGCCAGCGCGGTCTCCAGGACCTTCTTGGTCAGCCCGCCCAGCAGCCCACCAGGCCCGGTCAGCGGGACCTCGTCGGTGCGGGCCTTCTCGACCAGCCGGTCAGCCACCGCGCCGAGGTCGTGACGGCCCGGGTTCACCGCCGTCGTTGCAGTCGTTGTGGTCGGTTCGGAAGTCATGCGTGATCCTCCAAGCACCACGGCCCCAAGCCGTGGAGGTCACGCCGACCCGTCCATAAAGAATCTGACAGGCCCGAACCGACGAACCGGTGGCCTCGTCTTCGAACGTCGCATCGGCCTCATATTCGAGCGTTGCCGACATGCCCGTGGCCGTGCGGTGGGGCGGGCTGCTCTTGACGTGGCTGGGGGGTAGGAGGACGGTCGAAGGGAGTGCCCGAGAGGGAGTGGTCGGTATGGCTCCCCGCGTCGCGGGTGGTGGGCGATGGTGCGTCTTAGGGGCCTCGTCTCGGGTATCCGTCGGTCGATTGCGGTGAGGACATGATGCGTGCCTTGGTTGCCGCGGTTGCGGTGGTGACGGCGGTTGGTGTTGTCGGGCCGGTTGCGCTGGCGCAGGAGGTGAGCGCTGCCTCTGGTGATCCTGAGGTGATCAGGGTCGCCGGTCTACTCACTGCTGGCTCGCCCGAGGGCGATGCCTTGCAGGCCGAGTTCGACGCCTACGCCGCGGATCGCAAGGTCACGATCGAGTACGAGGAGTCCGACTGGGAGGACCTGGTCGAGATGATCACCGGGCCGAATCCGCCGGACTTGGTGATGGTGCCGCAGCCGGGTGCCGTTCAGGGTTTGGCGGACTATCTGGTGGACCTGGGGGAGTTCCGGGAGCCGAGCAAGTTGCGCCGCGACTACGGCGATCACCTCATCGACCTGGTCACCGTGGACGGGCGGGTGCTCGGCGTGCCGACGGGCGCCTCCTTGAAGAGCCTGGTCTGGTACCAGCCAGCCGAGTTCGCAGAATGGGGCTACGAGGTGCCGACAACGTTCACCGAACTGGTGGCCCTCAGCGACCAGATGGTCGCGAACGGGCAGACACCATGGTGTGCGTGGATGTTCTCCGGCCCGGCCACCGGTTGGATGGGGACCGACTGGGTGGAGGACCTCGTGCTGGGGGCGGAGGGTCCCGAGGTGTATGACCAGTGGGTCGCCCACGACGTGCCCTTCACGGATCCCCGGGTCGAGCAGGCGTTCGACCGCTTCCAGATGGTCATGGACACGCCCGGCTACGTCTACGAGCGGAACCTGCTCCTGAGCGAGCACTTCATCAACAACGCGTATCCACTCGCAGCGGGCGACTGCCTGATGCACAAGCAGGGCGACTTCTTCGCATACGCTCTCAACTGGGAGTACTGGGATTTCGCCGTGTTCGAGTTCCCGGCGGTCACACCGGCCTACGCCGACGCCGCCACCGGTGCCGCCAAGTACGTCGCTGCGATCACCGACAGCAATGAGGTCCGCCAACTGGTGAAGTTCCTGGCCAGCCCACGCTTCGGCACGCACGCCATCGCCAGCAGCGACACCCGCTGGGTCCTGCCCAACACCCGCTTCGACGTCAGCCTCTACAGCCACGATCTGACCCGGTCCTATGCCGAAACGGTGCAGGCCGCGCTCGAAGCGAACCAGTTCCGGTTCGATGGCTCCGACTCCATGCCAGTGTCGGTGAACTGGACGTTCTGGGAAGGGGTTCGCAGCCTCATGGATGGCAGCAAGACTGTGCCCCAGGTACTCGCAGACATCGACGCCTCCTGGCCCACCTGACCGCACGCTGGTAGGGGATTGCGGCGTGGCCGGGGGAGCCGCCGCCATGCGTGCACCTGCACCAAGTCGGCGCAGTGCACGAACTCAAGGGTCACAGACGCCTTCTATCGTGAGGGTCTGGCTCCCCGTCACAGAGGCCGAGTGAGCGACGAACGTCACTGTCAGACTCCAGTTGGAGGGGTCTGGATCGATGCCACTCCACTCATCGCGTAGGCGCGCAGGCAGCACCTGTCGCAGCGTGGCGGGCTGACTGTCGACGTATGCCTGGCTGAGCCGACCACCGTGTGCTTCATAGGCGTGGACGTGCTTCGTGAGCGCGGACGGTGGGCGCAGCGCCTCCACGCCTGCGCTCGCGGCAGACTCGACCACTGCCGAGGACGTCGCGAAGTTCGCCTAGTCGGTCAGCCCGATATGGCTGCCGTCCGCGTGCGAGCGGAAGGGGCGACAGCAGCCCTTGAAGCCGTACCTACTGCTTGGCCTCGCCGAACTGTACGGCGTAGCGGTGAGCGCCCAGGGAGGTCGGATACGGGCGACTACAGGTGATTCCAAAGGCGTTCTGCGGCCCCTTGTTCCCAAGAGTGTTCCCAAAGAGGCCTCGGAAACCACAGAACCCCAGGTCAACCTAGGGTGAGTGACGGGACTTGAACCCGCGACATCCTGGACCACAACCAGGTGCTCTACCGGACTGAGCTACACCCACCATGTGCGCAGCCGGCGTGACTGCGCAGCCACCGAGTGTACCGGCGGGTGGCCCGTGCCTACGACTGCACGAGGCCGTCGACGACGGCAGCCGCCACGGCCCGGGCCGACTCGGTGTCCAGGCCGGGCTCGTCGACGAAGACGGCGCGACGGTAGTAGCGAAGCTCCCGGATGGAGTCCTGGATGTCACCGAGGGCCCGGTGGTTGCCGGTCTTCGCCGGGCTCGCGTAGTAGGTGCGCGGGTACCAGCGCCGGGCAAGCTCCTTGACCGTCGAGACGTCCACGTTGCGGTAGTGCAGCGCGTTCTCGAACGCTGGCATGTCGCGGGCGAGAAACCCCCGGTCGACGTGCACCGAGTTGCCCGCCAGCGGCGCCTTGCGCAGATCAGGGACGTGCTCGCGCACGTAGGCCAGCACCTGCTCGGTTGCATCGTCCAGCGTGGTTCCGTGCTGGAGTCGCTCCAGCAGCCCCGACTCCGTGTGCATGGTGCGCACCCGGTCCTGCATCGTCGTCAGGGCCCCGTCCGGAGGCGCGATGACCAGGTCGACGCCGTCGCCGAGCACCGTGAGCTCGAAGTCGGTGACCAGCACCGCGATCTCGATCAGTGCGTCGCTGGTGAGGTCCAGGCCGGTCATCTCGCAGTCCACCCAGACGAGTCGGTCCGCGCTCACCCCATCACCCTACGTGGCAGCAGGCAGGTGGCCGTGGCGACGGGGCTGGGCGCTCGGCAGCCGATCGACACCTCGACCTTGTGCTCAGACGTGTCCCGATCGGCCCTACTGGGAGCCGTTCTCGGCGACTAGACAGGAGACAGAGGGGAGATGGTCTCTCGTGATCGCTCAGCGCGAGCTCTCCGGCTACCTCGACAGGTGGGCAGGCCTCGGCCTGATCACCCCAGACCAGGCGGCGGCCATCCGCGCCCATGAGGTCGACGCGGACGTCGCGCCGCTGCCCCGGTGGGTGGAGCCTGTCGCCTATCTCGGCGCTGCCCTCGTCGCCGTCGCCCTGGTGCTGTTCGGCGTCCAGGTCTGGGACCAGCTCGCCACGTGGAGCCGGGTCGGCCTCGCCGGGCTCGTCACGCTGGTGCTGCTGGTGACCGGATGGGCGCTGTTCCGTTCGGATGCTGCACCCGCCCAGCGCGCTGCGTCGTTCGCGTGGCTGCTGGCCATCGCGGGTGTCGGCGCAACAGCAGGGCTGGTGATGGTCGACGTCCTGGACCTGGACGACGACACCGCGATCATGCTCTGCGCGGTGAGTGTGGTGGTGTCCGCTGGCTTGCTGTACCTGCTGGCGCGCAGGGCACTTCAGCAGATCGGACTCGCAGCGGGCATCGTTTTCCTCACGACCACGACGAGTGCGGTCCTCGGGCTCGAGGAGCCCTGGACCTTCAGCGTGACGTTCCTCGCCCTTGGCGCCATCTGGCTGCTGCTCACCTGGGGCGGCGTCCTGCGACCAGCCGGCACCGGATGGGTGCTCGGAGGGCTGCTGGCCCTCGCTGTGGGCTTCGGCGGGTTCGCCGGCCTGCCGCTCTGGTCCGGCTTGGGGGTGGCCGTCGGGCTCGGCCTCGTCGTGCTGTCGGCA
>Ga0272441_10010929_pt1 | contig 13602 bp, 12 predicted proteins | sample SSMProp6N_FD_193582 | JGI IMG/M metagenome (GOLD analysis project Ga0272441, IMG submission 193582) | Marine sediment archaeal communities from Little Sippewissett salt marsh, Falmouth, MA, United States - SSM-Prop-6N | ecosystem: Environmental > Aquatic > Marine > Wetlands > Sediment ... | reverse complement strand
CCAAGAATCCCAAAAGATCCCACCATGAAACCAAGTATCACGAACAGAGCATGGATGATAATGATCAGTTCGTCAACAGGCATCACTTCCCTGACAAGCAGGAGAATGAATGAGCCCATGAATGCAATTGCGAATATCAGTACGGGGAAGAGGGCAAACCCAAGATTCCCGAAGATGGTTGAATGTATCCGCCATTCCTCTTTCATCATCCCGATAAAGAGTTCAAACATCTCCGTCACCCTGCATGAACTTTAGGAAAAATTCATCCAGATGCCTTTGTTCTTCTTTCAAATCCCTGATTTTGCCGGTATGTATCAGCCTCCCTCTGTTGATAATTGCAAAATCCGTGCAGATCTCTTCTGCGACTGAGAGAATGTGGGTGGAGATGAAAACTGTCCCTCCGTTCTTTACGTAGTCCATGAGATAGTCCTTTACTTTACGCTGCATGACGGGATCAAAATTTATGAGCGGTTCGTCGATGAGAGCAAGCTTTGGATGGTGTAAAAATGCCTGTGCTAACATCAGTTTCTGGCGGGTACCGCGGGAGAGATCCTTGCATAGAACATCTTTTTTATCGTTAAATTCCAGGAAATCAAACCACCATTCAGCTTCCTTAACTGTGTTATCCAGCCTCCTGATCTTTCCTACGAATTCCAGGTACTCCTCTGCGGTGAGAAAACTTGGGGGGGTCTCCTGTTCGGGTATGATCCCGGTCAGTTTCCTGATCCTGATCGGATGTTCCAGCACATCAAGCCCCATGACCCTGGCTGAACCTGATGTAGGCCTGATCTGCCCGGTCAGGAGCCTGATCATGGTAGTCTTCCCTGAGCCGTTTGGCCCCAGCAGACCGAACAACTGCCCCTCTTCAACAACCAGCGTGAAATCATCCACTGCCTTCAGATCACCATACACCTTCGTGAGATGTCCGGTTTCTATCATCCTTTTCAAATCAACAGCCCCTGCTTTAATAACAGGAATCCTGCCTGAATTATATTAATCGTTTCCAATGGCAGCGATAAAAGCCGGATTATGACACTGATACACAAAACCATTTTACCGCCTGAGATATACTTTCTGTCGGTGATACCACGTGACGATCATGATTGCATACTACTCCTGGCAGGGGCATACCAAGAAAGTGGCGGAAGCTCTTGCCGGGGCACTGGATGGGGAACTGGTGAGAATTGAGGCTTTTAAAAAAGGGAACATATTTTTGATGGGAATGAAGGCATATTTTTCAGGTAAAGCACCCATAAAACCATGCCGGACCGATCTATCCGGTGTGGACAAGCTCATTGTCGCAAGTCCGGTGTGGGGGGGAAAGATACCGCCGTACATGAACGAGTACCTGGACCAGATTACCGGGGCCGAGGGAAAACCGTTTCATGTGCTGATGGAAATGGGAGGCCGTGGTGCGGAATCCGCAATCGCAGTTGTCAGAAAGCATCTTGAAAGTAAAGGGATGAAGTTCATATCATCCACGGCGACCATCGAGAAGGAGGTCAACAGCGGGGAGTTCATGAAGAAGGTGGAGGAGTTCGCGAAAGAGATAAAGAGAGAATGACAGGTGGACAGGATACTGTCACTATAAGAGATCATTTTGATCTGTCTCATCAAAAGGAGATCATGGAGATATATAAAAATAATGAACTGACCTGAGTCATCCGTCCATGCAGGTTTGCAAAAACAATGAAAAGGGATGATCTATGAAAACTGTAATTTACTATTTCACGGGCACCGGCAACTCTCTTGCCGCTGCAAGGAAGATCGCGGAAACGCTTGGTGACTGTGATCTTGTGTCCATTGCATCGCTTAAGAATACTACGGAAGAGATTGTCCCGCAGGCAGACCGGATCGGGATCGCCTGCCCGGTCTATGACTGCGGCGTGCCGGTTATGGTGGCGGAGTTTGCGGAACATCTTGATCTCAGGAGGGCCGGATATATCTTTGGTCTGGTGACTATGGGCGGCATTGGCGTCTCGGCACTTCATCAGCTCAACGGAATATTAAAAAAACGTCATAGAAGAGGACTTGATGCTGCATTTGCCATTAAAATGCCTGGCAACTTTTCACCGTTACAACGGGTGCAGGTGGGTCAAAAATGCGATGAGGTTCTTACATCCGCGGATAAAGAGCTCGAAGAGATTGCACGGGTAATCGATGACTGCATTGACAACCCGCCCGGTTTTGCACCCTTTTCAACCATGATCAAGGCACTGACCTATGGTTCATTCTCAAAAAACGTTCGTGATTCAGGAAGAAAATTCTCGGTATCCGATGCCTGCACCGGTTGTGGTACCTGCGAACAGGTCTGCCCGGCAGGCAACATCACGCTCGTTGATGGAAAACCGGTCTGGGACCACCATTGTGAACTCTGCTGCGCCTGCCTCCATTTCTGCCCGGTTGAGGCGATACAGTTTGACATCATGTTCGGAACCGAGGGGAGGGGCCGTTATCGTCACCCGGTTCTGGAGGTTGCCGATATGCAGATTCAGCAGGGAAAGTGATTTCTGCCATCATATCACGGAACCGGAGAGAGATTCATGACAGAAAAAAAAGAAACGCAAAAGACCGCATCGTCACGCCAGAAACTGCGTCTGGCAATCATCATCATATCTTTTCTCCTCTACCCGGTCACCTTCGCTTACGTCTCCTGCCCGATCATCACCGCTGGAGCAGCCGAGGGGATCGTGACAGGGGGCCTGATCATATTCGCCCTTCTCTTTGTCAGTTCGCTTTTTATCGGACGGCTCTGGTGCGGTTATCTATGCCCCTCCGGCGGACTTCAGGAGATCTATTGTCTGGTGCACGACCGGTCCATGCGGACAAAAAAGCTGGACTGGCTCAAGTATCTCATCTTTTTGGGTATCTTCGGCGGAATCGGTTATGCGGTCTGGTCGGCAGGAGGATTTACAGCGATTGATCATTTATATGGGACTGGAAACGGGATCTCGATTGAAGGCGCAGGGGGAGTTGCCGCGTTCCTTGGGCCGGTAATCATCATCACTATCTTTGCCCTGATCTTCGGCAGGCGCGGATTCTGCCATGTTTTCTGCCCGATCGCCGTGATGCTGATTATCGGCAGGAAGATCCGTAATCTTGTCCGCTGGCCGGCGCTCCATATCGATGCGGATAATATGCGGTGCACGGACTGTGGGACCTGCACCAGAGGATGCCCAATGAGTCTTGATGTGAACGATATGGTCAGGCAGGGGGAGATGGAACAGATGGAATGCATTCTCTGCGGTGTATGCGTGGATAACTGCCCGGAAAGTGCAATCTTCTATAAATTGAGATAGAATAATTTCACATTCATATTAGAAATTATTCAGAAATATAAAAATGAATTAATCACGCCGAATCCCTCAACAGCGGGCAGGTCATGCAGTGCCCGCCGCCGCGTCCCCTTCCAAGCTCAGAACCATCAAACTCGATCACATCGATCCCCGTTTCCCTGAAATTCTTGTTGGTGTAGGTGTTCCGTTCATAGGCGATCACCACGCCGGGACGAAGCGCCAACACATTGTTGCCGTCGTCCCATTGCTCACGGGCAGCTTCGTATTGATCGCCCCCGGTGGGGATGACATTCAACCGTTCGATCTCAAGGGCATCGGCCACGGCACTGAGGAAACTCTTTTCTTTGGTAACCTCAAAAAGGGCGGTTTCGTCACCAGGTCGGATACTATATGCTTCCATCTCGTTTACGACATTTGGGAATATCGTAACCGTGTCCCTGTCCAGCATGGTAAAGACCGTGTCCAGATGCATGTGAGCACGATCCCTGCTCATACGGGCCACGATTATCCTTTCCGCCGCATTTTTTGAGAAGAGCGAACAAGCCACCTGTTCAATCATATGCGGCTGTGTCCGCTCGCTCATGCCGATTAGTACGGTCCCGTTCCCGATGGGCATGACATCGCCACCCTCCATGGAAGCCCTGCCAAAGTTCATCGTGTCAAGCTTTCCGTCATCACCGGACGGAGGATACCAGAACTCAAAATCCGCATCCATGAACATGGGATGCTTCCTGTATACCGCTGCCACATTGATCGTCTCCAGCCTCCGTGCCGGCCAGTACATCGGGTTTAGCGTAACGCCGTTATAGATCCAGCATGAGGAGTCACGGGTAAAGAGCGTATTTGGCAGGGGAGGAAGTATAAAGGCATCCGGCCCTGCTGCCGCAGCGGTAAGCGAGAATTGGACAAGCCTGTCAAGGTCCATGTACCCCAGTTCTTTAACCGTGAGTCCCCCGATGAGATATTCTGCCAGATCGCCAGCCTCCATATCCATCAGGGAGATCCGTACCGCATCTACCGCGGAAACTCCTACGGTCATCTCTGTCACCATCCTGTCGATGACCAGCCTTTTTGTATCGTCGCATGCTGCAAGTGCCCCGGCTAGCAGTTCCTTAAGATGATAGACTTTCACGCCCTCTTCCCGCATAATCCTGACAAATGCTTCATGCTCCTTCATGGCCCGGTCCACCCACAGGATGTCATCAAAGAGGAGATCGTCATGGTTGGCCGGTGTAAGACGCCGCAGGCTCAGTTCAGGCCTGTGCACCATTACCTTCCTCAGCCTGCCCACTTCTGAATATACCCCAAATTCATTCATTTTTCATTCACTCCTTTTCCATTGGTCACCTGTGTTCCCGTATCTCCGGCAACAATTGACTCGATCTCTGAAAGTGTTCCAATGGCCGCCCGGTTTCCTGTCTTTTCCACAAAATAGCATGCTGCCTCCGTCTTGGGCCCCATTGAACCTGCCGGAAAATGATGGATCTTCAGTTCATCCGGGGTTATCTCCCTGATGACCCGGGCATCCGGTGTATTCCAGTCGATGTAGACGCCGTCCACATCAGTGGCCATTACAAATAGTTCCGCTCCGATCTCCTGTGCAAGGAGGGCGCTTGCATAGTCCTTGTCTATGACCGCCTCAACACCGGTCATCATCCCTTCTTTCCCGGATTTGCGCATGACCGGAATGCCCCCTCCACCTGTACAGGTAACCACGGTTCCCTGCTCAAGCAGCCAGCGGATCGGCTGGATCTCAAAGATACGTTTTGGCATGGGGGATGGAACCACCCGCCTCCATGCATCCCCATCCTTCCTGAATATCCATCCCTTCTCCGAGGCGATCCTGTCCGCGTCCGCATCCGTGTATTCCGGCCCCACGAATTTTGTGGGATCTTTAAACGCAGGATCGGCCGGATCAACTTCGATCATGGTAAGGAGTGTGGCAAACGGGATGCCAGGGGGGAGCATGTTTCCAAGTTCCTGTTCGATCATATACCCGATCATCCCTTCTGTCTGTGCATCAAGAACGTCCAGGGGGTATGGTTCGACGGCGGTGTATGATGCCCCCTGGAGAGCAAGGAGCCCCACCTGGGGGCCGTTGCCATGAGACAGCACAAGTTCATGCTCCTTCGCAAGCGGCGCCAGTGCCTTTACAGCCGCATGGATATTCTCCCTCTGAACCCCGGCGGTCATCGATTCTCCCCTCCTGAGCAGGGCATTTCCACCCAGGGCAATTACGATTCTCATACTGTCTTCTCCACCTTAAGAGATTTCCATGGTTTCATTCGACAGGGTCGCCACCATTATCGCCTTGATGGTATGCATTCTGTTCTCTGCCTGATCCCATATGATCGAACGTTCCGACTCAAATACCTCATCCGTCACTTCCAGCCCCTCAAGGCCTGTCTTCTCGTATATCTCCTCTCCTACCTGGGTTTCCCGGTTATGGTACGCAGGCAGGCAGTGCATGAATTTTATATCCGGATTCCCTGAGAGATCAACAGCAGCTTGGTTCACCTGGTACGGAAGAAGAAGCCTGACCCGTTCGTCCCATATCTCCTTAGGTTCGCCCATGGATACCCAGACGTCGGTATAGAGAAAATCAGCCCCTTTTACCCCCTCATGAACATCTTCGGTCAGTGTCAGTTGTGCTCCGCTCTGCTCTGCGATCTCCCTGCACTTAACTACAAGGTCCTCCATTGGCCAGAGCTTTTCAGGAGCACATATACGCACATCCATCCCCAGCTTCACTCCCCCGACCATGAGCGAGTTGCCCATGTTGTTCCGCCCGTCGCCCATATAGCAGAAGGCGATCCTGTCTACAGGTTTTGGACTGTGCTCCATCATGGTCATCACGTCGGCAAGAATCTGTGTGGGGTGAAACTCATCGGTGAGCCCGTTATAGACAGGGACGCCACTATAATTTGACAGGATCTCAACGTTCTCCTGTGAAAAGCCCCTGTATTCAATGGCATCGTATAGCCTCCCAAGTACCCGGGCAGTGTCCTTCATCGACTCCTTGATGCCGATCTGTGTACCCTCCGGGCCCAGGTAGGTCACATGTGCGCCCTGATCATACGCTGCCACCTCGAATGAGCATCGTGTACGGGTCGATGTTTTCTCAAATATAAGTGCAATTTCCATACCTTTCAGGTATTGTTCTTCGGTTCTTGCTTTTTTCGCCGCCTTGAGCTCCTTTGCAAGACCGATAAGATTCATCAACTCATCGTTGTCAAAATCAAGAAGGGTGAGGACGCTCCTGTGACGGATCAGGTCCATAATTGTCGTACCTTTATGTATTTTCAATGTCATGAAAACCTCCGGATATGTGTCATAATATTGCTCCCAATGAGAGCAGAATGATGATCAAAACTACAAACATGATCAGTAGCGGACCGACAAACCTGAGCCACGTCCCGTAGGATACACGGCCGATGGCCAGTCCGCCCATGACCACCGCGAAGGTGGGATTGATCAGGTTGACAAGCCCGCTTGCCGACTGGTAGGCCGTTACGATCAGCGACTGTTCGACCCCGGCGAGTGACCCCAGTGGGGCCATGATCGGCATCGTAAGAGCAGCAAGGCCCGAAGAGGAGGGGATGAGAAACGAGAGCGGGAGATATATGAGGAACATCACGTCGATGAACGGCACGGCAGAAAATCCGGACAGGGCGCTGTTGCACCAGAAGAGTACTGTGTCCGTGATGAGGCCGTTGTTCATCACGACCGTGATACCACGGGCAAGTGCGATGATCAGTGCCACGCCCAGCAGATCCGCGGCCCCATGGACAAAGTTGTCGGCGATATCCATCTCCTTCATTCGGTCACAGATGCCGATGATGATGGCAAAAAACAGGAACAACGCGGTGTACTCGCCAAAGCTCCATCCCAGCGTGGGTATGGCAGTGATCCCAAAATCCTTCCATGGCATGACGCTGTAGATCATGATCGCAAAAGCGAGGGCGAACAGTAAAAGTATAATCTTTTGGATACGGGTAATTCCTCCCTCTCCCTCACCGTTTCCAATACTTCCGACGAACTTCTTCTCGTTCTCTTCCCTGAGTTCATATACCAGCGAAGCAGACGGATCTCTCCGGACCCGCTCCGCATACCTCATTACATACATGATCCCGATAAAGAGGGCGATGACAAGTATGCTGAACCTGAGCAGTATGCCGTCCCCCAGAGAGATCCCGGCAAAACCCGATGCAATACCGGTGGCAAACGGGTTTACTGTGGAGCCCAACACCCCGATCCCTGCCCCCAGCATGATGACCGCGACACCGGTCAGAGCATCATAACCTGCCGCGATCATGATCGCGATGATCAGGATATAAAATGCAAGTGTCTCCTCGGCCATTCCATAGGTGGTGCCACCGATGGCAAAGATGATCATAAGCAGGGGGATCAGCAGCCTCTCCCTTTCCCTGAACCTGAGGGTGATCGACCTTATGGCGGCATCTATCGCCCCGGTCTTCATGGTAACCCCGAGAAATCCACCGATTACCAGTACAAACAGGGATACGTCTATCGCACCAAAGAGGTGGCCGGATTCATACGGGCTGATCATCCCGCTTTCCCCCTGTATTCCATACATGCCCGAAACAGGAGCCATGAACGAGAGCATGAGACGCTGGGGATGGGGATCTACATGGTGATATGTTCCGGGTATGGGCTGACCGTCGTCATTGCGATCATACATCCCCGCGGGAATGAACCATGTCCCAACGATCATCAGTATGATAAGCAGGAAGAGGATTGTATAGGCGCTGGGCATCCTGAATGCGGACAGGTTCATGGTATCTTCTCCGCCCCTTCCTGCCCGGAAATACCTGGAATGATATCAGCAATCCGTCCCCTGAACTGGCTCATGTACATCTCATAATAAAACCCACGGTTTGCCATCATCTCGTCATGTGATCCCTGTTCTACAATTTCGCCTTCGTTTATCACCAGTATCCTGTCCGCATTCCTTATGGTGCTGAGCCGGTGGGCAATGACAAAACTTGTCTTTCCCTCCTGCAATTTCTTCATCGCCTCCTGGATGGAGCGCTCGGTGCGGGTGTCGACGTTGCTGGTTGCCTCATCGAGTATAAGCATACGAGGGTTTGCAATCATGGCTCTTGCAATAGTAAGGAGTTGCCTCTGCCCCTGTGAGAGGTTGTTTCCGCCATCCACAAGTACCGTATTGTAGCCTTCAGGAAGCCTCATGATGAAATTATCACAGTTCGCATCCTTTGCCGCCCGTTTACATTCTTCCTCAGCAGCATCTTCCCTGGCGTATTTCAGGTTGTTCATGACGGTATCGGTAAAGAGGAATGGTTCCTGGAGGACCACTCCCACCTGGCGCCTCAGGCTGTCCTGTGTCACGTCATATATGTCCTGTCCGTCAATGGTGATCTTCCCGCTGTCGATATCATAGTAACGCGTAAGAATATTGATGATGGTGCTTTTTCCCGCTCCTGTGGGTCCGCAGAGGCCGATCAACTCTCCGGGAAGGGCTTCAAAGGAGTTATGTTTAAGGATTTTTCTTCCTTCCACGTAACTGAAGTCCACATTGTCAAATACCACATGCCCCTTTACGGAGCCCATGGGGCGGGCGTCCGGACGGTCCATAATATCGGGTTTCTCATCCATGATGGCAAAGATTCTCTCTGCCCCCACAATCGCGGAAAGTACAAAGTTGTAGTTGGCAAAAAGGGCAAAAAGCGGGAATATGAACAGGATGGCCAGGGAGAGGAAGGAGGTGAGAACACCCACTGTTGCTGCACCCCTGATCACCATGACCGAGCCCACGAGCGACACCACTCCGATATCAAGATAGACGGACATGGTGGTGAGCGGGTTGATGATTAGCGAAAGTAACTGGGCTCTGGCACCAACATCCCGAACCTTCCCGCTCACATTCCTCAGTTTGTTGCTCACATAATCCTGCTGTCTGTAGGCGATCACCGTCTTTTCTCCCGCAAGTGTCTCTTCAATCAGTCCGTTCAGGTTGGAGAGCCGTGTCTGTAGGAGCTCGAATGCAGGCCCCGCCGCCTTGGCGATAATGTAGACAAACCCGATCATGAGTGGGATCACAAAGATAGCCACCAATGTGAGGAATATGTTCAGCACCAGCATGGCAATAATGATCATGACTAACATGATCACTCCCATGATCAGCATTCCCAGTGGCATCTGGAAGAGGTTCGTGATGGTGTCAATATCATTTGTAAGCCTGCTCATCAATTCCCCGATTGGCTGGCGATCATAGAATTTCAGGGACAGTTTCTGCATGTGCCCAAACAGGTCCTTACGCAATGAATAGAGGGCCTGTTGTGTTATACCGGCAAGACTGCGGAAGGCCGCCAGCAGGGAGAAGAGGGAGATAATGGCCATTGCCAGGGTAATGATCGAAAGATCCCAGAGATCCTGTAGCATGCCTCCTGTACTGATGAGTTCGACGGCCTGCCCTAGCAGGATGGATATGTAGAGAAAGCAGGCGATGCTGATAATAAACAATACCATAACCATGGCCAGGCGTGATCTCCTCATCGCGAGATAGAATAAAAGGCGCCTCAGGATGGTGTACCAGGGCGATGCCTGATCTCCTGTAGGAGCATTGGGCGGAGTCATGATATGTCCTCCTTTCTTACCCCGCCAAGCTGGGATTCGAATATCTCCCTGTATAACGGACTTGAGTCCATCAGTTCCATGTGTGATCCTGTTGCTGCCACTTTACCTCCTTCCAGGAGCACGATCCTGTCGGCGGTCAGGACGGTGCTGATCCGCTGCGCCACCACAAAGGTAGTAGTATTTTTTAGCAGGGCGGACATGGCCTCCTGGATACGGGCCTCTGTTGCTACATCAACGGCGCTGGTGCTGTCATCGAGAATGATCACCCCTGGCATGGGGGTGATTGCTCTCGCAATCGATATTCTCTGTCGCTGCCCTCCCGAGAAGTTGGCCCCCTGTCTGGCGACACGAGCCTCATAATTCTCCGGGATTGCGGATATAAACCCATGGGCATCAGAAGCCTTTGCCGCTATGATGATCTCATCTTCAGTAGCATCCGGTTTTCCAAAGGCAATGTTCTCCCTGACGGAACCGGAGAATAGAATGGCCGCCTGTAATGTGGGAATTACTACCGAATGGAGACTTTCCTGTGTTATCGTCCGGATATCTGTGCCATCGAGAGTGATCCTTCCTTCGGTTACGTCATAGAACCGGGGGATGAGATTTACAAGGGTTGACTTGCCGGACCCGGTTGCTCCCAGAAAAGCCACCGTCTGACCGGGTTCTGCAGTCAGGCTGATGTTACTTATGGCATTTGCCCCTCCCTCCCCTGCATAACTGAAGCCTACGTTTTCAAAGACCACGTGCCCCTTTACCGACGCCGGGTCAATCGCCACCGCACCCGGAAGTTCACGGATGGCAGGTTTGGTGTGATACAGCTCCGCCAGCCTTCCTGCCGATGCTTCGGCAGCAAATATCTGTGGTATGACCAGGGAGAGCATCCATATCTGCGCCTGTATTATGAAAAAATATTGTGAAAAAGCAATAAGTTCCCCAATCTGCATAGTTCCGGCAAGAATTTCGGTACCCCCAAACCAGATCGCGGCGGCGGTGGCAATTCCAAGGATTAGAAAGACTGAGGGGATGATGACGGCGACTGTATAAAGGGGTTTTACCGATGTCTCCCGAAGTTCGGCATTTGCGCCATCGAAACGCAGGTTTTCGTAATCCTGCCTGACAAATGCCTTGACAACCCGTATGCCGGAAAGAGCCTCCTGTAAGATGATGTTCAGTCGATCAAGCCGGTTCTGGCGGTTGTGGTATTGATCCTGCAAAACCAGGGCAGTTCCCCCAAAAACAAGGGCGCTTGCAGGGATGGTAATGCCAAAGATCCATAGCAGACCCGGGCTGTGTAAGGCCACAAGGATGAGGGCAAATATGATCATGAACGGTGCGAGGAGCAGGAACCGGATCGAGAACTGGACGGCAAGATTTACCTGGGTAATATCGTTTGTAAGCCTTACCATCAGTTCTCCAACCGGGTAGCTGTTCAGGTTCCCGAACGAGTAGTGCTGGACCCGGTCATATACCACGGTCCTCAGTATATTGCCGGTTCCTTCCGCAATCCTTGTCGCAAAGAACAGGTTTGCCATGGTAAAGATCCCGACCATAATGGCATCGAAAAGAATTGACAGGGAGAGATCCACTACAGTCCCGATATTACCGGAGTAAATTCCTTCGTTTATCAGCATCGAGATCTCCGCAGGGATGAGCAGCATGAAAGCGGCCATAATAAGGATGCAGGCCTGGGAGATGAGAATGCCTTTCCAGTATTCCCTGAATATGATTTTTAAACTTCTGAAATTCGGTAAAAATGGCATTTTATAACTCCGTGTCCACTCTGCGGGCATTTCGTCCGACAAGAATAATGTGGTTGTTCAGGGTATGGACAGTTTTCAGCATCTCTTTAATAAGGTGCAAGGTAGGGATATCTTAAAAAGATATCTTTTAATGCATGAACAGTAAGAAGTTTGTTTTCTGTAGTGATTCGGAAGAAATTCTTTATAAAAAGGGATTTTACACCATTTTGCGGAACAAAAAGAATTGAAATTTAACGGTTGAAGATCTGATTCAGAGCAGTCTTCATTGCATCCTTTGTTTCAGTTATGGATTCCTTCTCAGCTGCTTCTTCAAGTGCCGCTGTGACTGCCCGGCTGCCCCCGATATTTCCCATTGAGATGGCAGCAATCTTTCTGACGTACTCGTTTTCATCCTTCAGAAGTGGGATGAGAGAGAAAGATGATACGGGCTGCTTCATAAATCCCAGACTTTTAGCCGCCATATAACGCACATGGTCCTTTTCGTCCTTCAGGCAGCGTGTAAGCGGACCGATTGAACGATCGTCACCAATAAGACCAAGCGCCTCTGCCGCCCGGTAGCGTATTATCCATGATTCGTCGTAAAGTAGATCTATAAGCGGGATCAGAGCTGGATTCCCACATTCCACAAGCTTTCCCATGGCTTCCTTACGCTTATCCTTGGTGTCATCATGGAGATCTTTTATCAGGGAATTGATCATATCACTGCCGCACATTATCAGGTATTATACTCCCGATCAGATAAAAAATATATTCATGGTAGGTATTCGTCCATAAAACCAAGAAATTCTTCAATTTTTGTACCTGAGTATGGCCCTTCCTCGTACCCACATGCAAGAGAGAGGGTGTGCTTCCATGTTGAGACCGTCATCAAAAAACCAGGCGGCCGGCACATGACCGGAAGAAATAGCGCATCGGTTATGGATAACGGTGATCTGTCCTTTCCCACACCGGGATCAAAATTCCTTTTGTCAATTATTCCCACATTTGAAAATACTGGGTTTTTCAGGAATGTGTTGTCATAACCGGCATGAATCTCCCTGAAAAAATTCCTTATTGCAGGCAGCCCCTCTTTAGAAAGATCTTCGTGAAATTTGACATCCCCCAGACCCAGCAGGCCGGATTTTTTTTCCCGTGTGATCCCTGCAACCCTTTCAACCGCGGTAATCATATCTGCCACACCGGTGGTGCAGATCTCAACCATGTATGCTACGGAAAGATTTTCAATGGAGTATCCCTGTGGATTGTTTAGATGGCGTCTTATGTCTGCGGAGGTCAGTATCCCCCTGATCGAATCCCTGTCCAAAGGATCGTTTCTGATCTTTAGCATCGCCATAATGTTTGCTGCGATAATTACATCATTGACGGTGGCGCCATGTTCCCTGCCGAATTTCTGAATACTTTCCAGTCTGTCTGCCGGGAATCTCCTAATCGCGATTACCGGCTCCCCTCTGCCGCGGTACTCATATGGAAATGACCAGCGGTCGGTGATTCTGTTCTCTCTTGTCGTTGCTTCATCGATCTCCTCCCCTGTAAATTGCTCAAGTATTTTTCTGGTATACCGGTCGTACCACCCTTCTGTTTTGGGCCTGTAGTCCGGATCTTTGAAAAGATTCCTGTATATGGAGAGAACAAACGATGCGGCGTCCATAAGACCCCTTGCATCAGCGCAGCCGTGATGCATGCTGAATGTAATCCTGTCGCCAGTACCTTCCGTCCTGTTGAGCTTTACCCTGAAAGGGATCCCGTGGTATATATCGATTGAGCAAGGGGGGATCAATGGGGGAACCTGGTTGATTTCCTTCCCTTTTACAATCGTTTCAAATGCGTCATTCCAGTGTTCTTTGGAAAGCCGTTCCCAGTACGCGTTTCGACCGTCTTCCATATACCGGGAAGAGAGATATGGATTTGATTCGAGGGCCAGCATCACG
>Ga0272441_10010928_pt1 | contig 13603 bp, 10 predicted proteins | sample SSMProp6N_FD_193582 | JGI IMG/M metagenome (GOLD analysis project Ga0272441, IMG submission 193582) | Marine sediment archaeal communities from Little Sippewissett salt marsh, Falmouth, MA, United States - SSM-Prop-6N | ecosystem: Environmental > Aquatic > Marine > Wetlands > Sediment ... | reverse complement strand
TATCAAGGTCCAGGCGTTCTATCCCCTTGAAAATACCAATTCCGTTATCACGGTGGACAACCGGATCGCCTACATTAAGCTGGGTAAATGGATTTAAGATGTCCTGGGAAGCTTTTCTATGCCTTTTGCGTTTGGCGGAACCCAGCATTTCATCGAATGAAATAACGGCCAAACCGATTTCAGACATAATGAAACCGGAAGTCAATGAATGATCGAGCAGGTAAATTCGCGAAGAAATTCCCTTAGGAGGCAGATCAGCGAAACTGGCGAGATGTTTTGGGGTAAGACCTCGCTGGTTCAGGGCATACTCAAGACGTTCAAAGTGTATGCCCTGGTTTATATATATACAGACATCAAGGTTTTCCCTTGTAAGGAATTCGATATAATCCAGAAATTCGTCAGCACTCTTACGGGGTTTCGTATCCATTGAGCTTGTGACGTATGTGACAGGAAAATTGTTTCCGACAATCGAGGTTGATATGTAATCTGCAAATTTAGCAGACAGAGACATAAATGAGGATCGCGAAAGAATTATATTTTCGGGAGGAAGAGGCTGTTTGCCGGATTCTCGGGCCTTTTGATAGGAACGCCAATAGCTTTGTTGAACTTCATTCCATTTCTGTCCCAGATCAGCATCATCCGGGCTGATCAGTATAGAATTGCTTGGGAGATAATCCATAAATTGTGCCGGATTGCTAAAAAAGAGCGGGAGATAATTTTCGATGCCGGGGGAATATATTCCTTGCTCGATATCTTCGATCAGAATGGCAGAATCCGTATCCTTGATACGCTTCAGCTTCGGTCGTGCCTGCTTCACGTGATTACGGTCCAGAAGAACCTCGCTGGCCGGTAGTATCTCTGCCGAGACCAGGGATTTTTTTGACCTCTGTGTTGTCAGGTTCATGCTCTTTATTTCTTCAATACAATCACCAAACAGATCCAGGCGAACCGGTTCGTTCATTCCGGGCGAGAATATGTCCATTACTGAGCCTCGGATGCTGAACTGACCGACATCATCAATCAAAGACTCTCTGGTGTACCCCATTTGAACAAGTCTGGCTCCGAGCTTATCTCTGTCAATATTCTGATTTGGACCAAGTTCGATTACGCAGTTGCTTAAATCTTCAAGGCCGATTGTATACTGCACCAGTGAATCGAAAGGCGCTATTACTATGAAAGGTTCTGACTTGATTAGCCGATGTAAAACAACTATTCTCTGCGCGGTGGCTTCTTTCGACGTGCTGTCATCCTGGTATGGCCTTATATCGCGGGGAAGATACATGTGGATATATTGGTCGTCCAAAAAGCAGCCAAGATCTTCTTTTGCCTGATACATTTCATCACTGGATGAGACAATCCACACAATGGTTTTATATTTCAGTCGAAATATTTCACAGACCAGCATTGCCTGTATGGAAACAGGAAGAGCTCCTATTGTAAACGAAGCCCCGAGAAGGTTTTCTGCAAGTTTACGCATATGGGAATATCGTCTCCAAAGATCCTTCAGTCCAGGTATCACGTATGCCGCCAACTGATACGATATTATCACCGGTCAGGAGTATCGGCCAAAACACTCTGAGGGGCTCGATGATATTATGATCTGCCAGCAGTTTCACCACTCTCTTGTCTTGTAAACGATCACCAGGAAGATAAGAACGAAGTCGCAATGGTCCTGATTTTGTTTTCTGATACTCTATCGTGATTGACCGGTTTATTGTATCAATATGATACCTGCCCGGTTTTTCCACAACCATGTCGTAATACGGTCTTTTTTGTATCATATTAAAGACAAGGGAGGTTTTGGCGGCTGTGATCTTGAGGCGCCTTTTTATGGAATGAGAACGACACCGGCCCTGAAGAACATCCATGATTGCCTCTATCTGGATGGAATCAAGTCCCCGTGGTTCATTGAGCATATCGGATATGATCTGAATGATAAGTCTCTTGACAACAGCATGAGGAGCATCTTTGAGCTTTTCCCAATCAAATACTTTAACGATTTTCCAATCCAGAACAAGTGTTTTATCCTTGAGATTGCCTGCCAGAATATCAAGGGCCGTGTTTTCTTCACGCGCAATACGTGAAAAATTTGCTATGGTTTTTACAACAGAAGGATTAATTCGTTTCATAAGCGGGATAATCTCGTGCCGAATAAGGTTTCTGGCAAGGGTGAGGTCTTGATTGGTTTCATCCGACACATATGCAATATGATTGTGCAGCGCAAAACGCTCAATATCGGTACTGGAACATGAGAGCAATGGGCGAATCAAACCGTCATCACGCTTGTAGGTCATGCCGGACAGACCTCGCATGCCGCTTCCACGGATTAAACGATAGATAATGGTTTCTGCCTGATCATCCTTTGTATGTCCGGTAGCGGCATAGGTAAAATCGTTTTTTTGTTTGCAGTCCATGATTGCAGTGTAGCGCCTTTCACGTGCCAATTCTTCCAGATTTGATGTATGATGATTGAGATTGAGTTCATAGAGGAAGAAATCAAGATCAGCTTCTTTACAATGCTGCAACACAAATTGGGCATCGTGACTGGAGGCGCTGCCTCGTATGCCGTGATCCACGTGAACAACTCCGATACGAAGGTTTATTTTTCTGGATACCATTTTAATGAGTTCCAAAAGTACCATTGAATCCATACCGCCAGAACAACATACCAGTATGCTCTGGCCGTATCTAACCTGGCACTGATCTGTAAGGGTGAGCAAAAACTTTTCAAGCATTTTGTGTTCTTTATTATCTCACAAACGCCCGGTCAAGGAATTCCTTGGAACTGTATCTTATTAAAATCCGAAACTGCAAATCAAAATGATTAAAGAATTACCAGGCAACCTCAAGAACTGGAGGTTGTATCATTGATATCCATTTCTATTGTGTAGACATGATTTGCCAGGCTCTTTCTCATGTATACTGCTGATTTATTGAAGACTCGCAGCATTTGTTCATTATCTTCCCAGACATATGCATTCATCTGAAAAAAACCGAGGTCGTGAGCAATATCAACTATTTTGGTAAATAAATAGGTGCCAATTCCGATATTTTGCCAGTTTGGATGAACAACTATTGCGAATTCGCATGCATGTTCAAGGCCGGGTTTGTTTTCTCTTGCAAATTGTGCCGACGCTAATATACTCCCCTCTCTTCGACTGGATTGTGTGACTACCAGGGCTATGGAGTTTTTATAATCAGCATTAACCATTGGCTGTGCCTGTTGGTGATGCAGTGCCGACATATTGCGCAGGAATCGATAGAATTTATCGTTTTGAGACATGGTGTAAAAGAGATCCTGTATGGCCCGTTCGTCCGTAATCTTTATCGGCCTGATCATCAATTTATCGCCACCGAAGATTTTTTCATGTTCGAGTCCCAAGGGATAGATTGCATCTTCAGGCGGCAGAACCTGATCCTGGTAAATATAATTAAGTCTTTTGGCCTCTTCTAAAAGATAACGACGGAACTTTGGATGGGCTATTGTAATTAGAGCCAATGCACGTTCACGGATGGATTTACCGAAGAGATCCGCATAGCCATATTCCGTTACCACATAGTTGATGTCTTCCTGGGTGGTTATGATTCCTACGCGGCTATCGGTAAAACTCGGCACAATACGGGAGAATTTTCCGTCACGAGACGTTGATCTTAGCGCTATTATACCCTTGCCCCTGGGTGTAAACATGGCAGACTGATTGAAGATAGCATGACCTAGTGCTCCGAAATACCCCATGAATTCACTCATCCCGACGCAGGACTGGCCGGTCAAATCAATCTCAACCGCACCGTTTATGGCAATCATGTTGCTGTGAGAATTGATCGACTGAAGGTTGCTGGTATACCAGAAATCCTTCAGTTCAACCATGGGATTGTCATTGACAAAATCAAATATACGTTTCGTGCCGATACACATACTGGCGATTACTTTGCCTTTATTGATATCCTTCTTTTCATTGGTTATTGTACGGTTCTCCACAAGATCGCAGATTGCATCTGTTATGATTTCAGAGTGGACCCCAATATCTTTTTTATTACCTAATGCCAGCAGAGCAGCCTCAGGGATTCTACCGAAACCAACTTGTATGGTTGCGCCGTCCTCAATAAGACGTGCGATGTTTTCTCCTACCTTTTGGGTCTCCGGATCCAGTTCCTCATGGGGAAATTCGACCAGGGGTTCCTCATATTCAACAATATAATCCACTTTATCCACATGCACAAATCCATCGCCAAACGTTCTGGGCATTTGAGGATTAATCTGGGCTATCACAATATCGGCCATCTCGATAATTGTCTTGGTGATATCCACGGTTAATCCAAGAGACATAAATCCTTTTTTGTCCGGAGGAGTCAACTGAATCAGAGCGACATTAATCTTGATATAGCCTTGAGCGAGCAACTTTGTAAGACCAGTCGTTGAAATTGGCATATGGTCGGCATTTCCTTCTTCAAAGGCAGATCTCATACTCGGTGAAACAAAAAATGATTTGATTCGAAAACGGCTACCGTACTGCCCCCCGAAATCCTGAAATCCAGCCAGGGGAATTGTGGTATAGATCTCAATATCACTGAGTTGTTTATTTTCGGAAATCATTTGCTTAACCAGGTACTGTGGTTCACCGCAGCCTGATTCTATATAAACACGAGACCCTGGACGAATGCAGCTTAAGATACTATCGGGCAAAACTCTTTTGCTGTCATATGCCTTATGCCACACAAGAAACCCTCCCCCTCAATAAATATGTGCTGCGCATCCTGCAGCAAGGGTTTGCCCCATTTTTTTGCATTCATCAAGTACTTGCCGGGTAATTTCACCCTTGGCAACAATGGCTTCATATACCTTCTTAAATTGATATCCCAGACAGATGCGCTCGATGCTTCTAAGCGCACCACTGCCGTCATTTCCGGCATTAATGAAAACCGTGTAGGGCTTGCGAAAAACTTTTTGGCGGGCGGAATCATAGGTTCGATCAAAAAAGTCTTTGATTATACCCGACATATAGCCAAAGTATTCTGGAGATCCGATAATGAGACCGTCACAGTGCATGAGATCCTGCACATCCGCATGAAATGCATCTTTAAAATCTGCAGAACAATTCTCAATGGAGTTTACCCCTTCGGCAACCGCTGTGGCCATTTTTTCCGTATTCCCTCCCTGTGTATGATAAATAATCAGAATCGTTGTCATATCAATTTTCACTCTCCATTATTTACCAGATAAGGTTTCACAGGGAAAGCATTTTTGGTTTAAAGAATAGTATTTTATCTCGTAAATTTATGAAGATATTGAAACATCAGTAATTATAGTCAGGTTTTAATTTCAAGGCTGGAGCGTTTAGACAACCAAATGCTATGATTGTCTGGCTTCTCCGTATTGCTCGATATTGCTTGAGATTATTGAACGCACCTGTTGTAAAACGGATTCCTTGTCATTTTCACTGTAGCTACTTGTATCGATCGGATCTCCGACAATTATTTTCATGATGCCGGGGCGAATCCTAAATGCATTCTTGGGCAACAATGAATGGCTGCCAAGGATGGTAATTGGTACGATGGGCAGCTTTGCGCGCATCGCAAAGACGATACCGCCCTTTTTAAACGCTTGCAGGTGGCCATCTTTACTCCTGGTACCTTCAGCAAAAAAATATGCACTTATTCCGTCTTTAAGGTCTTTAGCGGTCTTGTTGATAGTCTCAACCGCAGCCTGGCTGTCTGCCCTGTCAATAAATATGATCTTCCCCAGCCTGCAGGCCCAGCCGAAAATAGGAATTTTGGCCAGAGATTTTTTGCCTACGAACCGCAAGGTCTGTGGAATAGCACGGGCAACGGCCAATGGATCAAGATTGCTGGAATGATTGGAGATGAAAACGTAGGAATTATTTTTCGCAATGTTTTCCAGACCCTCGACCACAAGTTTTACACGATTGGTCTTCATGATCAGCCATGCCCATGGTCTAGCCATCTTGAACGGAGCCTTACCGGTTTTGCTGAACAAGGCAATGAATATTGCCGGTATTCCCAGAAATACGGTGTACACAATCGTTGTTGTAATGGTCCACAACGACATGATACTGTCTTTAAACATTTGGTAATTATATGATAAGAGTAAATTTAAGACAATATTTGTCATGTAAAACATTTGTAAAACTATGAAGATAATTTTTGTCTCCGACCTGCACGGGAAAAAGCCCTTATATAATAAATTGCTTAAATATGCTCTTGATGAAAAAGCAGATTGCATCATTATCGGGGGAGATCTTTTTCCGACCTGGATTGCGCCTTTACCCAAGCTCATCTCCGGGAATATCGACTTTAACCAGGCCCTTGACATCCAGTTGACTTTTATCGATTCATATCTGGCCCCATTGCTGAACAATTTTATCGCTGCTCATCCTTATATCCGGCTGCTCATTGTGCCTGGTAATCATGACTGGGAGAGAGCAATTAATCATTTTATTCCAAAAGTGCCGGAGGCTGTATTTCTACATAATAAGGCCGCAGTTATCGATAATATATGCTTTTTCGGGTATGGATGTGTTACTGATTCTCCGTTCTGGGTCAAGGATTACGTACGCCTGGAATCCAGGGATGCTCAATATGTCAAAAGCCGGTTTCCGCTTATCAGCAGCGCACATGGTATTTGCTTAAGTCACAATGGCGAATATGCAAAGTGCAGGCCGAGTATCGAAGAAGAATTGGACGCTCTGAAAATTCAAGATGCCAAAACCAGCATCGGTATATTTCACTGCCCGCCCTATGATACGCCTTTGGATACGTTGTTCAATGGCAGGCCTATCGGAAGCCGCTCTATTCGCAAATTCATCGAAGGCCTCCAACCTAAAATAACACTCCATGGGCACATTCATGAATCCCCGTATATGTCTGGCTCATTTCACACATTTCTGCAGAATACGCTGTGTGTCAATCCAGGTCATCACCCCAATACACTGCACGCGGTATGCTTTGAGACGAGTGATCCCATTGTGAGTCTCAAACATTCGGTCTTTGTGCATGGTGTCCCCCGGAATCGGGGGGTGAAGGGTATGGCTGACCATTGCGCTCGTGCACTCAAGTCAGGGTTTATCAATACGGTTCTGACCTGAAGATCTTTGATTCAGTAATAATACAGTTTATCAATTCATGCGGAGTCACATCGAATGCCGGATTATATACGGGTATGCTGGGTGCCGATGCGTTTCCATTGAATTGCAGTACTTCATGGTTATCCCTCTCTTCAATGGGAATTTCATTCCCACTGGGCGTATCAGGATCAAAGGTGGAACGGGGTGCCGCAATGTAAAACGGAATTCCGTGCGCTTTGGCAAGCACGGCCAGTGAATACGTTCCGATCTTATTGGCGGTATCGAGATTTTTTGCAATTCTGTCTGCACCAACGATTACGGCATCCACCTTGCCCTGCTTCATCAGCCACCCCGCCATATTATCTGTAATCAGAGTTGCTGGAATATCATCTTCTTTAAGTTCAAAGGCAGTGAGCCGTGAGCCCTGAAGCAACGGTCTGGTTTCATCAACCCAGACCATGGAAAGCTTGCCTGTTAAATAGAGCTCTTTTATAACTCCGAGGGCAGTGCCTATCCCGCCGGTAGCCAGAGCGCCGGTATTGCAGTGAGTGAGGATTGAATATTTTTTATCCTGGTCAAACAGCCTTGCTCCAAGCTTGGCAATTGCCAGGTTGGATTTGATTTCCTCTTTCAGTATTTGTTCTGCTTCCTGCAAGCAGGTCTGATATGTATCGCCACCAGAATTGTCAAGGATCGCTTTCATTGTCCGCCTGACAGACCACTCCAGATTTATCGCGGTAGACCTGGCATTTATCAGGGTTTCTGCTGCCTCTTCCAGCTTCTCACCGGCTTTTGCCGCCAGCACTAGGCCAAAGGCGGCTGCTATGCCTATGGCCGGAGCTCCCCGCACAGCCAGGGTTTTGATTGCATTAGCGACATCAGCGGAAGATTTGCAGGGCATCCATAATTCTTCAGCGGGTAGCCGTCTCTGGTCCAGAATATAAAATGTGGGTTCCTGATAGTAAAATGGTCTGATCATATTCCGAGTACATCCCTTGGTGTTGATTTATGTAAAAGGCTGGTTATTTCATTCATGGCATATTCTCTGATTTTCTGAGGTGTCGGCAGTTCTCTGGCAAGAGCGCCATTAGTGATAATTTCTTGCAGAACAGGCTGAGTTTTTCCTGAGCACTCGCAGATTCTCTTTTCTCCGAAAGGTACTACATAATCTTTCATGCATTGATAACATCTCAGCACGGACTTTTTGCCTGATTCTTTGCCGCGTTTTGCCAGGGGGCTGCCGTTAATTTCAACAATATCCATTGAATAATCCATGGTGGCGGCAGAAGATATTTGGGTGCCTACTCCAAAGGCATCCGCTACATCTGAAAGTTGAAGTATATCTTCCAGACCCAACCCGCCGGACACAAAAAGTTTTACATGTTGAAAACCCCGCAAATCCAGTTCCCAGCGAACCTCTTGCAGAATCGATTTAAAATTCCCCCTGCGGGAAGCCGGGGTGTCGAGCCTGACTCCATATAGGTTTTTCCCCATGGCTTGGGCAACCCGAATTGCTTCAAACTTTTCATCTTGAAATGTATCGATCAGCACAACCCGGGGTACACTGCTATCCATGATCTCGTCAAAAGCGAGTGCGGCACTGAGCGTGTCACCCATTTGCAGAATCAGGGTATGCGGGATAGTACCCACGGGCTTTTCACCGATGAGTTTTGCGCTGGCCACGGCTGCCACGCCATCGCATCCCCCGATATAGGCCGCTCTTTCAACCATCGGAGCAATTGAAGGATGCATACGCCTCGCACCAAAACTTATCAGTTGCTTCTCACCGCAGGCGACCCGCATGCGCCCTGCTTTGGTTGCAATCCCCGATGCCTGACATAAACAGCCTAAAATCGCCGTTTCAAACTCACCGAAATCAAGGTAATTTCCTTCAATTGTCATGACCGGGGTGCGTGCAAAAAACAGACTGCCTTCCGGTAAAGCTTTGACGGTAATGGGCCTTCCCTCGAGCAGCACACATACCTCTTCGAGGCCGGCAAATACACCCCAGGTGTAGCTTGGATCGGGGAATGATTTCAGAAAAACCTCCATGCAGACATTTTTGGCTTGGTTCTTCTTCTTCAGTATTTCATCGGTGCGCAGAAAATAGATATCGGTTACTTCACCCCGCTTTATTTCCTCGGTATCGGCAATGTGTAATTTCTTCATATTTCAAGTATCTCCCTGATAATTGTGTTGGTAAGCTTCGGGTTTGCCTTGCCTTTTGTGGCTTTCATAACCTGGCCGACAAAAAAACCGAGCAACTGAGTTTTGCCTTGCTTATATGAATCCACCTCTTTGGGATGACTCTCCAGAATCTGATCTATTGTCCTTCTGAGATCATCCTGATCGCTGATCTGCGACAATCCGCCGGCATTGATGATATCATCTGGAAGTTTGCCGTATTCGGCCATCTCATCAAAGACTTCTCGGGCCATGTTGCGTGAGATAGCACCTTCCTCGATGAGAGTTATCAGCCGGGTTAACATCTGTGGAGTTACTTTTATTTGATTGATATTTTCGGCTTTTAAAACTTTGAGAACGTCAGTCATAATCCAGTTGCTGATTTCTTTAGGCTTATCAAGGATGGTTGTGCAACGTTCGAAATAATCGGAAAGTTCCCTGGACTGTGTCAGCAGGTCGGTATCGTAAGCCGGCAGTTGATACTGTTTAATAAAACGGCTGCGTTTTGCCTCAGGAAGTTCCGGCAGGCAAGCCCGTATATCTTCTATCCATCTTTTATCAATGATCAGGGGGAGTAAGTCAGGATCCGGGAAGTAGCGGTAATCATGGCTTTCTTCCTTGATGCGCATGGAAAGGGTTGCGTTTTTTGCAGTATCCCACAGCCTTGTTTCCTGCCTTACTTCTTTTCCGCTCTCAACAAGTTCGATTTGACGCGAAATCTCAAAATCAAGTGCTTTTTGTACGTTCCTGAACGAATTCATGTTCTTAAGCTCTGTACGGATACCGTATTGTTTTGCACCTTTTGGTTTAATTGATATATTGGCATCGCATCTGAATGAGCCCTCTTCCATATTACCATCACAGATTTCAAGGTATACCAGCATTTGCCGCAATTCCTTTAAATAGGCAACCGCTTCATCCGTGTTAGTCATGTCAGGTTCAGATACAATCTCCAGAAGGGGGACTCCGGATCGGTTAAAATCAATATAACTCAAAGGTTTTTTTTCATCGTGTATATTCTTGCCGGCATCTTCCTCCATGTGAATTCTGGTAATCCCTATTCTCTTGGTTTTTCCATCTGTCTGGATATCGAGAAATCCATTACGGCACAACGGTTCGTTATGCTGTGTTATCTGATATCCTTTGGGCAGGTCCGGATAAAAGTAATTCTTGCGGGCAAAAATATTTTTGTCATTAATGCTGCAATGGGTAGCAAGTCCAAGTTTTATTCCGAAATCAATGACTTTTTTGTTTAGAACAGGGAGAACACCCGGCATGCCTAAACAAACCGGGCAGGTATTTGTGTTGGGATTGTCTCCAAACCGGGTTGAACATCCGCAGAATATTTTCGTTTCGGTCAATAGTTGGGCATGTACCTCAAGGCCGATTACAACGTCGAAAATTGTCACGGTTTCACCTTATGAAAATTTGTATTGTCCTGAAATGTCATACTGGTTCTCAAGAGCAAATCCTCTCTGAAAGCCGGCGCTATAAGTTGCATGCCGACCGGCAAATTGTCGTCATCGAATCCGCAGGGAATGCTGATAGCCGGCAGGCCGGTTAAATTTGCCGGTATTGTATATATGTCCAGCAGATAGATACTCAGGGGATCGTCGACCATATCATAAAGGCCAAAGGCGGTGACCGGGGTTGTCGGGCCAGCAATCAAATCACAGATACCAAAGGCGCTCTTAAAGTCATTTATGAGCAATGTTCTTACCTTGGACGCCTTTTTATAGTACTGATCATAATATCCCGCTGAAAGAGCATATGTGCCCAGCATGATCCTGCGTTTGACCTCATTCCCAAATCCTTTAGCCCTGGTTTCCAGGTACATGTCAGACAGGCTTTGCGTATCCATTTTTCGTGCACCGTAGCGTACCCCGTCATAGCGGGCGAGATTTGAACTCGCCTCAGCATTTGCAATAATATAATATGACGCTACACCATACTTGATATGTGGAATGTCCATATCAACAATCGTGGCTCCCAGTTCTTCAAGAGTTGATATCCCGGACCGCAGCTCCCGTTCGACTTGTTCAGATAAACCCTGGCTGAAAAACGACCGCGGCACTCCGATACGCAGCCCCTTGATATCTATTCCATCCAGGACAGAAGGGGTATATTCATGCGCCACACTGGTCGAATCTTTTGGATCATATCCTTTGATTGCATCGAACAGCACTGATACATCACGGGCCGAACAGGCAATCGGACCGATCTGATCCAGAGAAGACGCAAAAGCTACAAGGCCATAGCGTGACACAGATCCATAAGTGGGTTTCAATCCGGTTATGCCACAGAAACTTGCAGGCTGTCTGATGGAACCTCCGGTATCTGAACCTAGAGCCCCTGCACACAGTCCTGCAGCAACGGCTGCTGCTGAACCGCCGCTTGAACCACCGGGGGTTCTGGAATGATCCCAAGGGTTCAGGGTCGGTCCAACGTGACTGGTTGTAGTTGTGGAGCCCATGGCGAATTCATCGAGGTTGGTCTTTCCGATTATTACAGCACCCAAAGATTTGAGTCGTTCAATCACATGCGCATCATACATCGGGATAAAATTAGACAATATTTTCGAACCGCAGCTTGTTGGAATACCTCTCGTGCAAATGTTGTCCTTTACTGCTATGGGTATACCAAGCATGATTTCATCATGGCCCTGTTCTATCGACTTTGTCGCCTGGCAGGCAGCTTCCATGGATCCGGCTTCATCAACCGTAATGTAGGCATTTAATGTGTCTTGCTTGATTTTAGCGAGCAGAGCCTGAACTAAATCTTTAGGGCTTTTTGCTTCATGTCGATACATTCTGGCTGTTTCAAGCATTTATTCGATCACCTTGGGGACAACAAAAAAATCGTTTTGTCTGGTAGGAGCGTTAACAAGTGCATCCTGCTTATTTTGTGATTCACGCAATTCATCCGGACGCAATGCATTTGTAATGGTCCGGGTGTGAACAGTGGGTTCGACATCCGTGGTATCGACTTCATTGAGCAAGTCCATGTAGTTTAATATGGAGCTGAGTTCTTTCTTGAGTCGTTTTACTTCAGAATCATCCAAGGAGATTCTGGCCAGATTGGCGATGTATTCAACTTCAGCTTTATTTATTTTCACCCACTAATGCTCCTTTTATTGTTTTAATATCCATACAATAAAAAATATAAACTCACAAGGCGATGGTATCAACAATTGAACCCACAATCTGCATTTTCAACATTCAGCACAATTACATATAACCATTAGAATAAATGAGGTTTTTACAATCAAACTACATCTGAACAACAAATAAACGCAGCTAATCGATTTTGCCAGCCGACGTCTGACTTTGTTTTTACATTTATAATTTTAGGTAATATTCAGATAACGATATGTTTTCCTTGATTATCTTGATTAATTTTTATTAGCAAGTGTTATTTTGCTCAAAGGGATGTTGTTAATATAATGATTTTTTTTCCTTTATTTTTCATATTATTAATATTAATGTATTTAAAACAATTCATTTGTGTAGATAGATTAATTATATAGGAGGGATATATGGCAAAATTAGAAGAAACATCAATGGCTGCAGTCTTTCAAAACAGGGTTGAGGATTATGGAAATAAGGCTATGGAGTCCTATAAAAACCCTGAAGGAAAGTATGTCGACATTTCCTGGAACGAAATGAATGAGATGGTTCACAATCTTGGATACTGGCTCATCTCAAAGGGCGTAAAAAGCGGGGATAAAGTTGCATTGTTCTCTCCTAACAGATACGAATGGCATGTTGCCGATCTTGCTATCCTTTCCGTGGGGGCGGTGAACGTACCGATTTATGCAACCAACTCAGCCGAGGAGTCGCGCTACATTATTGAGAATTCGGATTCCAAACTGTGTTTTGTAGCTACAAAGGGACATCTGGATAAAATCCTTGAGGTAAAAGAATCTCTTTCCGATCCTGGTAATATTGTCAGCTTCGACGAGTTGGACAAAGAAATTTCAGGGGTTATAACTCTTAAGGATGCTATGGCTGAAGGCGGAGAAAACCCCAACCAGGATGAGTTTGAAGCCAGGATCAAAGCAATCAAGTTATCTGATTTGGCAACACTAATATATACCTCTGGAACAACCGGACCCCCAAAGGGCGTTATGCTTTCTCATAATAATTTTTTCTCTAACTGTAACCAATGCTACGAAGTTGACCCTGAAGTTTTCGTCAAGGATCAGGTTTTTCTCTCCTTTTTGCCTCTGGCCCACTCTTTTGAGAGAACAGTAGGCTATTATCTGCCGCTTTTCACCGGCAAGAAAATTGTTTTTGCACAAGACTTTGCGACAATCCTAGATAATTTCAATGAGGTTC
>Ga0272441_10010927_pt1 | contig 13604 bp, 12 predicted proteins | sample SSMProp6N_FD_193582 | JGI IMG/M metagenome (GOLD analysis project Ga0272441, IMG submission 193582) | Marine sediment archaeal communities from Little Sippewissett salt marsh, Falmouth, MA, United States - SSM-Prop-6N | ecosystem: Environmental > Aquatic > Marine > Wetlands > Sediment ... | reverse complement strand
TTCTTTGTGTCAAGCTTGTCTTGAATGTCTTTGAGTGCATACTGAACCAGATTCCTGTCGATCAGGGAATAGATCGAACGATGCAAACCGATAAATCCGTCTGTCACCAAGTCGTGATCTTCCCCGTCATCAACGGCAAGGCGTGGGCGTTGAACTTTGTTCAGTACCCGTTGCGCCTGCCGGTTATACAACAAGATGCGGCCCACCGTGTCGCAGATCAGCACCCCTTGGGTCAATTCGGCCATAATTGTTGCCAATATGTTTTTTTCAGCTTCAGTCTTGGCTTTGGCCGACTCAACAGTCTGGTCAATGATGTGTTTGGCGGATTCGCATTGATCCCCGCAGGTGTTGATCAGCTGGGCCAGTGTCTGGACCTCCCGGCTGCCGTCAATCTTCAAGCGGTGGGCCGGATTGACGGTATTCATCACCTGGGTTTCTTCGATGAGTTGATTCAAAGGGAGGATGTAAAAGCGAAAAAACCAATCCAGAGTGAATCCGAAAGCCGTAAACAGGAACACACCGGTGCTGAAAAAGTACCAGAACTGCTCTTTAAACAGACGCATCAACATGTGCTGTTCGGACGGGTTGATCTGCCGCCAGAAAAGCACCGCCAAGGTCACGGCAATGGCAGTGGTGAACGCCATACAGACGACAGCGAACAACCAGAATTTATTGCTCAGTCTCATCCGCAGAGTAGGTCTTTAACCTGCCTGACCACATCGGCATTGGAAAAGGGTTTGGTGATGTAGGCATCGGCCCCCAGTGTATTACCCTTGGCAATGTCCATGTCCCGCGTCATTGCAGAAAGAAAAACAACTTTGATCGTTTTGTGACGCGGGTCAGATTTCAGGTTCTGACATACCTGAAACCCATCGACGGTGGGTAGCATAACATCCAGCAAAATCAGATCAGGTACGAAACGTTCAATCGCGGCAAGCGCTTCTTCCCCGCTGTGAACGACCATCACCTCGAACTGATTCTGTTCCATCAGGAACTTCAAGGGTATGGTGATGCTCGGCTCGTCATCGACAATCAGAATCTTGTTGACCATAATAATCCATACCCTCGATTTTAAGGGATTTCAAGAATACAAATGTTGTGACGACGGTTTTTTTGATCCGGACGGGACAGCCAATGGATGCAGAAAGAGAATGCGATCGTTGCAGTGCCGCGCTATGATAGGGCATTACAAAAAATAAGATAAGGCAGTCGCCTAAACCGCAACAGGATGATGCAGCCCCTCTGATTATAAGGAGAGCAACGGTGTTGCGATGAGCTCCATAAAAACGTAGGTTAAAAAAGTAATCACAGCCACGATGACGCCGGTAATGTACATGTTGCTCAGTTTATATTTGTTTTTATCTTTCTCATGGTAATAAACGGCGTGTGCGCAGCGGTCACACCAGATGCGATCACGATTGGAAGTGAAGGTGTGTCCGCACTGACAGGTAACGGCTTTGGGTTTCAGTGACATGGTGACGTCCTTTTTTTCATAGAAAAACAGCGTTTTTTAGGCGGGCACAGGGAGAGTAATCTCCCTGTGCACTTTCAGTCACGTGTTTTTTTCCGGGCACCGCCAGCAAACCACCTGTCGGTGCCCGGATCAATTAACGACATTCCGTTCGGCCTATCCGAACAGCCCCCACCCAAAGGATGCGGTCCACAGGATAGAAAACACAACCAGTCCAATCATCCAAAGGTCTTCTTTCTTCATGAGTAATGCCTCCTTAATCGTTTAGGCTTCCTTGATGACGATGTTGGTTTCCTTCTCGGCCCGTTCAATTTGGATCTCGCTGGTAGTGGACATCTCCGCCTTGAAGCACAGGGCCCACATCATGACGATACCTATGATCCACCAGGCGATCTGCCAGGACCAAATCGGAGGGAACCCGGCGAAGGAGAAGGCATTATTGCCTAGAATACAGGCAGGGCCGATGGCAAAGAAATACCAGACGGGAGTGGCAATCTTCATGATGCTGCGCCACTGCTTGCCCGAAGCGCTGGGTTCATCGATGTCGTCAAGGAAATTTCTGATCTCTGCCTGGCGTTTGACTGTCTCTTCGTCGTCCTTAAAACCGAGGCCCCTGCAGATGAAGGCCACGACTAAACCGCTGGCGGTGCCCCAGAATGCACAGTGCATGGACAGCGGATTCGGATAGATCTTGTAGGTCACGAACACCATGACCATGCCGGTGAGCACACCCAGCACCGCACCGATCCGCGGGAACTTGAAGCCCCAGATCACGCCTACCAGCAGAACGTACATCACAAAACCGAAGGCCGTGGCCAATGCGCCGAGGATAACCAGGGCCGCCTTGGATGTCATGCCTACCACAAGCGCCAGAATTGTCAATACGGTGGCGAAGACGCGGTTCATCCAGATCTGCTCAGAATGGCTGGCCTCCTGGTTGCGGATATAGCGCCAGTAGACATCGCGAAGGAGAATGGAACCGCCGGTGCCAATGTATGGGGCCGCCGTGGAGTGGATGGCTGCAATGGCACCCATGAAGACGACGCCCAGCATGAAGGGCGGCAGGAACTCATTCATCAGCGTGGGAACAACCGTGGCATTATTTACATCCGCGAAGGCTGGATTCCCGGCCAGCTGAAGGACTTTAGCACCCATACCCTGAAAGGCGGTGAAAAAAAACAGGGCAAAGCCAACCACGAAGGTGGACATGAAGGCTTGCTGCCAGGCCAGGGGTTTGGGGGATTTGATGCCGAAGGTCCACATGGTAAACGCCGGTGAGCACTGGATTCCCATCAGGGCGAACATGTAGGTGAGGATCATCACGGCTGTCCAGGCAGACTCACCCGGTGCACCGCCCAAAAAGTCCACAGTATTGATTACCCTGGGGACTTCAAGGAACTTGGCATCCAACGCGGCAACCGATGCCGAGAATCCCGACCAGCCGCCGAACTGCTCTGAGGTGACAACAAATAGGCCGAGAATAACGATACCGCCGACCAGCAGGATAAACTGGATCACGCCGACCCAGGTGCTCGCCTTCAGACCGCCGGTGCATACATAAAACCAGACGATGAAGGCCATGAAAATAGCACCGAAGGTGACCGGTACGCCGGCGATCACATTGAACAAGGCCGCAGATGCCATCAGTTGTACCGCCGAGTAAAAGATCGAATAAAGGACCGCCGTTAAAACGACCAGAAAACGCAGCGGTTCAGAATTGAAGTAGTAGGCGTACATGTCGCCCGGAGTCACAAACCCGTACCGTTTGCCCAACAGCCAGGTACGCTTTGAAAAGAAGGTACCGGTGATGGGAATGGTCAGTACGTAAAACGATGCGAACGCATAGGCCAGACCGTCCCGCCAGATGAGGCCCGGATGGCCGATGAAGGTCCATCCCGAAAACGATGCCGCCGTTGCTGCCAGCAGAAAGGCGAAAAAGGGAATGGATCGTCCGGCGATGGAGTAACCGGAAGAGGTCTTTTCCGTAAAGTACCCTTTAAGCCCCCAGTAAAAACAGTAGATAATGTAAAGGCCCAACATGATATAGACCCACGTGGTTCCTGCCATAATTTTTTCCTCCTGTGCCTTTTCGTCAATGAAGTTGACCGGCCGCCAATAAAGTTATTGATTCACCTGATCACCGAGGGCGCACCATCACCTCCTTTCATGACGCCTTCGGACTGGATCGGAAACCGTTCCCGATCCAGCCCATTATGTTTGAAAATTATTATTTGACCATCTGTTTAATCTCTTCGACAATTTCGGGGTTGGCCAGGGTCATGACGTCACCCACATCGCGATTGTTGGACAATGCACCCAGCACGCGGCGCATGATCTTGCCGGAGCGGGTCTTGGGCATGTCCTTGACGATCCAGACCTTGCGCGGCTTGGCAATCTTACCGATCTGGTCACAGACCACGTCGGATATCTTCTTGGCCATTTCGTCACTGGCCTCGTACCCGGGTTTGAGGGCGATGTACAGATCCGGCTCTTTACCCTTGATCTCGTGGTTGACCGGAACAACGGCTGCTTCGGCAACTTCCGGACACACCAGGGCGGCGGATTCGATCTCCTTGGTTCCCAGGCGGTGCCCGGAGACGTTGATCACGTCGTCGATGCGGCCCAGAATCCGGTAGTAGCCGTCCTCGGCCTCCACGGCGGCGTCGCCGGTGAGGTAGGGCCAATCCCGCCAATCCGTGCTTTTGGGATCCTTGCAGTAGCGGGTGAAATAGGTGTCCACGAAACGGTCCCGGTCGCCCCAGATGGTCATAAACATGCCCGGCCAGGGGTTCTGGATGCAGATGTTGCCGGCTTGCCCCGCCCCTCTTTTGACCTCATTGCCGTCGTCGTCATAGATAATGGGGTGAATACCCGGCATGCCCGGTCCGGCGCTGCCCGGTTTCATGGGGGTGATGGCCGGCAGCGTGCTGCAGAGGAAACCGCCGGTTTCGGTCTGCCACCAGGTATCCACGATGATGGCTTCACCCTTGCCCACTTCCTTGTGGTACCACTTCCAGACTGCCGGCTCGATCGGTTCGCCCACGGTGGTCATGTGTTTGAAGTGGTAGGTGTACTTGGCCGGTTCGTCCGGGCCTATTTTCCTCAGGGCACGGATGGCCGTGGGAGCGGTGTGGAAGATATTCACGTCCAGATCCTGGGCGATTCTCCAGGCACGCCCCGCATCCGGATAGGTGGGAACACCCTCATAGATCACCGTGGAGGCACCGAGGGCCAAGGGGCCGTAAACGATGTAGGAGTGGCCGGTGATCCAGCCGATGTCGGCCATGCACCAGTATACATCTTCGGGATGGATATCCTGAACGAACTTGGATGTTCCGGTCACGTAGGCAAGATATCCGCCGGTGCCATGTTGGCATCCCTTGGGCTTGCCGGTGGTGCCGCTGGTGTACATCAGGAACAGCGGGTCCTCAGAGTTCATGCGTTCCGGTTCCACCCGGGCGCCATAGTATTTTTTCAGCTGGTCATTGACGAAAAAGTCGCGCCCGTCGACCATGGGGGTTTTGGCGGAGTACTTGCCGGGATAGCGTTGCCAGACCAGCACTTTGTCGACCTTCTGACCGTCTTTTTCCGCATGCTCGACGGCGATGTCTGCGTTCTGCTTGTGGTCGAGAAGGGTGCCACTGCGGTAGTAGGAATCCGCGGTGATCAACACGCGGCTGCCCGAGTCGACAATGCGGTCGGCGCAGGCCGTTCCGCTGAATCCACCGAACACCTGGGAGTGGATGACGCCCAGACGGGCACAGGCCAGCATGGTGATGGGCAGCTCGGGAATCATGGGCATGTGCAGAGTCACCCGGTCACCGCGTTTCAGGCCGGCAAAGTCCTTGAGCAGGGCGGCGAATTCATTCACCCGTACATACAGTTCCTGGTAGGTGATGTGCTCGGTCTTGTCTTCCAGCGGTTCGGGAACAAAGTGAATGGCGGTCTTGTTCTTGTTGGCCTTCAGGTGACGATCGATGCAGTTGTAGCTGGCGTTGATCTTGCCGCCCTTGAACCATTTGAAGCAGGGCGCATCGCTGGTATCCAGAATTTCATCCCAGTATTCGTACCAGGTCAAAAGGTCGGCATATTCCTTATAGCAGTTGGGAAAATTATCCAGGCTGAACCGGTTATAGATGCCTTTGTCAGACATGTTTGCCTGGGCGATAAAATCCGTGGATGGATAATAGTACCCCTCCTCTTTCCAGTGTACGGCTATTTGCGCCTCTGATGTTTCGACAACTTCTTTTTCTGCCATGGGTCACTCTCCTCCGATTAAAGTTGTAAGTTCAGTCGGACCGATGTGCGTTTGACTTCTTTTCAATGCGTTTGCTTTCTCTATCCCCCAACCGTTTGAACCGTATGTTCACTATCCGTCGGTTCGCAGTGATAGGATTTTAAAAGAAGTCTCCCCTCCCCTTGTTTAATCCCCCCTTTCATCCCTTCTGGTTAAGTGTTGTCGTCAAGCGAGCAAAGGTTGGTGCGCCGCTTAATTGCGCATAATCCCACGAGAAAAGATTTCAAAGGCGGTATCGAATGTCTCTTTTAAAAAGTCCTTTTCGCCATTGATAATCTTTTTGCTGGTTTCCCAAAGTACGATGCCAGAAAAAAGAGACCAGAGGATATCGGCAATCGCGGTCGGGTGATTGTCCACAAACACATTCTTGCGGATGCCTTCTTCAAAAATGTTTGCCATGACTTTCAGGGAATTCCGGCTGAGTGATTCAATTTGGCCCAGGAGGTCTGGAGACAAGTTTTTCAGCGTTTCGCTGGACTGCATGTGAAACATGTTAATCAGAATCAGCGGATCGAACTCGTAAACATCGAACATGGCTTCTTTCAGCGCATTGAGGCGTTGTGCCGCGTCGGTAAACGGTTCGGCGTTAACATGTTCCAGGCGGATCATCAGGTATTGAAGAATGCGCAGAGAAAGAGAGGCGTAAAGTTCGTCCTTGTTCTTGAAATAAAGATATAAGGTTCCAGGGCTGAGTTCCGCTTCCTTAGCGATATCTTCCATGGTTGCCTTGGCGAAACCTTTGTTGGTAAAAACACGCTTGGCGGCAACCATGATCTGTTGCCGGCGACGTTCTCGCTCCCTCTCTTTTCTTTCCTGGATCCCCATATTAAATGAATTCCATTTATTTCTTGTAAGAGCTTATATATCTTGCCTTGCATTTGTCAAGTTATATTTGTTCATGTTTTCTAATTAAAACCATATTTTTGACGGTTTTTTAGTTTTTTGTCTGAGGTTTCCGGAAGTCATTCGACGCAAGATCTTTACTAATCATTATTTCAATTAGTTATCTCTTCGTTTAGACGATGGCGCAATGGGGGGCAAAGGCGCTTAATCAGAAGAAATGGATTGTTAACCGGTGGCGTGCGCCGATCCTATCAGCTATAGTTAGCCAGGAAACCGTCGACAGATAAATGTTCGGTTGACGGTCTATTCCGGAAGCAGGCTGGGATGGTGAACCAGTTTATCCAATTCTGATTGCATGGATTTCAGCTGACGGCGGGAATCAATGGTTAAACTCAGACGGTAGGACTTTCCTTCAAAAAAACGCGGGGGGTGGATCTGAACACGGGGATTCAATTTGAGCGTTTTCAATTTCTGATGGTAGGCCGTTTCGGCTTTGCTCAATTATGGAAAGCGTTTCGCCTTCATCAGCATTCGCAATTGTTGAGCTTTTTGTGGGGCTGGACAATCTGCATTTTCTATAATATCAGCGATATCTGCCTGGGCTATCAGCTTTGCAACAGGGATGTCATCCCTGAGTGAGATTTCAGAAATCAACTCCAATAACTCCCGCTGAATATTCAGCCCGGTGGTAACCTGACGAAATAGGCTGCAAAGGGCCACGGCATCATCGTTTTCCAAGTGGTTGATCTGCAGGGCAATGGGAAGCGCGATGCTTCCCTCGAGAATGGCGTCTTGCATGGGACCCGGCATACCGGCAACTGGGGTGATCCGATCCATGGCGGTTTGGCTGCAGGCCAATCCCGTTGATTCGGCAATTTTGAGCCAGGCGGTTGAGCGGTCAGCCAATTTTCTGATCAACGCGTAAGCGCGGGATTGTTCAACAATGTTCAGTGAGCGTTGAGAGGCGTTGTCTGAAACGGCGATCTGGGCACAGGTAATTTTTGAAAAATTGGATTGGAGTATTCGGGCCGGAATCCTTGCGATGTGCAGGTTTTCACATGCGTCGATCCGCCGGAACCCACAAACTACCGTGAAGTGCCGTCCTGTTTTTATGAGCACCGGCGGTTGCAGTAGACCAACGGCGCTGATCGACCTCACCAGTTCGGTTGTTTCCGTGTTTGTGGTGATTTTGAAGGTGTGGTCCCCCGTTTGAATCTGATCCACTAAAACGGGGGTGATCTCAAAGTCCATGGCTGTCGCCGCAAAGCAGCGTCAGTGCTTCCACATACTTGGCACGCGTATTGTCTATTACCGCCTGGGGAAGTCGGGGACCGGGATCGGTTTTGTCCCAATCCAGCGAAAGCAGGTAATCGCGAAGATACTGTTTGTCGAAACTTTTCTGTGATCCGCCAGGGGCATAGGCGTCCTTAGGCCAGAAACGCGATGAATCAGGGGTCAACACCTCATCGATGAGGATAAGCTTCCCATCCACCAGGCCGAATTCAAATTTGGTATCGGCAATGAGGATGCCTTTTTCACCGGCAATCTGGGCACCTTTCTTATAGATGGCCAGTGACAGATCTCTAACCTGTTCCGCCAACGGTGCGCCGATCCGAATAACCATCTCGTCAAAATCGATATTGATATCGTGTTTGCCCATCTCTTCCTTGGTCGACGGGGTGAAGATCGGAACTGGCAGTCGATCGGATTCGACCAGTTCTTCAGGGAGACGGATGCCGCATACGGCACCTTCCTTCCGGTAGGATTTCCAACCCGACCCGGTAATATAGCCGCGGACCACACACTCCACTGGAAGCGGCTGGGCTTTCTTGACGACGATGCTGCGTCCCTGAAGATCCGCGGCATAGGGGCGGCAAGATTCAGGATAGCGGGAGACATCGGCAGTGATAACGTGATTGCCGACCAGTGATTCCATAATGTCGAACCAGAAGAGGGAAATCTGGGTAAGGACGACGCCCTTATCCGGAATGGGATCGGGCAAGACTACATCAAACGCAGACATCCGGTCCGTGGCTACCATTAGATAGGCATCTCCCAGATCATACATGTCTCGGACCTTGCCGCGTTGAACCAATTTCAGGGTGGAAAAACCAGTTTCTCGAACCACACGAGTCATGTGCGAGATTCCTTTTTTCGCCCAAAAAGCACGCCATCGATGCCAATTCAACCGATGAACCGTACCTAAAGGCGTTTATGCGTTGGCGGACATGGCGTTGAATGCATCAATGTAGCGGCGTAGGGTTGCCAAAGATGCGTCTTCGATGGTCAGAAACTGAATGCCCGACTGGTACAGACCGGTTCCGGCAGTCCGACTGAAGACCACTTTTCCGCGGATGGTCACCATATCCTCTTTGAGACCCACGACGACGTCCACCGTATCATTCTCGCTGAATGCCACGTGGGTTTCCAGCATGATTCCCGACTCAGAGACGTTAATCGTTCGCCCCATGCCTTGCATCATCTCTTTATCATTTTCATCCAGATTCACAAAGTTGAGCAGATAGATGGAATCCACTCTGGAATGTTTTCTCTTTTCGTTCATTGGGGTTCACCTTTGTCCCGATGGTAAGGGGTTACCGAAGCCGAATACGGCCATTCATAATCCCTGCCTAACGTCTAAATCTGCAGCCGTCTCTTTTTTTGAATTCAAGGAACGGCAAACAATGTCCGCGGTCACGGACATGCAGGTGGCCATATTGTCCACAATGTTTTTAAATGTAGTCGAGAGGCGATTGTATTCCATTTGCAGCGATACGGCCTCGATCTTGGTGATTTTGATATTTTCCGAACCATAAATGGATGCACCATCAGGCTCCTGCCCCAAGTGCAGAAAAGGCACATCGCCGAAAAAGTCGCCTTTGTAGAGATGGCACAGAACGACCGGGCCGTTTTCGGTATCACGCACTACGGATGCCCTGCCCTGCTTGACCACGTATAGCTGTTCCTCTTCGGGTTTTGCCTGTCGGATGAGCACCTTTTTGTCTTTTAGTATCTCTGCGGTCTGAATGCTCCCGTCATGATATTCCACGATGCGGTCGGTCAGCTGTTTCATTCGCTTGTCCAGGCTGGTCAAAAAGGTTCTGAATTCAAGAGACATGCCGGCATATTCCTGGGCCAGTCGCTGTGAATCCAGAACACCCAGTTGAACATTGCCCACGGCGACGGCCGTGGCCGTACGAATGTGCCCCTGCAACAGAAAAGAGGCTATACTGCCGATAAAAGAGCCGTCGCCGACACGGATAATGGGGATGGCCCCCGAGTCCACCTCTTTGACGATATCGACGACACCCTCCAATATCACCCAGATCCAGCTGCCATGCTTTCCCTCTTCTACGATATGCTCGTTGTCGAAGAAATCCTCCTCATCGACGACGTACATGTAATCCACGAGCGGGCCCTTGACGATGGCGGTTTTAGATAGCAACCGTTTCATATCGGCAGCTTTGTCGGAGCTCGTGGCCGGTCCGACTTTCTTGATTTGACCGTCATCCAAAAGCTTCATGCCTTCAAGGATAATACCCATTCGGCTTTTGTTGATTCGCTTGTCGGCCAATATGGCCTCTCTCGTGAATTCAAAGGATCCACTAACCCAACCGAAAAGGGAGTAGAGGGCATCGAGTCCCTCAATATCTCCGTTTTGGGCATTGACCGGATTTCCCTCGATAAAATAGATAAACCCCGGATCCGGTGCATAGCGGTTGATCAGACGGAGAACACCCGTGCTGCCGCTTGAACCAAGAAGCTGAATGATGTCTCCCAAAGACAGGAAGTTTAAACTTCCCGATAGTGCCACGCTTTCATTCATCGGTAGGACCGACCCCTACTTTGCCCACTTGAATTCTCTTTGCAAGGATTTCAGTGTTTCCATTAAACAACTCTTCAGCGTTACTCCCACGCCCGTCCCTTTCACGGCACTGCCTGGAAAAGAAGGTACTTTAAGTTGCCGGTTCAAGTCACGATCCATCTGTTCGATGGACATGAGTGGAATTCCCTCATCCGCAAGGTCTCTTTTGTTATACTGCATAATGAGGGGAACCTTGAATATGCTTTTGCCATATTCTTTGAGATTGCTTTGTAGATCTTTAAGAGAGATCATATTTTTTTCACGACGCACCTCCAACGAATCCGCCACGAAAACGATGCCGTCCACACCCCGCAAAACAAGCTTTCGCGTCGAGCTGTATTTGACCTGGCCGGGTACGGTGTAGAGCTGCACACGGATATCGCATCCCTTTATCTTGCCCAAGCCGATGGGTAAAAAGTCGAAAAACAGGGTGCGGTCCCCTTCCGTATTGATGGAAACCATCTCCCCGGTCACCTGTTTTTTGTATGACTTGAAGACATATTCGAGATTCGTTGTCTTGCCACACCGACCCGGCCCATAGTATACGACCTTGCACTCGATTTCCCTTTTCTTCAGGTTGAAAATGGCCATAAAGATTATCCTTAGCTGATGTAATGATGTAAGCGCTGGAGACCTTGTTTAGCCGCAATACGGTATCCGCATTCAAAGATTGACTGCAGCGTTAATAAATCGTCAAGTGCTTGTAACTTTTAGATCAAGACAAAAATCGCCCTGCTTCGGCCCGGTGTCGATCCGTGTCTTGTTGGCAACGACGGCCGTCCCTTTAAACATGGCGATGGGTGAGTAGAATTGGATATCGTCCAGATTATCTCCATCTTTCAACTCGTCGATCAAGCCGCTGTCATTCTTCGAAATGATCAGGCTCAATGTTCCGCCGGACTGAAAATTGACGTCGAACTCGACCATTTTCCCCTTATGGGTGCCGTTGGTAAAGGTGATGCCGATGGAGGTGATATCCAGTATCTCCTCTTCGGGTTCGGGCATGCTGAAGTCGATTCCGCCGGAATCGCCGCCGGCATTGATTTCATCCTTTTCGCTCACCGGCACGGGCAGGGTTTTATCAATGCCTTTTCGTTCAATAATCGGTTGTAGATAGGTCCTGATGGACTCCAGTTGATGGCCGCTGAACAGGTCTCCGGAATGCCATTGATGGTAAAGGTCGATAGCATCGTCCACAGTTGCACTGGCCATCTTGCATCGGATAATATTCTTGCCTGCATCTACCCGGTACACATCGTCTTTCAGCAAGGCTTCCAGTTCGACAATGGCACGTTCGAATTGACCGAACTTTGCCAGGGCCACTGCTTTTTGCAGGTCGTTTTCACCAAACAGGCTTTTGATCAGGTTCTGCCCTTTTTCAGACAACTCGGGAGAGGAAGGACCGGTTTCCACCTTCTCCGTCTTTTTTTCAAGAGATTGAATCTTCACCGAAATGGCCTTAAGGAGACTATCCTTGTTTTTAAGCTTGTCGATCTTGTGGATCATGGCTGACGCTGCGTGGTACTTATCCTTTGCTTCGGGAAAGAGTCCCTGGGCGCGGTACAATTCGGCTTCATTCAGCAGGGATTTGATTTGCAGGCTGATGTTCATTCACAATCCTGTTTTTGCTGACAGTCTAACAGTGGCTTTGCCGCACCCATCTTGCCGGGACTGGGTAAATGCCGCAAAATGGAACGTTTTTTTCGTTTTTTCCTAATTTCATCGCATTCGGCGTGAAATGATTCCCAATGAACCTCATGTTTTGTCTCAAAAGGTGTTTTATCCTGTTTGCCCTTTTATTGTCAACATTTGAGAACTAACTTCTTATAAAACAAACATATTGACATTGACGGGCTGTGTGTTATCAAGTTTTTTTCTCCCTGGATCAAACTCGAAAAATCGCAATAATAACCCATTAACTCTAAAAGGAGCTTGTCATGGACAAAAAAGTTACCGTTGTCGGCGCTGGAAATGTGGGGGCCACCGCTGCCCAGCGACTGGCTGAAAAAGAGCTATGCGATGTGGTGCTGGTGGACATCGTCGAAGGCGTTCCCCAGGGCAAGGCTTTAGACTTGACAGAGGCCGCACCCATCGAAAAGCACGATGCCAAACTGACCGGCACCAATGAATATGAAGCCACCGCGGGTTCGGACATCGTCATCATCACCGCCGGCATTCCCCGTAAGCCCGGCATGAGCCGGGATGATCTGATCAGCACCAATGCCGGTATCATCAAAAGTGTGACCCAGCAGATTGCCAAACATTCTCCGGACACCATCCTGATTATCGTCAGCAATCCTCTGGACGCCATGTGCCACGTGGCCTTTGATGCCTCCGGGTTCCCCAAGAATCGGGTTCTGGGCATGGCCGGCGTGCTGGACTCGGCCCGGTTCCGGGCATTCATAGCCATGGAACTGGATGTGTCCGTAGAAAATACCCACGCCTTCGTTCTGGGCGGCCATGGCGACACCATGGTTCCACTGCCCCGCTATTCGACGGTGGCCGGGATCCCCATCACCGAACTGATGCCCAAGGATCGCATCGATGCCCTGGTGAAACGCACCGCCAACGGCGGGGCTGAAATCGTCGGTCTGCTCAAGACCGGCAGCGCCTACTACGCACCGGCTTCCGCCGCTGTGGAAATGGCGGAATCCATTTTAAAAGACAAGAAAAAGGTGTTGCCCTGTGCCGCCTATCTCCAAGGCGAATACGGAATCAACGACCTGTATATCGGTGTACCGGTTAAACTGGGCAAAAACGGCATGGAACAAGTGATCGAAATCACGCTGACCGAGGATGAGAAGGTCGCGCTGATGAAATCCGCTGCCGCCGTTCAGGAGCTTAAAGACGATCTGGCCAAGTTAGGCTAATATCCAACCATATATGGCATCTTGCGGCCCAGATCGGCGTTCTCACATCTTTGCAATCCTCGACGTAGCGTTGCTACGCCTGCGGTTGCAAAAATGCTGCGGCCTTGATCTGAACCACAAGCTACCATTTCTGGAAGGACATACTGAACATTAGGCCAAAGCCTGTTTGATGGCCCTAGCCAGTGATTTATTGATGCCGGGCAGTCTGCTGAGTTCATCCTCGGTGGCTGCCCGGATTTTTTTAAGGCTGCCGAAGTG